>OIVY01000437.1_pt1 | contig 12085 bp, 9 predicted proteins | sample 1587391 | NCBI WGS metagenome assembly OIVY01 (sample SAMN02674964, study PRJEB24791) | human gut metagenome, SKBSTL008 | isolation source: stool | host: Homo sapiens | place: USA | reverse complement strand
GGCACTCGGTGCAGAAATCGCGGGCTTCTTCCCAGCTCCACAGGGTAGAGCGGAAGTTGCCGTCAAAGCTGACGGTCAGGCCCTTCTTCTTGGCCACCTTGAGCATATCGATGATGAGGCCGCGGCAGTTGGGGCCCAGTGCCGGGGTAATGCCGCTCAGGTGCAGCCAGTCGTAGCCGTCCAGCAGAGCGTCCAGATCGACCTGAGAGAAGTCATACTCGGTAATGGCACTGTGCTTGCGGTCGTAGATGACCTTGGAAGCGCGGATGCCGTAGCCGGTCTCCAGATAATAAGTACCCAGCCGGTTGGAGGGGGTCTCGTTGGGCTCGGTCAGGATCATGGGGGTGCAATGCACATCGTTGGAGCGCAGCCAGCGCACCGCGCTCTTGCCCAGGCTGTTGTTGGGCACTACGCTGAAGAAGGTGCTGTCCACACCCAGGTTGGCCAGGGCCAGTGCAATGTTGGCCTCGCTGCCGCCGTAGCTGGCTTCAAAGCTGGATGCCATGCGGATCTTTTCGTAGTTCGGCGGGGTCAGACGGAGCATGATCTCGCCGCAGGTGATAAATTTCTGGCCGTTGGGCTCGCTGCCGAGGATGGGATTGTAGTGTTCCATAACGCTCCTCCTAAAAAGTCGTTTCTGGGGTCCATTTCATGTGAGAACACATTGTTGTATCCATTATACCGCACAGCGCACCGGATAGCAAGCAAATGCTGTTTCGGCCGAGAGAAAAAGAAAAAGAAATTTTGGTTGTTTTGACGAAAGAACCCCTCAGTCACCTGCGGTGACAGCCCCCCTAATAGTGGGGCCCTTGGCATTGCGTAAAGCCTTATGGTTTTGCCAAGGCCGCCCCTAGTAGGCAACAACGACGACCGCCGCCAGTGGCGGAAGCAGGGAGGAGTTGTTGGGGCAGCGGCCAGCAGGACGCAAGTGCAAAACTTTGCACGAAGCGGACGCTGGGTGCCGCAACCCGTACGGTGGCATCCCGCAGGGATGACGGTGGGGTTCACACCCCCGTCAGGTCAAAGCTGGGCGTATACTCTTCCTTTGCACTGCTCTTCTGCTGCATATAACCAGAGCTGAGCCCCAGATCCATGGCGTAGTTGACCACCCGGCGGTATTCGTAGGTGGTGATGCGCCGCCCGATGCCATGGTCTGCCGCCTGATAGAAGGGGGTGTACTGGCTCATCACGCTGGGCAGGAAGCACCCGGGGTCGGCCTTGTTCCAAGCCGCCATCTGATCGAGCACGGCAAAGCTGTCGTCCACATGGCCAGGCAGGGCAAGGTGGCGCAGGATCACGCCCCGCTGCAGGATGCCCTCGCTGTCAAAAACAGGGTGCCCGGCCTGAGCCATCATGGCTTCAATGGCGGGCCTGGCCTGTGCAAAATAGTCCGGCGCAGCGGAAAGCTCTGCCGAAAGGGCGGGGGAAACATATTTCAGGTCGGCCAGCCAGATGTCGATGAAACCGCGCCAGGCGTGCACGCTCTCCACGGTCTCGTATCCGCCGGTGTTGCAGACGATGGGCAGATGCAGCCCCTGCGCCCGGGCCAGGTCGAGGGCAGCGATGATCCAGGGCCGCCATTGCCCAGGCGTGACAAGGTTGATGTTGTGGGCTCCCTGCGCCTGCAGGTCCAGAAAGATCTCGGCCAGGCGCTCTACGGTGATCTCCCTGCCCAGTCCCTCGGCGCTGATGGGGTAGTTCTGGCAGAAGCAGCACTTGAGAGTGCAGCCGGAGAAAAACACCGTGCCGCTGCCCCGGGTGCCGCTGATGCAGGGCTCCTCCCAGAAGTGCAGGGCAGCGCGGGCCGCTTTCAGGGTGCGGCCCGCCCCGCAGAAGCCCGTCTGCCCGGCGGCCCGGTCGGCTTTGCACTGCCGGGGGCAGAGAGTGCAGGCTTCCGGCACAGCAACAGAAATGGTTTTGGGCATAATATCCAAGTCCTTTGCAAAAGATTTGACAGAATTACTTTCGCTTATTATACCATTTATGACATGGAATGTGGTATACTATGATAGAATATTATATATCATGCAAAAATACTACATATCAGACGGAGGATGTCATGCGCACCGAAAACGAGGAGATCCGGGATCATTTGAAATATCTCTCCCTGCTGGCACGGGATTACCCCTCGCAGGCAGCCGCTGCCAGTGAGATCATCAGCACCCAGGCCCTGCTCAAGCTGCCCAAGGGCACCGAACATTTTATGAGCGACCTGCACGGTGAAAACGAGGCTTTTGTCCACATCCTGAACTCGGCTTCGGGTGTCATCCGGGAAAAGGTGGACATCGTGCTGGGGGAGAGTGTGCCGGAACAGACCCGTGCCGAGCTGGCAACGCTCATCTATTATCCCAACGAGAAGCTGCCCCAGCTCAAAGCCGAGTGCACGGATGAAGAAGCGCTTGACCATTGGTACACGGAGACCCTGCTTCAGCTCATTGATATCTGCCGGTTGGTGTCCTCCAAGCATACCCGGCAGCATGTGCGCTCCTGCCTGCCGTCCAGCTGCGGGTATATTCTGGATGAGCTGCTCCATGCCCACTTTGAGGACCACGACAAGGACCTTTATTATGGGCAGATCGTGGGCAGCATCATCGAAAATGGCCGCGCCGACCGGTTCATTGTCCGGCTGTGTGAGCTCATCAAGCGGCTGGCTGTGGACAAGCTGCACATCGTGGGGGACCTGTTTGACCGCGGCCCCCGGCCTGATATCATACTGGACCGGCTCATGCGCCACCACCATGTGGATATCCAGTGGGGCAATCATGACGTGGTCTGGATGGGTGCCGCCGCCGGAAGTCCCATCTGCGTCTGCACTGTGCTCAAAACGACACTGGCCTACCACAACCATGCCATGCTTGAGGACTGCTACGGCATCAACCTGCGGCACCTGCAGCGGATGGCCGAGCAGTTCTACGGAAATGACGACCTGACCCTCTGGATGCCCCACACCGATGCGGCGCGCGGCCCTTACACCGAGGGCATGCTCCACCGCTGTGCCGTGATGCACAAGGCCGTGACCATTCTGATGCTCAAGATGGAGTGCAAGGTCATCGACCGCAACCCGGATTTCAAGATGCAGGGTCGGGATTTCCTGCGGCACATCGATTGGAAAAAGGGAACAGTGACCCTGAACGGGCAGACATACCCCCTGCGGGACACCAGTTTCCCCACCGTGGATCCGGCAGACCCCGCCGCCCTGAATGATGATGAGCGGCTGGTGCTCCGCAAGCTGGTGGAATCCTTCCGGCAGAGCGAGCGTTTGCAGCAGCATGTGGAATTTTTGTACGCCAAGGGCAGCGTTTACCACATCGAGAACGGCAACCTGCTCTACCACGGCGTGGTGCCCATGACCAAAAACGGCAGCTTTGCCGTGGAGCGGTTCGAGGGACACAACTACTCGGGCCGCGGCTTGATGGACTACTGTGACGAGCGGGCACGCTGCGGCTACTTTGCTCCCGAGGGCAGCGCTGCCCGGCGGAGCGGTCAGGACTTTTTGTGGTATCTGTGGTGCGGCAAGCTGTCGCCGTTGTTCGGCCGCAGCGCCATGACCACCTTTGAGCGGCTGTATATTGCCGACCCCGCCACCCACGAGGAAGTCAAGGACCCCTATTATACATGGTACAATGAAGAGGCCGCCTGCCGCCGCATCCTGGCGGAATTCGGCCTGCCCGGCACCAGCCACATCGTCAACGGCCATGTGCCGGTGCGGGAGAAGAGCGGCGAGAGCCCCATCAAGGGCGGGGGCCGTCTGGTCGTCATTGACGGCGGGTTCTGCCGCGCCTACCATGAAAAGACCGGCATTGCAGGGTACACGCTGGTGTACTCCAGCCGCACCATGTCCCTGCGGACCCATCAGCCCTTTGTCAGTGCCGAAAAGGCCGTGAACGAAAACATTGACATCGTGTCGCAGAAGAATATACTGGAAACGGAGAACCACCGCATTCTGGTGGAAGAGACGGACGAGGGCGAGAACCTGCGGGAGCGGGTACACGATCTGAAACAGCTGGTCAAGGCCTATCAACTGGGCTGGATCAAGGAGACCTGCAGTGAGGATTGCGTCTGGTAAGGGGCGCTGATTGTAAAATTTTTGAAATAAGAAACAAAAATATCGAATATCTCCGCAGATTCTGGGCAAAACAGAAAATAATCGGGCAGGGAAAAAGGGGGCTTTGCTTTTTGCCCGAAGTTGTGTATAATAAGATAGCTGTATCGTGAGGGTGTGTGCCCAGCGGTGCGCGGAGAGATCAAGCAAGAACCCTGAGTGGCCCTGCCGCTGGCGGGCCTGCGACAAGGAGATTATAAAATTGGAAAAGTTTGTTATTACGGGCGGCAAGCCCCTGCATGGCGAAGTTACCATTTCCGGTGCAAAAAATGCGGCTGTGGGCATTCTGCCTGCCACCATTCTGGCGGCAGATGTCTGTGTGATCGAAAACCTGCCGGACATCAGTGATGTGGCAGTCAGCCTGAAGATCCTGAGCACCCTGGGTGCCAGCATCAAGATGCTGAACCGCAATACCTACGAGATCGACACCACCCACCTGAACAGCACCAACGTCCCGGACGATCTGTCCCGCCAGATGCGTGCCAGCTACTACTTCCTGGGTGCACTGCTCTCCCGCTTTGGCAAGGCACAGGTGGCCATGCCCGGCGGCTGCAATCTGGGCCCCCGCCCTATCGACCAGCACCTCAAGGTGTTCAGCGCACTGGGTGCAGAGGACAGCGTGGACTACGGCATGATCACTGTGCGTGCCAAGGAACTGAACGGTGCCCATATCTTCTTTGATAAGGTCAGCGTGGGCGCTACCATGAACGGTATGCTCTCCGCTGTGATGGCACAGGGCCAGACCATTCTGGAAAACTGCGCCAAGGAGCCCCATGTCGTTGATCTGGCAAACTTCCTGAATATGTGCGGCGCGGATGTGCGCGGTGCCGGCACCGATGTGATCAAGGTGCGCGGCGTGGAAAAGATGCACGGCTGCACTTACAGCATCATCCCTGACCAGATCGAGGCGGGCAGCTACATGGTTGCCGCTGCTGCCACCGGCGGCGACGTTCTGATCAAAAATGTCACTCCCAAGCATCTGGAACCCATCACGGCAAAGCTCCGCCGTGCCGGTGTGGATGTGGAGGAATTCGATGATTCCGTCCGCGTCTCCCGCAAGGGCGATATCCTGCCGCTGAAGATCAACACCATGCCTCACCCGGGCTTCCCCACCGATATGCAGCCCCTGATGGGTGTGCTGCTCAGCGTGGCAAAGGGCACCTCCACCATCACCGAGAGCGTGTGGGACAACCGCTTCCGCTATGTGGACGAGCTGCGCAAGATGGGCGCAATGGTGCAGGTGGACGGTCAGGTGGCCGTGTTTGAGGGTGTGGACAAGCTGAACCCCGCCCCCCTGCGCGCTTCTGACCTGCGTGCTGGTGCGGCCATGGTCGTTGCTGCCCTGATGGCAGATGGCACCAGCGAGATCGAGGAGATCGGCCACATTGAGCGCGGCTACGAGAACATCGTGGAAAAGCTGCGCGGCCTGGGCGCTGAGATCAGCAAGGTGGAGCGGATGCCCGCCGCACTGGAATCAGCAATGTGATCATTCAGAACCTCTCAGTCTGTTTTGCAGAAGTTTTCCTGACAGGGAGCTTTTGTGAAGCAATGACGGAGAGGTTCGTTTCTTGAGGTTTGAAATGTCTGAATTCATCTCGTTATACTCTGGTTCCTCCGGCAATTGCAGCGTGGTGCGCACGGGGGAAAAGTACATCATCATTGATATGGGAAAGGGCGTGCGCACCACCTCGGCGGCACTCAAGGAGCTGGGCCTGAACATCAGCGATTGTGCGGGCATTCTGGTCACCCATGAGCACTCTGACCACGTCAAGGGGCTGGCCACCTTCCTCAAAAAGAATCCGCTGCCGGTATACGGTGCAGATGATACGCTGGATTTTCTGGATGCAAACGGCATTGTGCCCGCCAGCTGTGAGCTGCGCACCCTGTCCGGCGGGGAAGAGGATGTGGGAGATTTCGGCGTGACGATGTTCCCCACCAGCCACGACGTGCCCTGCGTGGGCTACCGCATCCACACCCCGGACAATAAGACCATGACCATTGCCACCGACCTGGGAGTCCTGACCCCGCCGGTGCATCAGGCCCTGAGCGGCTGTGACCTGGTGGCGCTGGAAAGCAACTACGACCTCCACATGCTCCACAGCGGGCGGTATCCCTACTACCTGCGCTCCCGCATCGAGTCCAACCGGGGCCACCTTTCCAACGATGAGTGCTCGGCAAAGTTGCTGGAGCTGATCCAGGAGGGATGCAAGAAGTTTGCCCTCTGCCATCTCTCGCAGGAGAATAACACCCCGGCACTTGCCTTGCAGACCATGTTCAACACCCTGGGCGCGGCAGGTGTCGTGCCGGAAAAGGACTGCATCGTGCAGGCCCAGCGCCGCAATGAGATCAGCCCCGCGCTTACGTTTTAAGAAAAAGGCCCTCTCCGTCAATGCTTCGCAAAGCGTGACAGAGAGGGTCGTTTTTTGTTGTTATGCCAGATCCGGCAGGATATCGGGCCAGAGGGCCTGCTCCTGCCGCAAGTCAGTGAAAACGCAGTCCAGATAGATCTTGTTCACAGCCGAGATGATGGTGCTGCGCAGGAGCTTGCGTGCATCATCAACATCCGGCTCCAGCTCGGAAAAGCTTTTGGTCAGGCCAAACACATAGGGTAGGTAATTCTCCAGCTCATCGCAAAAGGTATCATACGCCTGCGCGGAGGTATAATGCGCCCGCTGCATCTTGAACAGACTGTCGATGTTTTCCATGGACAGGACATTTTTAGAAACTACGATGTAGATCAGGCAGGCCAGCTGATCCCGGGTATACTTCTTTTTGATGGGGTGGCTGATGATCCCTTTCTTAACGTAGTTGCTCACCATGGAAGCGGTGAGCTCCACCCCCTGAAATGTGCGGAAACACCCGTTGACAAACTGTACACTCTGATCCAGATAAAGCCCTACGGTGGGGAGTTCTGCATACCGGGGCAGGGCAAACCCTGCGGCGCAGGCCGCAACGCGGCGGTTTGATTCTAATTTCATGCGGACAGTATACCATGTTTTGGAAATGTGGTCAACAGGAAATTAAAAACTTTTGAAATAATTCAAGAAAACAGTTGACAGGTTTTTGAAAAACTGATATAGTGATTCAAAACAACAGGAAAAACTGCGGCATCCTCTGCCGCCGGAATGGAGATAAATGCTTATGAACACCAAGATCGTTGTGGATTCCTCCGCCAGCCTGTACACCTTGCAGGGCGTGGATTTTGAATGCGTTCCCCTGAAGATCATCACCGACGATGCCGAATATCTGGACAACGGCACAATGGATGCCTTGGGCATGGCCCAGACCCTGCGTACCTATAAGGGCAAGACCTCGACCTCCTGCCCCAACGTCAGCGATTGGCTGGCCGCCTACGAGGGAGCCGACGAGGTGTATGCCATCACCATCACGGGCACTCTGTCCGGCAGCTACAATGCCGCCCAGCTGGCCGCCGAGGAATACCAGCAGGAGAATCCCGGCAAGCGGGTGTTCGTGCTGGACAGCCTTTCCACCGGCCCGGAGCAGCGCCTGCTGGCCGAGCATCTGCGGGATCTGCTGGCTGAGGGCAAGGAGTTTGACGAGATCTGTGAAGAGATGCTCCGCTACCACAAGCACACCCATCTGCTCTTCTCGCTGGAATCGCTGGCCAATCTGGCCCGCAATGGCCGCGTGAAGCCTGCCGTTGCTGCTGTGGCGCGGATGCTGGGCATCCGGGTCATCGGACAGGCAAGTGAGGCCGGAGAGCTGGATGTTCTCTGCAAGACCCGTGGTGAGCATGGTGCGCTGGAGCGCATCGTGCTGGAACTCAAGGAGCACGGCTACACCAATGGCAGGCTCCATATCTCTCACTGCGGCAATCCCGCCGCCGCCGAGCGCCTGAAGCACATGGTAAAGGCTGTGTTTGATGGAGCAAAGGTGGACATCAGCGAATGCGGCGGTCTGTGCAGCTATTATGCAGAGCTGGGCGGTCTGCTGGTTGGTTATGAGGACGCGGAAGCATAAGCGGACAACCCTCGGAAAAATTCTGCCACGATTGAATAGGCGCTCATAGCGGGGAAAGCCGTTGTGGGCGCTTTTTTGTTTGCAAAATCTTCCGCTCTGCGCTATACTAACAGCATCAAAAATCGCCGTGGGCGGCAGGGGAGGGATACCACATGTTCAGATTGCCCATCGTCAAGTTTTTTAACCGCATCTTCAACCGTGTCACGATCACAGTGGTGCTGGTGGCTTTACAGGTGCTCTGGCTGCTCTGGGCGTTCTGGTCGTTCACGGCGGGGCGGGTCTGGCTGAACGGTGCCCTGAAGGCGCTGAGCATCCTGATCGTGCTGTATCTGGTGCGCAAGGATGAAAACAGCGCTTATAAGATCGGCTGGATCGTTCTGATCGGCCTTCTGCCCCTGCTGGGCGGCGCGCTTTATCTGGCTTTTGGCAACAAGGCCCCCGCCAAGTATCTGCGGGAGCGGATGCAGAAGGTGGAACAGGCCCATCAGACTGAGCTTGCCCAGCCCGAGGGCCAGACCGATGCGCTGGATATCTCCAGCCGGAACCTGAGCCGCTATGTGGCAAAGTTCGGGCCGTATCCGGCCTGGAGGGATACCGCTGCTCACTACTTTTCCTGCGGGGAGGAGATGTATCCCCAGCTGCTGGCGGATCTGGACAAGGCAGAGAAGTTCATCTTTCTGGAATTCTTTATCCTCCGTTCCGGCAAAATGTGGGACGGTGTAGAGCAGATCCTCCGCCGCAAGGCCGCCCAGGGCGTGGATGTGCGGCTGATCTACGATGATTTTGGCAGCCTGCTGGGCCTGCCCAGTGATTTTGTCATCCGCATGGAGAAGGCGCATATCCGCTGCATCCCTTTCAACCCGGTGGTGCCGCTGGTCTCGCTGGCGATGAACCACCGCGACCACCGCAAGATCGTGGTGGTTGACGGCAATGTGGCCTACACCGGCGGCGTGAATCTGGCGGATGAGTATATCAATGCCGAGCAGCGCTTTGGCTACTGGAAGGATGCGGCCATCCGGCTGGAGGGTGCCGCTGTCTGGAACTTTACCGTGATGTTCCTCAATGTATGGAATGCCTTCCGCCCGCAGGAGACCGATTACACCGCCTTTGCGCCTACCCGCCTGCCTGCAGTGCAGGATGGCGTGGTGCAGCCCTACGCGGACAGCCCGCTGGACGAGGAACCGCTGGCCGAGACGGTCTATCTGGACATCCTCTCTCAGGCCCAGAGATATGTTTATATCTATACGCCCTACCTGGCCGTGGGCGAGGAGATGCTGGATGCTCTGAAAAATGCGGCCAAGCGCGGGGTGGACGTGCGGCTCATCCTGCCCGGGATCCCGGATAAGAAGCTGGTGTTCCGGCTCAGCCGTTCCTACTATCTGCCCCTGCTCAGGGCGGGTGTGCGCATTTATGAATTTACGCCCGGTTTCCTCCACGCCAAGTGCTATGTCAGTGATGACCGCGTGGCCGTGGTGGGCAGCATCAATATGGATTACCGGAGCCTGTTTCTCCATTTTGAGTGCGGAACACTGCTCTTCCATAACAGCCAGATCGCCGCTCTGCGGAAGGATGTGGAGCGTACCCTGCCGCAGTGCCGGGAGATCATGCGCTCCGACTGCCGCACCAATCTGCCGGGTACAGCACTGGACAGCGTGCTGCGGCTGCTGAGCCCGTTGATGTAAGCGGCTGCGCGCAGCACGCGGGGAGCTTTTCCACGCAAGTGAAACGGGCCATTCCATCGCCCGCCCTATTGCCTGCGGCAACAGGGTCCCACCCCAGCGGACACTTGCTTTGGAAAACTCCCGTCGGCTGCGTAATCTTACGCTCTTCTGGACATACTATGGGGCAAAGGCCCAACGGGCCGTGTGGAAAGGGAGCGTATCTATGAATCAGAACCATCGGGCTCTTTGGAGCTGTGCCATGGCGGCGGCGCTGCTGCTGACCGCCTGCGGCAAAACGAACGCCGGGTCGGGCAGCTCCGGCAGCATGAGCGGAAGCAGCGGCACATCCTCCGCACAGACCCAGACAGCGGCATGGAAAACCGGTCTGGGTGTGGTGACAGAGGCCACCGATCAGGACAGGGCAGGGAAAATTGAACTGGCAGCGGCCGCTGTCCTGCTGGATGGCGAGGGCAAACTGGAGAGTGTTCTGCTGGATGAGCTGGAAGTGTCTGTTTCGGCGGACAGCACCGGCCATGTGACCCTGCCCACCGACTGGCGCACCAAGCGGCAGAAGGGGGACGATTACCCGCTGGCCGAGGTCTCTTCCTTGAAAAAGGGCTGGGCGGAACAGGTAGATGCCTTTGCCAGTTACCTGATCGGCATGACCCCGGAACAGGTCTCCATGCTCAAAGTGGATAAGGATGGCAAGTCCACGGATGCCGACCTGCTGAGCGGTTGCACCATTGCTGTGGACCGTTACCGGGATGCCGTGACCCGGGCCTGCGCCAATGCCAGGGCGCTGGGTGCCGCCAAGGGCGACAGGGCCGCGCTGGGCATCGAAGCGGTGAACGGGACTTCGGACATTACCGCCACCGATGACAAGGATGTGAATGCGCAGGTGGATGTGAGCATCGTGGCACTGACCACCGATGCGGACCGCCGTGTGACCAGTGCCATTGCGGATATGGCTGAGCCGGCCCTGACGGTGGTGTCGGACGGCGGTGTGACAGCCCCGGACCTCGTCAAGACCAAGCTGGAGCTGGGCGAGGACTATGGGATGCGCGGCGCATCGGCGCTGGGCAAGGAGTGGTATGAGCACAGCGAAGGCTTCTGTGATGCCCTCAAGGGCAAGACCCGCACTGAGATCGCTGGGCTTTCCGGCGGCGATGCCGACCTGAAGGCTCTGTGTACTATTGACATCACCAATCTGCAAAAGGCGGCGCTGGATGCCCTGAGCTGAGGGGGAAACCCTTTTCGGTCTCGCAATCGCGCACCGGCTCTCCCGGATAGGGGGGCGGTGGCATTCCGCTGAATTTTCAGAGAGAAACATCTCGCCGCGTCTGGCAGCTGCCGACGCGGCGTTTTTGTTTTGTCAAAATGACCGCTTTGCCGTGGTAAAGCGGTAAAGATTTGAGCAAACTGCGAAAAATCAGTCTTTCCCCTTGCCAAATGGCAGAAAACGCGCTATTCTATAACCACAGTTTAGCGATTTAGCATGGTAAAGCAATAAAACAAGGCTGCTTGCCACTGAGGGAGGAACCGTATATGAAACGTCTTGTATCTGCATTCCTGGCCGGTGCCATGGCACTGAGCCTTGCCGCCTGCGGCGGTGCCGCTTCCACTTCCACTGCCGCATCTGCCTCTGCTTCTGCTTCCGGCAGTTCCTTTTTCCCGGCTGATGAAAAACAATATCTATCTGGAAAATTTCATCTACAAACGGACAACTGAACATTTCTCAGATGTGATCGCAGGAATCGAACGGACATTTTTTATGACCCTGACTCAGAGAATCGCAGCCTTTCTTCTGGATGAAGCTGCAGATACCGGTTCCGATGAGCTCGCTCTCACACAGGAAGCCATCGCCCGCTCCATCGGAAGTGCCAGAGAAGCTGTCAGCCGCAGCCTTAAAAAAATGAATAAAGACGGCTCTATCCAGATCTCACGGGGATCGATCCGCATTCTGGATAAAAGACGTCTTTATGAAATGATGAATACTTTTTAATTTGAAGATGTTTTAGGTGCCGGCTGCAGGATCCACCAGAACAGCATCGGCATAATAGTCATTACCGGCCACATATAACGGATCAGTCCATTTACCGGAGAGACAAGACATATCAGTATATTCAGCACCGGTATGGCAAAGATCAGGAGTTTTTTCCATTGTTTCTTCACCAGAAGATACCCCATCAGCAACAGAGTAAGCCAGGTATACGTTCCTGCACTTAAGATAAGTCCCAGCCCAGGTGCACGCATCCATAATTCATCATAAAACCTGAATAGATACTGGATCTTTTTTGGGCCCACATAGCTGACATCGATCCCGGATTTTTTATGATACAGT
>OIVY01000418.1_pt1 | contig 12487 bp, 10 predicted proteins | sample 1587391 | NCBI WGS metagenome assembly OIVY01 (sample SAMN02674964, study PRJEB24791) | human gut metagenome, SKBSTL008 | isolation source: stool | host: Homo sapiens | place: USA | reverse complement strand
AACGTGTGCTCTTCCGATCTTGGCAACTCAGCTGCTTTATTGTCTTCTTTATCTCTTCTGGAATCTCCAGATAATTCTGCTGTACATAAGTTCCATACTCCTGCATAGAACGAACATAATTCTTTTCAAGCTCTCCCGCATTTTTCAACACAGACATCACGTCAAATCTCTGACTGATATCTAACAGGTTCTTGTTATTCTTGATCTGATAATAAGAAGTTGTATACTCCGTATCTGCTGTATTACGTTCTATCACACTGTCTCCAGCTGCATTTCCATTAATTCTGCTCGCATCTGAAAAATATGGTATTAATAAGAAACTCTCCTGCATCTTCTGATAATGAATCTTTATTTCTCTCTTTTCAGAAAATGCAATATCTTTTGGTGTCTGAATATATCCTTTCTGATAAACAGCAAAATCCTGCATAGAGAGATCTGGAAATAAATATGGCAGTTCCTGTGCCATTTCTCCACCGTAGACCAGGGTATTTTTCTTTTCCTTTGTCCATTCTCCATCTTTATATCTGCCACTAACAAATCCCTTCAGATACAGATCTGCATTTTCCGGGGCATACACCAGAAATAATTTTTCTCCTTTTGGAGAAACTTCTCCTACACTTCGAAGCTTTCCATTCCCAATTCCTCCGACTGCAAGATAGCCTTTTCCCTGTGTCCATTCCCTGATTTGTATCAGAATATTTCGTTTTATCATCGTATCTGTGGGTACATTCGTCTGATCATAAAAAAACAAAGGTACTGCGGCAGCCAGAAACATAATATACAATCCTGCCGCAAATCCTTTTTTTCCTTTTCGTATACTAAAATAAACAATCCATGAACCTAAAAACAAGAAAAACGCTGCTGAAATTCCATATGGCGCGATCATTAAAACGGCCATTTCCATAAGACCGGTTGTAAGAAACAAAGTCAATGGACGACATCTTAATATTCCAAGCACAATTCCTGCCACCAACACAAAAAACAAAACTGCCAGTACGCTGTCCCTTCGACTATGTTCTAACGTCACCGAAATGTAATAATAAAATCCAAGATCCATACTCTGATTCAATGCTTCTGCCATCTTATTATTGATGATCTGAAATCCATTGATCAACTGTCTGTGTGCAAGCATGCAGTATATAATACATATCACAACCATGACTACAATATTTCTCTTATTCTGATCAAGCAATCTACACATTCCGAGAAACCAAATGACACTTCCCATCACAAAAAGCCACTGAAACCTTGAAATCCGAAATCCAGCAAATATACTCCATACAACAGATGCAAAAGCCACTGCCATCATGATATATTCAATTTTTATTTTTTTATATCCACACATTATAACTCCATATCATATAAAAATTTCTGCAGATCTTGTCCTTTTTCACAAAGTGGAATCTTATAAAGATGCTCCATCGGATCCGATGACAATTCATATTTTCCACAAAAAATATCCGTAAACAATTCTTCATATTGTTCTATATGGCAAAGCAGATATTTATGCTCCCCATAATAGATTTCCTGTATAACTCCCTGCGATTTCAAAAAGAAAGAAATAGAATAAAAAGCTGCCATATAATCAGAAATACGGTCTTTTTCTATATCATCCAACGATAATCCGATCTTCACGCGTTCTTCTTCCTCTTCTAACTGTTTCTTCAATTCTGGCAGGCGACCATACTGTAATTCGGCTGCTTTATTTAAATCATAATTTCTCTGGGCAATCTGGATCTCACTGTTTACAGATTCGATCTCTTCTCTTAATTTGGAGACTTTCTCAACGGAAGCTTTCTCATTCTCCCATCTTGCCTTTCTTGCTTTGAAGTCTTCTCGCATCTCGGCAAGTTCTTTCTGTAATTCTTCCAGACGTTCTTTGCTTAATCTGTCATCTTCCTTCTTAAGTGCGGCTTCCTCAATCTCCATCTGCATGATCTTTCTCTGAACTTCATCCAGTTCTGCTGGTAGGGAATTCATCTCTGTCTTGATCATGGCACATGCTTCATCGACTAAGTCGATGGCTTTATCTGGCAAGAAACGATCTGTGATATAACGGTTTGATAAAGTTGCTGCTGCTACCAGGGAACTATCTGTGATCTTAACACCGTGATATACTTCATATCTGTCTTTGATACCCCTTAAGATAGAAATTGTATCTTCTACGGTTGGCTGATCGACCATAACTGGCTGGAAACGACGTTCCAATGCCTGGTCTTTCTCGATATACTGGCGATATTCATCTAAGGTTGTTGCACCGATGCAGTGTAATTCACCTCTGGCAAGCATTGGTTTTAACATATTTCCCGCATCCATGGCTCCGTCTGTCTTACCTGCACCGACGATCGTATGAAGTTCGTCGATAAATAAGATAATCTGTCCGTCACTTTTCTTAACTTCTTCCAGAACCGCTTTTAAGCGCTCTTCAAATTCACCACGATATTTGGCACCTGCTACCAGTGATCCCATATCCAGTGAAAAAATTGTCTTATCTTTTAACTGGTCTGGCACGTCACCACGAACGATTCGCTGTGCTAATCCTTCAACAACGGCTGTCTTACCTACACCCGGTTCACCGATCAATACTGGGTTATTCTTTGTCTTTCTTGATAAGATACGAACAACGTTACGGATCTCGCTGTCACGTCCGATGACTGGATCTAGTTTCTGTTCTCTGGCTCTCTTTACAAGGTCATATCCGTATTTTTCAAGACTGTCGTATGTCTCTTCTGGATTGTCACTTGTGACTTTCTGTCCACCACGGATCTGTGATAACACCTGTAAGAAACGATTTCTTGTAATTCCGTAGGCACGGAATAATTCTTTGACTGCTTTATTTGGATGCTTGATCATTGCAAGGAATAGGTGTTCTACAGATACATATTCATCTTTCATGGCTTTCATCTCATCTTCTCCGTGAAGAAGTACCTGATTCAAGTCATTACTCATATATACCTGACCACCGGATACTTTCGGTTTCTTATTCAATAACTCCTGTACCTGGCTTAAAAATGTTTCTTTGTTAATTCCCATCTTCTCAAGCAGGCTTGCGATTAGACTATCATCGATCGTAAGCAAGCTATATAAGAAGTGTTCCTGATCTATCTCTTGATGTCCATGATCGTAGGCGATCTTCTCACACTGATTGACTGCCTCAATGGACTTCTGTGTAAATTTGTTGATGTTCATACTCTTTCCTCCTTTACGAATGGGTATTTATCTATATTAAGATATCCATTTATCTTTTGTTCTATTCGTAATATAACACTCATTATTAGCACTGTCAAGTGGTGAGTGCTAATTATTTTTAATTTTTTCGTTTATCTTATTTTCAAACAAAAATGAAAGCAGATTTTCTATATTATACCTTAGAAAATCTGCCTTCATTTCTTCTAATTTTTATATTCTTCAACTTCTTCCAGATATGGAATGGATGGTGCTGCCCCTTGTCTGCTTACTGCAATTGCTGATGCTTTGGATGCGGTATCCATTGCTTCTTTGATCGTTTTTCCATTTAAGATACCTGCAATAAAATATCCGGTATATGTATCTCCTGCTGCCGTTGTATCGACTGTCTTTACCTTATAAATTGACTGTTCCACATATTCATCACCAGATATACATACAGATCCTTCACTTCCTAAAGTTAATACGATCGTTGCTTCTGGGAATTTCTGATGTAACAGACCACTAATATATTTCCCATCAATTTCTTTTGGTTCTTCCATATCAAGAATCTGCATTGCTTCTATTTCATTTAAAAGAAAATAATTAATCTGATTTAATGGGAGTTCTTTTATCTTATCGTTCATTGGAGAAGGATTTAAAATGATCTTCATTCCAGTTTCTTTTGCTTTCTTTACGATATATGGAAGTTCATTGATCTCATTTTGGATCAGTAAATAATCTTCGTTTTTAAAATGTTCAAAGACTTCATCTACTTGTTCCTTACTGATTGCCTGATTAGCTCCTCCAAATAGAATAATACAGTTATCGCCCTCTTCATCATTTTGTATGATCGCATTTCCTGTTCTTACGTCTTCAAGGATCTTAACAAGATCTGTATTTACTCCTGCTTCTTTTAATTGATCTAACAAAAATAGTCCATCCATGCCAATCGCTCCTGCATGATATGTTTCCATTCCTGCTCGTGAAAGTGCAATGGACTGATTTAATCCTTTTCCGCCTGTATATACATTCAACTCTTCTGCAGACAATGTTTCTCCTTTTTTCACAAAATGAGAAACTTTATATACATAGTCAATATTTAATGATCCAAATGATAATATTTTCATAGAAACCTCTCTTTCTACAATCCGCTCCATCTTCGATATTCTTTTGCTTCTATCCCAAATGGTTCTAATAGTTTTGCTGCAATATGATACATCATTTCTTCTATGCTCTCTGGCATATGATAAAAAGTCATCATTGGTGGAATGATCCGCACATTCGGAATCATTGCCAATTCCTGAAGATTTCTAAGATGAATCGCACTCAGTGGTGTCTCTCTTGCTGCAAGCACCAATGGCCGTTGCTCTTTGATCGTTACATCCGCTGCACGAAGTATCAGATTGTCTGCATATCCACTGTGAATTCCTGCAATTGTCTTCATACTACATGGGACAATGAGCATCCCTTCCGTCTGAAATGATCCACTGGCTGGTCCTGCACCGATCTTTCTTGAATCCAGAACATGATCAGCAAGTTTTTCAACCTCTTCCACCTTCATTTTTGTTTCATGTTCCAAGGTCAGTTTGGCACTATCTGTCATAACCAAATAAGATTCAAAATCCTTCTGCTCTTGCACCAATTTTAGACACTGGATCAAGATTGGAATTCCACTTGCCCCTGTTGCTCCTATGATCAGTCGTTTCTTCATTTAAATAAATTTCCTTTTCCTATTTATATTCTGTATTTTATGATAACCAGTGTTCCGGATCAACTTCCATAAATCTTGCTCTCTTGAATCGCTCTTTCTGATCATATGGAACAGTACAGTCAAAGATTGTCTTGCATGCAATCCCATGATCTCTGATACTTGAAGAACATGTTGGATCGTTGGATGGATCCAGTGGATGACATCTTACCCCTGGAATCGTGATGATATCTGCATCTCCCTGGAATCTTGTATTCATTGCCCATAATACATCATTCATATCGAAACAGTCGACGTCTTCGTCTACCAAAAATACATGCTTCAGTTCACTGAATGCTGAAAATGCAAGAAGTGCTGCCTGTCTTTGTCTTCCTTCATCGCTGGCTTCTCGTTTCTTAAACTGTAAGACTGCCATGTATTTTCCACCGCCTGCGGAGCCGCAGTATACATTCTGAAGACGTCCCGGCATCGCTTTTTCTACCATTCCATAAATACTTGCTTCTGTTGGGATTCCAGCCATAGATACATGTTCTTCACTTGGCCCGATGCATGTCTGCATGATCGGATTTTCTCTGTGTGTTACCGCTTTGACTTTGATCAGCCAGCACTGTGAACTTGCAGGTCCTGTGTATCCTGGAAATTCTGGCATTGCATAGCCTGTGTGGCTGTTCTGGTCTTCCTGTACTCGGACATTTGGAATCACTTCCCCTTCGATGACATATTCGGCATTTGCAATTGCCATTTCGTTAACTGTTAAGCATTTACAAAGCTCTACTGGTTCATTTCTCAATGCACCTGCTACAGATAATTCATCGTATCCCAGAGGTGTTGTTGGTGCCTCGAAACAAGAACCGATCTCGATTGCCGGATCCACTCCGATACTGATTGAAATTGGAAGTTTCTGTCCTAATTCTTCTGCACGTTCTGCCATTGCTCCGATGTGTCTTGCTCCAGGAGTGAAGAAAATAGAAAGTTCATCTTTTCCCTGAATGCATAATCTGTGAATGGTTACATCATGAACTCCTGTGTCTGGGTGCGTTGCATAGCACATACCCAATGTAATATATGGGCCTGCATCATCTGGTGTGTTGGTTGGTGCTGGTACCAGATCATACAAATTAAAGTCTGGATCTTCCACTTTATGAACAACCTGCTGACATGGTGCATCTCCCTGATATTCCACTGGTGCTATCGGATTATCTACGCTATGATAAAGTTTCTTTCCTAATTCTTCTGGTTTACAGTCCAAGAGCGCTGCCACACGCTTTCTGCTTGCTAATACACCGATGGCTACTCTGGCATCTTTATGTCCTTTGACATTATTAAATACCATCGCTGGACCTTCTTTTGTCGGGCGCTTTACAGTTCCACCTGCACCTACATAGCGGTAAACTCCCGCAAGTTCTGCCATTGGATCAACTTCTACATCAGTTTCTATGTACTGCCCTTCCATTTGTTTCAAGCGTTTTAATGCACTTCTTAAATCTCTTACTTTATCTTGCATTTGTCTCCTTCTTTCTTATACTTCTCTTTCTCATTTCCAACAACATAATCCCAATGTTCAAGTACTGCTTTTCGATAACAACAGTTCAATGACATGGCATCAATAGAGTCACAAATTGCTATGAAATGAAAAAATGGCAGATGAATTCTTCTCTAGATCCATCTACCATTTCTTCATTATCTTAAAAATATCTCCATTATAAATGACAGATTTCTATCTCATTCTCACCGAATGTCTTACGGATCTTCTCCACAAATAATAATGCTTTCTCTCCATCTCCATGAACGCATACTGAGTCTGCCTTAATATCAATATCTTTTCCAGTGATCGAAGTCACTTTTCCTTCTTTTATCATACGAATAACTCGGTTGATCGCTTCATCTTCATCTTCGATCATAGCTCCTGGTTTTCTTCGATTCACCAGTGTTCCATCTTCTTCATAAGCTCTGTCTGCAAATACTTCACTGGCTGACTTTAATCCACAGTCTTTTGCTGCTTTGATCATCTCGCTTCCAGATAATCCCATAACGATCAGTTCTTTATCATATTCATAAATTGCTTCGCAGATCGCTTTAGACAAATCATAATCCTTAGCCGCCATATTATATAATGCTCCATGTGGTTTTACATGCTGTAATTTCACTCCGGCCGCTTTACACATTCCACCTATCGCACTGATCTGGTATAGTGTATATGCTTTCGCTTCTTCGTTGGAAATCGCCATGCTTCTTCGTCCAAATCCCATCAGATCTGGAAGTCCCGGATGGGCCCCAACTGCGATCCCGGCTTCTTTTGCTCTCTGGATCGTCTCCATCATAACCACTGGATCGGATGCATGATAACCACATGCAACATTCGCTGATGTGATCAATGGAATGATCTTATCATCATTCCCGATCGTGTAACGTCCAAAACTTTCTCCAAGGTCACTATTTAAATCTATCTGGTACATTTAATTTATACCTCCATTTCTTCCGTTTTATCGAATTTAATCTAATTTCAAGAGTCTCTCGATAAATCCTGTATCCGCTTTTCCTTCACAGAATTCACGATTATTCATCAGCTGATACTGGAAATCAAGGTTTGTATTGATTCCTAATATCACCATCTCATCAAGAGCTGATCTCATTTTCTGTAATGCTGCATCACGGTCTGGTGCGTGTACGATAACTTTCGCGATCATAGAATCGTATTCGGATGGAATACAGTACCCTGTATAAATTGCGGTATCTACACGAACTCCATTTCCAGCTGGCAAATGCAAATGTTTGATCACACCTGGACTTGGCATAAAGTTTTTCTCTGGAATCTCTGCATTGATACGACATTCGATCGCATGTCCGTTGATCTCCACATCTTCCTGTGTAAAACTTAATTCCATTCCCATAGCCACTCGGATCTGTTCAATGATCAGATCTGTTCCCGTAACCATCTCTGTGACCCCATGTTCTACCTGAATACGTGTGTTCATTTCCATGAAATAATAGGTTCCTTTTGGATCAAGGATAAATTCTATGGTTCCAGCATTGGTATACCCTACTGCTTTCGCTGCAAGGATCGCATCGTGATTCATAGATTTTCTGATCTTTTCCGTGATTGCTGGGGATGGTGATTCTTCGATCAGTTTCTGGTGGTTTCTCTGAACAGAACAATCACGTTCTCCCAAGGCTACGACATTCCCATGTCCATCTGCCATGATCTGAATCTCCACATGTCTTGGATTCTCGATGAATTTCTCAATGTACATCGTATCATCACCAAATGCATTGGCAGATTCTCTCTGAGCAGTATTGAAATTGAATTCAAAATCTTCTTTGGATCTGGAAACTCGCATTCCTTTTCCACCACCACCTGAAGATGCTTTTATCATAACTGGATAACCGATCTCATCTGCTAATTTCTCCCCTGTAGCTGCATCATAGACAGGTTCTTTGGTTCCTGGAACAACTGGAACTCCTGCTTCCATCATTGTTTTTCTTGCGTTTGATTTATTTCCCATGCTGTCAATGACTTCTGCACTCGGTCCGATAAATGCAATACCATTTTCTTTACATAAGCGAACGAAATCAGCATTCTCAGATAAGAAACCAAACCCTGGATGGATCGCATCTGCGTCCGTATTCTTTGCTGCAGAAATGATACGTTCCATGTTTAAGTAGCTGTTTTTTGCAGGTCCTTCTCCGATACATACTCTTCGATCTGCTAATTGTACATGAAGACTGTCTTTATCTTCTTTTGAATAAACCGCGATACTCTTGATCCCCATATTACGACAAGCACGAATAATGCGCACTGCGATCTCACCACGGTTCGCGATCAATATACTTCGAAACATACAATGCCTCCTTTAGTCTTCAAGTTTTTTTACTTTAAATAATGGCTGTCCATATTCAACTTTCTGTTCGTTGCTTGCTAAGACAGCTTCAATCTCACAGTCATAATCACTTTCGATCTCATTCATTAATTTCATCGCCTCAAGGATACATACAGTCTGTCCTGCCTTGACTCTGTCTCCAACCTTCACAAATGCCTTGGCATCTGGGGATGGAGCCGAATAAAAGGTACCTACGATCGGAGATGTGATGTATGATTCATCTTCGGAATCAATACTTTCTACTGTATCAACACCCTGTGTGGAAACTGACATCGGTGCAGCAGGCGCTCCAACACTTCCTCTTCTGCTCATTTTGATCTTTACATCGCCTTCCTGAATGCTGAAATCAAGCATAGAGGAATTCTCGATGATCTTTACTAATTTCTCAATTTTATCTAAATTCACCGTTTCATTCTCCTTTTCTATTTAAATAGTGTGCTGATTCGTTTTGCAACGAGTCTGCAATCTAATACTTCTTTACAAGGTGTATAAATCTGGCTTCTGAAGTCATTCAGCTCTTTCATCTCATCTGCTAACAGCTTCTGGGCTTCTTCTACGGATACTGCCTGAAATCTTACTTTTTGTTCTGTTTTTCTTTGAACAAGTTTCGGAATATCTACAGAAACAACTGTCGCGATCTTCGCATATCCACCCGTTGTCTGGCGGTCTGCTAATAAGATAATCGGTTTTCCATGACTTGGTACCTGAACAGATCCAAAGGCGATTCCGTCAGATATGATGTCTGAAGTCGTCTTATATGCGATAAATGGTCCTTCTAATCGGCATCCCATGCGGTCAAATTCACTTGTTACTGTATATTCTGAATTTAAAAATGTTTCTCGGCCCTCTTTCGTAAACATCTTTTCCTGAGGTCCCATGACAACTCTTAATGTTATCTTTTCCTGATCAAATTCATCAAGATCCAGACTCCTTGATAAATAATATGGCAGATATCTTCGCTTTGCCCTGAATGCAATATAATCTTCATCTTCTAGTTTCCGGCCTTTATATCCACCGATCTGACATTTGATATTCGTAGAACGGCTTCCCATGACTACTGGCACATCAAGATAACTTGAAAATGCAATATATCCTCTTGTTCCAGTTCTTGCTCCGCCAAATGTCAAAATATCTCCACGATGCATATAAATTGCTGTATACATCTTGGCAGGTTTTCCATTGATCTGCGGGCGGAAATCTCCACCTGTGATTGAAATGATCGTCTCGGATGTAAATTCAAGTGTTGGTCCTATTAAGGTAAATTCAAGAACTGCTTCATTTTCCGGGTTATCCAGCAGGAGATTTGCAATCTTAAAAGAACGAACATCCATAACTCCGGATACACTAAATCCCTGACTCTGGTATCCTGTTCTTCCAAGATCCTGCACCGTTGTCATCATTCCGCCTTTTAATACACGAATTCCCATAATCTACACCTCCTTTGTATGAATGATACATTCATATGTTCCATTTTCAACCTGTTCTTTGATCTTTAAATACTCTTCTTCTGAAACAGGTACAAAACGGATATAATCTCCAGCTTCAAAAAGAATTGGATTCTCTCGTTCTGGATCATAGGTTTTTACTGGTGTCAGACCAAGTAACTGCCATCCTCCTGGTGAATCAAGCGGATAAATTCCTGTCTGAGAGCCACCGATCCCAACACTTCCTGCCGGAATTCTGATTCTTGGGTTCGCCAGTCTTGGTGTATGAATTCTTTCATCGAGTCCTCCAAGATATGAAAATCCTGGCAAAAATCCAAGCATGTAGATCAAGTAGTCTTTGGAAGTGTGAATCTTTATAACCTCTTCTTCCGTTAAACCAGCATTTTTTGCGATATTTTCAATATCTGGTCCGTATTCTCCTCCATAACATACTGGGATTTCAAAAACTCTGGATGCCGATGCCTCTTCATTGACATCCAGTTTTAGTAACTTCTGTAGACGTTTTGTTAATGTTTTGTAATTTACCACCCTCGGGTCATAATTGATCAAGAGACTGGTAAATGCCGGGATCATATCCTGCACACCTTCGATACGCTGCGCTTTTAAAAGATGTACAAAGGCTGTGATCCTTGCATTGATCTCTGGGGAAATTTCCTGTCCAAACTCAATGAGTAAGGCAGAATCTCCCGCAGTACTAATCTTTACTTCTTCCATGTTTCTTCACATAACTCCTTTCGGTCAGTCTGTGCTTCTATGTTTTGAACTTATCTGTTTATCCAGACAATTTTGCTTATGCAAATAATGCACTTAAGCTGCTTAATGATGTAATTCCAAGATATCCTGAAACAACAACTACCACGATTCCAAGAACCAGTAATAATACTGGATGATGATAATCTTCTCCCATAACAGATTTCTTCTGAGATGCGATCAGGCAAACTCCTAATGTGATCGGTAAGATCAATCCATTTAATGCTCCTGCAAGTACTAATAATACCGCTGGCTGTCCAGCAAGTGCCATACATACAGTACTAATCGCGATAAATCCTACAATAAACCATTTCTCATTCTTCTCAATCGTTTTGCTGAATGTCTTAAGGAAAGACACAGATGTATAAGCACATCCAACGATGGATGTGACCGCTGCGCATAAGATCACAAGTCCAAAGAATCTATAACCGATCTGTCCTGCTCCCTGTAAAAATGCATCCGCTGTTGGGTTCGCTGCATCTAATGTATGAGCTGGTGAAGTTGCTGTTGCTACAACCACTCCTAAAACTGCAAGGAATAAGAAGATACGTACGATCGTTGCAATTCCCATTCCCATAACAGAACTCTTATTGATCTCTTTTAAGTTCTCTTTTCCAGTGATTCCTGAATCGATCAGACGATGTGCACCTGCAAATGTAATATATCCACCGACTGTTCCTCCAAGTAATGTAAGGATTGCTGGGAAAATATCTCCCATAGATGCTGTTGGCATGATTGTTTCTTTTGCTGCCATACCAACTGGCGGCTGTACGATCAGGATCACAATAAAGATGACAAGGATCATGATCCCACCAAGGATCTTTGTAAGGTTATCCATAGCATTTAATGCATTCTTTGATAAAAATACGATGATCGCAATTGCTCCCGCAATAAAATATCCAACAGTAGTAGGAATTCCAAGAAGTGTATTAAAACCTAAAGCACCTCCACCAACGTTACCGATATTAAATACAAGACCACCTGCTACAACTAAAAATGCGATCACATATCCAAGTCCAGGAAGTACCTTATTCGCCACATCCTGTCCACGCATTCCAGATACGCACAGAACTCTCCATACATTTAACTGCACGATCGCTGCTAAGATCACGGAGATTAAAATTACAAATCCAAAGCTTCCATGCAGACTATCTGTAAATTTACCAGTTTGTGTCAGAAATCCAGGTCCAATTGCCGAAGTTGCCATAAGAAATGCCGCACCGATCAAAGCGCTTGCACTTTTTTTGTTATTCTCTTTCTTCATAGTAAATAATTTCCTTTCCTTTTCGTAATAATTAATAATTATAACAAAACTTCTGACGATACGCAACTTTAATGCACTGATTTGACATAGTCTATCATGTATGTGACAGAAATAAAAGAAACTCAAATATTTGTGTTTCTTTTATTTCTGTCACATACAGCTGAAGTCTATTCAAACCACTATGGAGTGTGTATGTTTTACTGTATTGGTATTTATAATAAACATTCTGTCTACCACTACATAAATTGAAAGTCAATAACGTTTAACATGCGTC
>OIVY01000404.1_pt1 | contig 12731 bp, 10 predicted proteins | sample 1587391 | NCBI WGS metagenome assembly OIVY01 (sample SAMN02674964, study PRJEB24791) | human gut metagenome, SKBSTL008 | isolation source: stool | host: Homo sapiens | place: USA | reverse complement strand
TGGGAAATGAGACTTTAAGCTCTTTTAGATACGAAGGACGCGTAATAAAAGGACAGTTAACATTAAATATATCCAATATCAAAATGGGCAATGCAGAATTATGGGCAAATACTTATAAACTACCCACAGTTATTAATGGCATCAAAACGATTGTAGTTGGAGACATGTGGGGAGAAGAATATACATGGCAAGATGTTGACGGACAAGTACTAAATGCATCATGCTATTTTTATGCAGACATAGAAGCTTCAGAAAGTGGAGCCACAACTCAAACATGGGGTAGTGCCATTCAAAACATATTAAGTTATATTTTGCCACAAGTTCTACAAGAAATTACTTTAGGAGCGGACGGGAATGTAACGGCTTCTTATTCAAATGAACCATTGACAGGAGTAGACATGGATATCATTTTTGGATTTCTAGAAAATCCATTAACACAGGATATGATTACTCCTAACATTGTTAACCGTAATTATATTCCATCTCCAAAAGGATTTGCTAATTGGTTCCAAAAAGACGGTAAGTTAATATTAAAATTAAACTTAGCTAATATTATTGCCTCAATATCCAGCGGCAATCAATATATGGATGTCAATATAACCAATGCTATCATTGAAGCTATATCCCAAATGGATGCTATGAAAGTGAAAGAATTGCTAACCACGCTCAATCAAAGTCTAAAAAATGAAACACTTGGATTCCTGCTCAATGTCAATGACACTTCTTTCAAAGCTATTTTCAATTGGTTAACTACCGGAATCCCGATGCAGGTTACTTCAAAAGAAGGACATACTTATATTTACTTAGATAAAGAAGGATTTACTCCCATAGCTAAATTACTACCAGATCTTAGTCCGCTAATAGTCAGTCTGCTTCCAGAAGATATGCAATCACTGGGAGGAATCATCTCTATATTTTTGAACGGTATATCAGACGCTTTTCTATCACCTGAAAAAATAGAATTTGGTTTGGAAATTGTTCCAAATAAATAAATTGTCATATAATCATTTGCATAATCAATCGTATTTTCACTTGCTCCAAAAGCCATTACAATAGGCTCTTTGAAGATATAGAATATTACGGTTAAGATTAAACCGATTATTCATATGAATAATGAAGGAAAACTGATTGTAATCGGAAAAGAAAGAGGACGTAAGAGATCTATTATAAGTCTTGTTGATCGCATGGAAAAACAGATGGGAGATTATGATAACAATGTCTGCATGATTACACACGGAGATTGTGAAGAAGATGCATTATATTTGAAGTCATTGCTGGAAGAACGATTTGGGGTTAAAAAAGTAATTATCCATAGTATTGGATCTGTAATCGGAAGTCATACAGGACCGGGAGTCCTTGCAGTATTCTTCATGGGACATGAAAGATAGAATAAAAAGTATGGAAGCGGGAAACTGCTTCCATTTTCTAAATGTATAAGAACCCTTTTAAAATCTTATGTAATATTTTGTTAACAAAATTTGAACATTTTTTAAGAAAGTATTGCAAGGAAGGCCGAAATGTAGTATATATAATAATATACGCAAATATTGCGATTGTATTTTTTGGGATAAAAAATAATCAATTAAGGAGGCCATATTTAATGAAAAGATTTGGAAAAGCTATCATTGCAGCAGCAGTTACAAGCTCTCTTGTTGTTATGCCGATATCAGCGGCTCCAGATGTGGACGCAATTAAACAGGAGAAGGCAAAGACACAGCAGGCAATTGATAGTACAAGCAATCAGCTTACACAGCTGCTTACTGAGTTCGAGATGTTAAAAGGAGATCTTCGCAATCAGGAAGAAGCAATAAAGAAGGCTGATGAGGATCTTCAGGCCGCACAGAAAAAAGAACAGAAACAGTACAACGAAATGGTAATTCGTATTAAATATATGTATGAGAAAGGGGAAGGAAGTGAACTGGCAGCTCTTCTCGGAGCTGGAAGCTTTGGGGAACTTCTGAATCAGGCAGAGTATATTCAGAATGTGCATACATATGACAGAGAAAAATTAGAAGAGTTTGTAAAAGTAAAAGAAGAAGTCGCAAACTTAAAGAGCGGATTGGAAGCAGAGAAGAAAGAAATGGAAGCGATGGCAGATGTATATTCGGCGGAAGAGAAGAATCTGCAATCTACCCTTTCTACAATGAGAAGTCAGATGGCAGATTTTGACGTACAGCTTGCAGAAGCTCAGAAACAAGCAGAAGAAGAAGCGAGAAAGATTGAAGAAGAATCACAGAGGATTGAAAAAGAGCAGTTAGAAGAAGCTAAGAATAATTCGAACAGTAATAAGACAGAGAATAATTCGGGTTCATCTAATGAGACGGAAAAGGAAGAAAGTACGAACAAGCCATCCGGAAGTGAAAATAATAAGCCAAGTAAACCAAACAAACCTTCAGATAACAATGGCAACAACAATAACAATAATAACAATAATAGCAATAATAGTAAACCGGACAAGCCTTCGGATGAGACAGATAAACCATCCAATACATCCAAAGGACAACAGATTGCGAATACAGGTTTGAAATATGTTGGTAATCCATATGTATATGGTGGTAATAGTTTGACAAATGGAATTGATTGTTCTGGTTTTACAAAACAGATTCACGCACTTTGTGGAATTTCAGGACTTCCGAGAAATTCCAGTGCCCAGAGAAGTGGCGGTAAAGCGGTAAGCGGTGGACTTTCCAATGCGTTGCCAGGAGATGTGATTTGTTATAGTGGACATGTTGCGATTTACATTGGTGGTGGACAGATTGTACATGCTTCAAATCCAAGTCCATATCCAAAGGGGGGAATTAAGGTAAGTTCTGCCTCGTATAAATCAATTTTGGCAATTCGAAGATATTGGTAATAGAAAGATAATGTAGGGCACAGCAGTTTATCTGCTGTGCCTTTTATGTAGAGAATTTCTAACAGAATCCAAGCAGAAAAGGTCTTGATTCAGTATGCTTTCTATGTTATAATATTCACGTTGCAAAAAAACACGTATGTGGCGAGCCTCAATGGTGCCGTGTCTAACGCAGACGGTTTTGAGGAGTAGAAGCATACGGAAGTAAAAAACCAAATGGAGGAAACAAACATGAGCGTTATTTCAATGAAACAGCTTTTAGAAGCAGGTGTTCACTTTGGACATCAGACAAGAAGATGGAACCCTAAGATGGCTCCGTACATTTACACAGAGAGAAATGGTATCTACATCATCGACTTACAGCAGTCTGTAGGTATGGTTGACGATGCTTACAATGCAATCGCTGATATCGTAGCAGACGGTGGAAGCATCTTATTCGTAGGAACAAAGAAACAGGCTCAGGATGCTATTAAGACAGAAGCAGAGCGTTGTGGAATGTTCTATGTAAATGAAAGATGGTTAGGCGGTATGCTTACAAACTTCAAGACAATCCAGAGCAGAATTGCCCGTTTAAAAGATATCGAAAGAATGGCAGAAGATGGAACATTTGATGTTTTACCTAAGAAAGAAGTTATCGCAATCAAAAAAGAATGGGAAAAACTTGAGAAAAACTTAGGCGGAATCAAAGACATGAAAAAAGCTCCGGATGCTATTTTCGTAGTAGATCCTAAGAAAGAAAGAATCTGTGTACAGGAAGCACACACACTCGGAATTCCGCTGATCGGTATCTGTGATACAAACTGTGATCCGGAAGAACTGGATTATGTAATCCCAGGTAATGATGATGCAATCAGAGCTGTAAAACTGATCGTTTCTAAGATGGCAGACGCTGTTATCGAAGCAAACCAGGGTGCAGCTGAGGATGAGTATTACGAGGAGGCTGCAGAAGCAGCTGAAGCTGAAGAGGCTGTAGAAGAGTAATATCAGTTCTTGATATGAAAGAAAATGCTTCAGCCTGATTATCAGGTTGAAGCATTTTACTTTATAGAAATAGTTCTATAGAGAAAAGCATATGTTACTGCTTACAGTGACATACACATTATGAATAATGGAGGAAAATTATCATGGCAATCACAGCAGGAATGGTAAAAGAGTTAAGAGAAATGACAGGCGCAGGAATGATGGACTGTAAAAAAGCGCTTTCTGAGACAAACGGAGATATGGACGCAGCTGTAGAGTTCCTTAGAAAGAACGGACAGGCTAAAGCTGAGAAAAAAGCTGGAAGAATCGCTGCAGAAGGTATCGTTAAGACAGTTGTTAAAGATGACAAAGTTGCTGCAATCGTAGAAGTAAACTCTGAGACAGACTTCGTTGCAAAGAACGACGAGTTCCAGGGATTCGTAGAAGCAGTTGCTAATCAGGTAGTAGATTCAGAAGCAGCTGATCTTGATGCATTTATGGCAGAGGCTTGGGAAGCTGATACAACAAAGACTGTAAAAGATGCTCTCGTAGAGAAGATCGCAGTTATCGGAGAGAACCTGAACATCAGAAGATTTGAGAAAGTTGCAGCAGACAACGGTGTGGTTGTTCCTTACATCCACGGTGGCGGACGTATCGGTGTTCTTGTTGTTGCTGATACAGATGTTGTTAATGACGAGATCAAAGCAGCACTGAAGAACGTAGCTATGCAGGTAGCAGCTATGTCTCCGAAGTATGTATCCCGTGAGGAAGTATCTCAGGATTACCTTGATCACGAGAAAGAAATTCTTCTTGCTCAGGCTAAGAAAGAGAACCCGGAGAAACCGGAAAACATCATCGAGAAGATGATCATCGGACGTCTGAACAAAGAGCTGAAAGAAATCTGCCTGCTTGATCAGGTATATGTTCAGGACAGCGACCTTACAGTAGGAAAATATGTTGATAAGGTAGCAAAAGAGAACGGTGCAAACGTTAAAGTTACAAAATTCGTTCGTTTCGAGACTGGTGAAGGAATCGAAAAGAAAGTTGACGACTTCGCAGCAGAAGTTGCAGCTCAGGCTGGAATGTAAGCGTCTAGCACAAGCACGGCGTATATAAAAAGAAATCCTCGACACAAGTTTACTTGTGATCGAGGATTTCTTTTTATATGCATCGTGCGACGCACGTATAGCGAGATGAAGCGAAGCGGAATCGAGCTAAGCGTGCTTGTGCGGATGTCTTGATGCACCTACAATGCACAAGCTGTACCTAGACCAAAACCCCACAAGTTTACTTGTGATCGAGGTTTTTTTATATTTATCGTGCGACGCACGTATATAATGCCTAAGAAAAGACTTGACTTTCAAATATTACAAGTGTAAGATTTAAGAAAATAAAAGCGTTAAAAGAAAGGGGTATCTATGAAAAAAAGACGGAAAAAACAAAGCACTAAAAAATCTTACACTTGTAGGATTTTGAGATTAATAATGGCTATAACAGTAATTGCTGTTTCGGGAGGTGTTTTATTAAAAAGGATGATAACGGAATCACCAGAAGACACACTTGTGGAATATATGAACCATATTGAAAAAAAGGAATATGAAGTAATGTACACTATGATAGATTCAGATGAAAAAGTTTATCTGACAAAAGAAGAATACATACAACGAAATTCTAAGATATACGAAGGAATAGAGGTCAGTGACATTAAAATCAGTCATATAGCTGTGAAAGAGAAAAAAGCAGATACAGTTACGCTTTCGTATGAAACATCATGTAATACAATTGCCGGAACAATACAATTTGACAATATGGCGGAACTGAAGAAGACGAAACAGGGATATAAATTAGTATGGCAGGATAGCCTGATTTTTCCAGATTTAGAGAGTGATGATAAAATAAGTGTTACTACATCAAAAGCGGAGAGAGGAGAAATATTAGACCGAGATGGTAAAATGCTTGCAGGAAAAGGAGTAGCAACATCAGTTGGCATTATACCGGGAAAGCTGGAAGACAGGAATGTATCTATTGAAAAAATAGCGGAGTTATTAGAGATAGATGTAGAAACAATAAATAACAAACTCACAGCAAAGTGGGTAAAAGAAGATTCTTTTGTACCAATTGAAACTATTCCGAAAGTAGAAGAAATAGATTTAATGAAAATACAGCCAGAAGAAAAGACACTTGAGGAGCAGGATTGTCAGAATAAACTTTTGGAAATTCCAGGGGTTATGCTATCAGATGTGGAAGTTAGAACCTATGAGTTAGGGGAAGCAGCAGCTCATTTAATTGGTTATGTACAGTCTGTAACAGCAGAAGATTTGGAAAATCATCCAGGGGAAGGATATTCAGCTGAAAGTGTAATCGGAAGATCTGGGGTGGAAAAGTTATACGAAAAGCAATTAAAAGGAAAAGATGGTTGTGATATAAAGATTTTGGATAGTGATGGGGAAGTAAAAGAGGTTCTTGCAAGTATTTTTAAAGAAGATGGTATGGATATAAGATTAACGATAGATTCCGATTTGCAAAAATCATTATACGAGCAGTTTAAAGAAGATCCGGGGTGTTCTGTCGCAATGAATCCTTATACGGGAGAAGTATTGGCTTTGGTAAGTACCCCATCTTATGATAATAATGAATTTATACGGGGCTTATCATCAGAGAAATGGACATCATTAAACGAAGATGAAAAGAAGCCATTATATAATCGTTTTCGTCAAATATGGTGTCCTGGCTCAACATTTAAACCAGTTGTGGCAGGAATTGGGTTGAAAACGGAAAGCATAGATCCAAAAGAAGATTTTGGAAATGAAGGTTTGGCATGGCAGAAAGATTCGTCTTGGGGATCTTATCAAGTGACAACACTTCATGAATATGAACCGGTTATTATGAAAAATGCAATTATCTATTCTGATAATATTTATTTTGCAAAGGCAGCTCTTAAAATTGGTAGTGAGAATTTTATGAATACTTTAAATGAAATAGGATTTAATCAGGATATGCCGTTTGAGATTGCGATGCAGGAATCAACATATTCCAATACAGATAAAATAGAAACAGAAATACAATTGGCAGATAGTGGTTATGGGCAAGGTCAGATTCTTGTAAATCCATTACATCTGGCAAGTATTTATACTTCATTTTTAAATGAAGGGAATATGATAAAACCGTATTTGAAATACAAAGAAGAAGCATCCGGTGAAACATGGATAGAAAATGCGTTTAGCAAAGAAAATGTAGAAGAAATTATGCAAGGGGTGGAAGGTGTTGTAAATGATCCGGAAGGAACCGGATATGCTGCACATCGTGACGATATTTTGCTGGCTGGAAAAACAGGGACAGCCGAGTTGAAGGCAACGAAAGAAGATACTTCTGGCAAAGAAATCGGGTGGTTTTCGGTGTTTACGGCAGATAAAAGCGTGGACAAACCAATTCTTCTTATCAGTATGGTTGAGAATGTGAAAGGAATCGGTGGAAGTGGTTATGTTGTTAAAAAAGATGCAACAGTATTGGATGAGTATTTTGAAGAATAAAAAAATTTTTATGGGAAATTATTACATATGTAAGATATTTGCGATGATATTGATAGTTCTTATTGTTTTTACAGGGTGCGGACAAAATCGAATTACGGAAAAAGAAGAAAAGAAAGAAACCGTAGAATCTGAAATGAATGCAGAAGTAAAAAAAACAGCGCAAACTTTTCGGTCTGTTTATATGAAGGAGAAGTCGGAGTTAAATACATTAAAGGTGAAAAGAAAAATTATCAATTGTCTGGAAGAAAAAGGATATGCGGCAGTAGATTGTGATAATCAGATTGATATGGTCAATCGTGAAAAAGTAGAAGAATTTTGCAAAGCAGCGGAGAAAGAAGAACAGGCAGCAGTTGATATTGTTGTTGTATTTGATGAAGGGGAAATTATACAATATCATTTAGAGTCAATGAATGGAAAGATAAATGTTCGATTATGTCAGGTTAAATGGAAGGATAATAGCCCACAGGCTAATTATTATGATGAATATGAAGCATATGAGTGGAAATATACAGAAAAAGGATACTTGTTTCTGGAGGAATATCACCCACCGGGATTTGATGGAGCACCGGGTGAAACTGGATTCAGAGTGCAGCCATTAGATAAAACATGCCGAGAATTGAATCGAAAATATGTTATGCCGTTGGGGTATGCACTTAATAATCTGTTGATTACAAATTGGGATAACCAGAATTATACGGAACTTGATTTTTATGATCTTTATGAAAAAATGTATTATATGAAATATGGAAAGCAAGTTCCATATGAAGCAAATTATGGTGGAGCAGAATATGAAGTTCCAGAAGATGAGTTTGAAGAGGTTATAAAGACCTATTTACCATTTAGTAATACCGAGATTGAAAAGGGAACTTTTTATAACTCTGATAATAAAACTTTTAGATACAGACCGCGAGGGTTATATGATTGTGAATTCCCATATGAGCCATATCCGGAAGTTATCTCATATGAAAAATTACAAGATGGAACATTAAAACTTACGATAGAAGCAGTATGGGAAATCAGAATGTTAGATCAGGCAATCACCAGTGAATTGATGATAAAACCTATGGAAGACGGAAGTTTCCAGTATTTATCAAATAAGGTAATCAGTTCAGATCAAAATGCAAATGCAGGGTGGTATAAGCCAAGGTTAACAGAAGAAGAGTGGGAAGAGAATTACAGAAATAATTAGGGGGCAATATGAAAAGAAAAAGTATTTTGTTAGTACTTTGTATAGGAATGATTCTGACTTCCTGTGAAAGTAAGATATCGTTAAACAGCACAGATGTAAAAAATGAGAAGAATCAGAAAAACACTACCATGGAAAATCCGGATAAGGGATATAATCTACCAATCGATGAAGACAAGAAAAAGGAAGCTGTGAACGATTGTGAAGAAATTATGGGCATTATCCGAGATATTTATTCTGAATATAATGGAATACAAGAAGCAGATCAGAACACTGCTGAGCAAATGATGAATCGGATGAAAGAAATTATCAAACAAAATGGGAATCCGGTCATTGGTTCCGATCATTATTCTGTTATGGATAATTATCAGAAGATGGAACAATTTTTAAAATCTGCAGAACAAGAAGAAAAAGGAAGTGTAATTTTATATGAAGCAGATACAGATGGTGGAATTACCAGAAAAGAATATAGTTATGATGGAAAAGAAATGAGTGTGATGTCCGCAAAAATGATCTGGAGTGAGGATACAGAGCCTGTACTTACATACATATCGCTATCAAAAATAAAAGAATGGGCATATACTGAAAATGGGAATTTCTGTTATGAATTATGCGTACCTGAACCACCGGAAGTGACAGAGATTATAGATGGAAGTTGTATTATCCGGGTAAAGCCTTTGAGTGAGGAGTGTCGGGAATATTCAAAAAAATATGTGAGTACGTTCGGCTATCAGGGAAACAATCTGTTATGTTCAAACTGGAATGCGGAGGATATGCAGGGGTTGGATTATAATGGACTTTATGAATATTTTTATCAAATGAAATATGGAGAAAAATTTACTGCCAAAAAAGAGGTTGTGGGAATTCCAGCAGAAGAGTTCGAAAATGTAATTATGACATATCTTCCTGTTACAAAAGAAGAATTGAAAGAATGGGCGGTCTACGATGAACAAAGTAATATGTTTATCTGGGAACGATTGGGATGTGGTAATTATTCACCAACACATTTTGGCTTGTCTTTACCGGAAGTAACAGAAGTCAGGAACAATGAAGATGGAACCATTGTTTTGACAATTCATGCAGTATGTGATTCTGTTGTATGTAATGATGTTGTTATTACACACGAACTTACGATGAAAATTCAGGATGATGGAACGATTCAGTATGTTGGAAACAGGATTTTAGATAATGGTATTGATAATATACCGAGGTATCAGTACCGGTTAGGCAATTTGCAGAATTAATCAGTAGAGAAGAATGAAATAAAGAGAACTGATAACAGGAAATTATGCTATCAGTTCTCTTTATTTATTTCCAAATACCAAGATAAGAAAGTACAGATTCTGTTATTTCGGTAGCCTGACTTCCAGTTGCACCAGAAGAGGATTGAATATTTGTTGCGAAGTAGTAAGTATTATTCGATGTTTCAATGTATCCGATAAACCAGCCATTGACATCTTTACCATTGACACGCCCGGTTCCTGTTTTCCCGTAAAGAGAACCGGAAGAAGTAGTGGAAAGTAACAGGGCTTTTTTTACTGCCTGGATATTTTTACAGTCAAAATGAAAATTATTATGATAGAAATCCTGTAACAATTCCACCTGTTCTATGGGTGATATCTTCAGAGAGAAATCTGTCCAATAGAGATTTAGGTTTGTTCCAGTATTCTGATTCCCATAGTTTATTGTCTGTAAAAATGTTCTTACAGCTTCAAAACCTGCCTGTGAATCAATTGCCTGAAAATACCAGTTTACGGAATTATGTATAGCCGAGGTTAAATCTTGATCGGCTTCCCATGAATGAAAAGGATATGGTTCTCCATTCCATGTGAAAGTGGAATATTCTGGTGTAATAATTCCAGATTCCAAGCCAAGTAATGCATCATATATTTTATAAGTCGAATTCGGTGATACACGTGTGGAAGCATGCTCCATATTATAAATATTCCATTTATCAGCAGACTGATCATATAAAACAAAACTTCCGGTGTAGTCCCCAAAATTGGAAGAAAGATTTAGCTGAGTAATATTCTTTTCAGTTGTGTCAAAATGATAGCCAGTCTGATCAAAAGCATAAACAGAAAGTATGGGAATGCATCCAATGATGATAGTAGAGACGAATATGCATATAAGATATCCACGAATTTTTTGTTTAAAAGTAGGTTGGTGGAATGATGCAATATTTAAAATGCGTCCTTTTAACTGTTTTATATTTCCACTGATTCCCATAGTAAAAGGGAATGGAGACAGAGCTATTGTTTCGGCAAAGTTAATCAGTGTATTTCCATATGACTTGTATTCTGTTTCTTTCAATAATTGTAATACAGCACTGTCGCAGGCAAGTTCCCGTTCCTGACGTATTCTTTTTAGAAAATACCAGATTAGGGGATTGAACCAGTAGAAAACATTTACTGTATTTATCAAATATCCAATTAGAATATCTTTATGCTTGTAGTGCTGCAGTTCATGAAGAAGCATATATCGAATATCAGTTGAGCTTATAGTTCCAGCGTTAAAATCTGAAATCAAGTGAATTGGAAGATAAATGCGAGGATGCAGGAAACCAGCCAAAACAGGAGATTTCAAAAATGCTGTACTATAAATCGGAATGGTATGCTTGCTGTTCACTTCGTTTAAACATTCTATATAAAGAGTGTTTAGTTCTTCATTTTGAAGAGGTAAAGCAGAACTATGTAAGGCTTTTACTTGTTTTACTGAGCGGTAGAGAAGAAAAAACATTATGAATATACCGATACTCCAGAAAAATACAAGTAATGTGTGAATAAAAGTTGGTATTTGGGTGCTGACAGAGACAGCAAAATCATTTATTTTATCCAAATTATAACCATTACCAGAAAGAAAAGTGGTTTGAATGTCACCATTGGTACTTGAACTGGCTGTCAGCAAATGGCTCCACGATATAGAAGATGGGGCAGAGCTTATTGGTAAAAAGGGAACAATTAGAACGGCAAGAAATATAATCGAAAGATTATATTGCATACGTGCGGATAATTGCCTTTGCAATAAATTTTTTAATCCCAGTAAACTACCTAAAAAAATACAAATGATGGCATTACAGAGTAAAAATCGAAAACTAAAATATATCAAAATATGCTCCTCCTCCCATGGTTAATGATTGGAAAGAAGATTCCGTAAGCTGGCAATGTCTTCTTCAGACAATTTATCATCCTCAATGTAAGAGGCAAGCATAGAAGTGATATTACCATTATAATATCGCTTTAAAAAAGAATTACTTTCCTGCCGAATATATTCGTCTTCCTTGACCAATGGAGTATAGACAAAAACCCGGCTTTGTTTTTCATAGGTTAGTGCTTTTTTAGAAACGAGACGTTTAATCAATGTCTGAATTGTTTTAGGACTCCAACTGGAAATTTGTGTTAATTTTTCAGTAATTTCATTGGTGCTGATTGGTGCGTATTTCCAAACGATTTTCATAACTTCAAATTCAGCTTCTGAAATTTGAGGCAGATTGCTCATGTGATATTCCTCCAAATCTTACAAATGTAATAAAAATATTATATATCTTAAAAGGTTATTCTGTCAACGAAATAAAAAATTTGACTTTAAATCCAGATACATTTTAAAGGTATGTAGAATCGAGCTAAGATGTAAAAGTGCAGAACAAACATTCGATTTAGTTCTGTACTTTTTTTCTCCTGAATGATATACTATACAAGTAACAATACTAAGAAAACAACTACTATTTCTAAAATATCACCGCTAAATTAGAGCACTCAGGAGAAATTACATGGATCATTTTGAATTAGTATCACAATACAACCCAACTGGCGACCAGCCGCAGGCAATTAAAGAGTTGGTCGAAGGCTTCAAAGAAGGAAACCAGTGTCAGACGTTGCTTGGCGTTACTGGATCTGGTAAGACATTTACCATGGCGAATGTCATTCAGGAATTGAATAAACCGACGCTGATCATTGCACATAATAAGACACTTGCAGCGCAGTTATATGGGGAGTTTAAAGAGTTCTTTCCAAATAATGCAGTAGAGTATTTTGTCTCCTAGCATGAGAAAGTCACAAAATAGGTGGTATTTTGTGGTATGTGGGTGGTTGAACATCCAGATGTTGTAGAAGTGGTAGTGGTGAGAGTATAGGTGAAAAGCAGGTGGATGAAGAGGTTTTGTGACTTTTTATCGCCTGCTTTTTTGATTATAGAATTTGGAAGA
>OIVY01000400.1_pt1 | contig 12759 bp, 8 predicted proteins | sample 1587391 | NCBI WGS metagenome assembly OIVY01 (sample SAMN02674964, study PRJEB24791) | human gut metagenome, SKBSTL008 | isolation source: stool | host: Homo sapiens | place: USA | reverse complement strand
TCACAAGCTCTACAACTCAATGTGTCCCGCGAGTCAGCTTTGATATAATATCATCCCGGCACACATATGTCAACGGATTTACTGCAATTAATTAAAGTAGTAAAACTATCTTAAAAAACACAAATTTTCTAAATTGTCTGTTTATTATATACAATTCTCACAATTACTATCTGACAGCCTCTATCGCTTCCTTGATATTTGCCACACCGACAATCTCAATTCCACTAATATGCGACACTCCTGCAAGACACACTTTGGGAACAATACACTTTTTAAAGCCAAGCTTCTTTGCCTCAGCAACACGCTGCTCGGACATGGTAACTCCGCGCACCTCTCCGCTTAAGCCCACCTCTCCAAAGCATATGGTATCCTCACGCACTATAATATCCTTTTTGCTTGATGCGATTGCAAGCACTATTCCAAGGTCTATCGCCGGTTCGTTCATCCTTATACCGCCTGCTATATTCACATAAGCGTCACAGTCTGACAGTGACAGGTTGGCTCTTTTTTCAAGGACCGCCATGAGTAGATTTACTTTATTATAATCTGTACCATTTGCTGTACGCCTTGGATTATTAAAAAAACTGTGACATACAAGAGCCTGTATCTCGAGAAGTATCGGGCGGCTTCCCTCTATGGAACATGTGACAATTGATCCTGATGCTCCCTCGGGCTTACCGCTAAGCATATACTCCGATGGATTTTCCACCTCAACAAGTCCCTCCGCCTTCATTTCAAATACGCCTATCTCATTGGTCGAACCAAATCTGTTCTTAACACCTCTAAGTATCCTGTACGACTCATACCTGTCACCCTCAAAATAAAGCACAGTATCAACCATATGCTCCAACGTCCTCGGCCCCGCAACCGCACCATCCTTTGTCACATGTCCTACTATAAAAACAGAAATACCCAGAGTCTTTGCAAGCTGCATAAGCACTCCGGTTGTCTCCCTGACCTGTGAGACACTGCCCGGTGCCGACGCTATCTCCTCATTGTACATAGTCTGGATGGAATCTATTACAACAACCTCCGGTTTTTTTCGTTGAATCACGTCCTTTGCTATATCAAGACTTGTCTCACATAAAAGCTCCAGTGAATCCGTAAAATCGCCAAGTCTGTCGGCACGCATCTTTATCTGATGCAGTGATTCCTCACCTGACACATAAAGTAATGGCACCTTTTTTTGTGAAAGTTCCCTGCATACCTGAAGTAGAAGCGTGGATTTTCCTATACCCGGATCTCCTCCCACAAGCACAAGTGACCCCCTCACAATTCCTCCACCAAGCACTCTGTCAAACTCGGCTATACCTGTCACTATACGCTCCTCTTTCTCGCTTTTTACTGCCGAAAGAGGCAGAACCTGTGCCGCCTTTGATTCTTTTTTTACTTTTCCCGACGAGCTTATCGACTTTTTATCTACGGTTTCCTCTACAAATGTATTCCATTCCTTACAGGCCGGGCACTGTCCCATCCATTTTGCCGATTCATAACCACATTCCTGGCAGAAAAATACAGAGGTCTTTCCTTTTGCCATATTGTTCTCCTTTATAAAATACAAAAAGCCCGGCTTTCACCGGGCTAAAAATATGCTCTATTTTCTTGATACTTTGATATCGACTGAATCAACACCCTCAAGCTCTACGCTTAAGCTGAGCTTGCCGCCGAGATTTGTCTTCATAGTACCTGCAACAGCTCCAGCTATATCAATTTCGTACTCTGTCTCCTCTTCAAGGCCAAGAGTAATCTGAGCATCCTCAGGTCCCTCCACAGTAAATGTCACTGTATCAGCAGTCTCCTCGAAATCCATAACCGCTGTTCCCGGAACAGACTCGTATACAAAGAGTCCGTTTCTTTCGAGCTTTGTAATCTCCTTAAAGGTCTTTATCTTGTAGATATCTCCATCCTTCTCAAAATTGTCAAGCTTTGCCTTTGCAGCCAATGTATAATCTCCGAAGCTGAGCTTTCCGTTTTCCTCAGTACGGATTAATTCACTTATTACAGCCATTTTTATCCTCCCGTAGCTATATTGATATATTAATTATAAATCCAATTCTACTCAACAGTCAATGAAATTTGTTTGTTTTTCGTAGAAATTATTACCTTATTACCGCGCTTAATTTTACCGGTAATAATATCCTCTGACATACGGTCTTCAATCTCCTCCTGAAGCTTTCGTTTAAGAGGTCTTGCGCCATATTTTCTGTCATAGGCTTTGTCCACGATAAAGGATTTTGCACTGTCGCGCACTGTGAGCTCTATATCAAGCTGTTCTTTACAGCGTTTCTTAAGCTCCTTTACAAGAAGTGTCACTATATGCTTCATGTCATCCTTGTTGAGAGCTCTAAATACAATAGTCTCGTCGATTCGGTTCAAAAACTCAGGTTTAAATATACGGCGGACCTCCTCCATGACACTGTTCTTCATACGCTCGTGATCCTGCTTTTCATCCTCACCAGCGCCAAAGCCAAGGCGCTTTGGTTCTATAATAGAAGAAGCTCCTGCATTTGATGTCATGATGATTATTGTATTCTTGAAATCAACCGTGCGCCCCTGTGAATCAGTGATTCTACCATCATCAAGCACCTGTAAAAGTATATTGAACACATCAGGATGTGCTTTTTCTATCTCATCAAACAGTATAACAGAAAAAGGATTGCGTCTGACCTTCTCTGAGAGCTGTCCGCCCTCCTCATGGCCCACATATCCCGGTGGTGAACCAATCATCTTTGAAACACTATGCTTTTCCATGTACTCGGACATGTCAACACGTATCATGGCATCTTCTTTGCCAAAGACAGCCTCAGCAAGTGCCTTTGACACCTCCGTCTTACCTACTCCTGTCGGTCCCAAAAACAGGAATGAGCCAATCGGCTTCTTAGGATCCTTTAAACCAACACGGCCTCGTCTGACTGCCTTTGCAACAGCAGAAACAGCCTCCTCCTGTCCTATTACACGCTTGTGAAGTATCTGTTCAAGCTTTGCAAGTCGTCCTGCCTCTGACTCTGTAAGCTTATTTACAGGTATTTTGGTCCATCCCGATACTACATCCGCTATCTCATTTTCGCCGACTACAGGCTGATTTTTGGCTCCTGTGCGACGGTTCTTTCTGATAAGCTTCTGCTGTTTATTTTCAAGCACTTCCTTTTCTGACATAAGCGCGCCGGCAGCTGCGAGATCTCCTTTCGATAAAGCATTTTCCACCTGGTTCTGCTTATCTGTTATCTCTTTTTTCAGAGCAAGCAGCTCGTCAGATGATGTCAGATTCTTAAGCCTTATCCTGGCTGCCGCTTCATCCATCAGGTCTATCGCCTTATCAGGTAAAAATCTGTCATTTATATATCGTGCAGAAAGGTTTACTGCTGCTTTCACACCCTCATCTGTTATGATGACACCATGATGCTTTTCATAGAGTCCCTTTAATCCTGTGAGTATCTCTATTGTCTCATCCACACCAGGCTCCTCGACCATAACAGGCTGGAAACGGCGCTCAAGCGCAGCATCCTTTTCCACGTATTTGCGGTACTCTTCTATGGTAGTGGCGCCGATTACCTGTACCTCGCCTCTGGCAAGTGCCGGCTTTAATATGTTAGATGCATCTAACGAGCCTTCTGCTCCTCCTGCACCTATTATAGTGTGAAGCTCATCAATGAAAAGCAGTACATTTTTGGCATTTGAAACCTCGCTTATCACCTTCTTGATACGCTCCTCAAACTCACCACGATACTTTGATTTGGCTACAAGCCCGGACATATCAAGGGAAACCAGTCTCTTTCCCAAAAGAATATCCGGAACATTGCCACTGACTATATCCTGCGCAAGTCCTTCTACTATAGCGGTCTTGCCCACTCCCGGCTCTCCAATCAGACATGGATTGTTTTTGCCACGGCGGCAAAGTATCTGGATAACGCGCTCCATCTCCTTTTTTCTGCCTATAACAGGGTCAAGAAGCCCTGCCTCTGCCATATCTGTCAAATCTCTGGAATACTGATCTAATACAGGAGTCGCAGAATTGTATGATGTACTGTAGCTTTTCATCAGATCCCTGTATGCAGACGGATCCTCACCCATCGCACCAAGAATATCTATAAACATCTTCTGACTGTTAACACCCATGGTGTTTAAAAGTCTTGCAGCTGCACAGTCTCCCTGCAGTACTATAGCCATCAGCAAGTGTTCTGTACCTATCTCATTGCACTCAAATCTATCGGCTTCCTCCGATGCACGCTCCAATACTCTCTGTGTCCTTGGTGAATAGCCATCCCTGTCCATCACTTCGATGTTATCCCCCGGTGAAATCAGGTCTTCAATCATCGAAATAAGCTTATCATATTCCACATTGCAGGCTGTTAGAACCTCAGCTGCCACACCGGTGCCCTCTTTTATAAGGCCAGCCAGTATGTGCTCTGTTCCAACATAGCTGTAATTCATTTTCTTTGATATACGTGCAGCCAAATCTATTGCTTTTTTAGCCTTACTTGTATATGGTTTCAAGTCATATCCTCCAGTCATATTCACTAATTTAAGTCGATGAACTGCAAATCATCATCCTCGCTGTCATCTTCATTGTCATCCTTTACACTGCGGTCTATAGTCTCAGACAGCTTATTTCCCTCATTGACAAAGCCATCAAGTGCCATTTGAAGCTGATTCTTTAAAGCATCCTCATCAGCATCGTTTTCTGTGTCAGAAACGTTTTCCTGCCTTGAATCGTCTTTTAAATCAAACTCAGAGTTTTCATTCTCAACAGCTTTCTTAAAATCAGGTGTAATTTCTACGGTTCTTCCGACATAGGATGCATTTGATATATTTTCATCCGTAGCCATCTTTTGCTCATCTGCAGCACCTTCCGCTGTTTCTTCTGCGACTTCATCTGCCGGCTCTTCTGCAGCTTCTCCTGCCACTTCATCCACCGACTCTTCTGCAGCTTCTTCTGCCACTTCATCTAACGACTCTTCTGTAACCTCTCCTTCCAGCTCATCTGCTATCTCGTCCGCAGTTTCATCAGTTGTTTCTTCCAAAGCTTCATTTGATACATCTTCTGCTGCATCATCTACATCATCATCGTCATCATGATAGTCCATTGCCTTATATTTTCTGTTTTTCACAGCTGATACAATAAGCAACAGTAACAGAATAATGATAATAAGAACCAGTATTGCAGCTAAAACAAGATATTTATTGGCAATTCCCGGAACAAGCTCACTCTTTACCGCATCGTTTTCCTCCTGTGCCACTGTAGGTGTGCTGAGCTCGGTCCTCATATATGTGCCATCTACGCTATCATATGTGTACCAGCCACTCTCACCATTGTCATTCATAGCGTATATGAGGTAAAAATCCTTTGTCTGATCATCGGTTTTTTCGCCTTTGGTCTGGTAGGCTGTTGCCACACCCTTGCCTTCTATGGAGAGCGATATCTCATTATATCCCTCAGGCACATCATCCACCTTAGGCAGTAAAACCACTATAAAATGCAACTCTGAATTGATACGGACAAACTCATATGCTGCATTCTGTGCTGCATCATATACAAAAAGCCCATTGCCGCTTTCCGACTGTAAATACACAAGCGTGATATCACCAAAGGTGCCATGAAGGGTATTGTATTCAAGTCCGTCAATCACTGTCTTTGAGTGCTCAAAGCCTTCAGGAACAACATCCTCCGGAATGTCATTTACCATAGTCCACTCTGTGCCATTTATATCGAACTTCTTCCAGTTATCCTGCTTATCTGCATTCTCCGGATCATCCTCGGCTCTTCTGGTAACAACTATATTGTATGTGCTTGTGCTGCCGTCCTCTGCTGTCACAACAACGCTGACCGTATTCTCTCCAACCTCAAGTGAATCATTGCCTGTGACGGATGTCACACTCGCCTTGGAATCAGCCGGATTTGCTGTAACCGCAAGGCTTGAACAGCTGTAATCTACCGTAGCTGTGTAATCCTTTGTCGCAGCAGAAAACTCAGGGGAAAGCGTACCTGCCGAGATAACAAGCGAACCAAGAGATGCGTTTGAGGATTTCTTTTCCACTTTGTTTTCATTATCTTTATTTGCATTGCTGTCATTGCCGGTATTGCTGCCGGAATTGTCCTTGTTATGCTTGTTGCTGTTTGAATCGTTGTTTGATGAAGCACTTGTTACCGTCACCTTCGTGCTGGCACCGGTAATTACACCTCCGGCATCGTTGCCCTCTGCATCTCCTACAACTGTACAATATGCCTTTATAGTGCAGCTTCCTGCAGCCTTCGCCGTAAATGAAAATGACTGCGATGTGGGATATCCTGCGGCGTCACCAATATTGGCCACACCATCTCCTCCGTTACTCAGTACTCCCTCGTCAGAGCTTGAGATAACTACAGTACCAAAATATCCGGACGGCATGGAAACAGTCACCTTAACTGTTTTTCCAACAGCTACAGAGCTTGAGCTGACACTGAGACCAAGTCCCTGCGCATATACATGCTCGGCAGGTGTGAAAACAAGCATCACTGCCACAACAAGTGATAATATACATCCAAATAATTTCTTCATATCTTTCCTCACATTTCTAATTCTGCGATATCTTTGATTTGCCCAGTATGTGTCTGTTCATGATTATCATATCAAGGGCATTTCCACCATCACCCTTTCTGTTGGCATCAGCTGCCTCCAGATAAGCACCTGTGAGTGTTCCCTTTCCTAAGATATGTCTGTTGAGCTTAATCATATCAAGAGCATTTACAGCACCATCACCATTGATATCTCCATATATAACAATATCGTATGTCTTTTTCAGATTACCTGAAGCATCATAAACAGCCACTTTATTGCCTGTTGCAATCTTTCCGCTGTTTTCTGAGCCTGAGCTTGTCAGAAGCTTTACAGTACCTGATGCTGATACTGCTATATTCTTCACAAAATCAGCTGCACCGGTTCCAGGCTCAATGCCTGTAATATAAGTACCTATACTGTATTTACCTGATGTTATGTTTACATCTGTATTATTTTGGTTATTATTGTTCTGATTATTATTGCCACCTGCATTATTTACAGATGCCGCCTGCCTGTTTATATTGATAGTGTATGTTCTTGTATCACCGCTTTGCGACTTGCATTTTACCTTAATTGTATTATTTCCGACAGCAAGCGAATAGCTTCCTGTGCCTGAAACACCACTGTTTCCTGAAACTGCATCTGCCGAAACAGTCACTGAGCTTATAGCATTTGAAACAACTGCTGAATAGCTTGTTGTCGCTCCATTGAAGGCCGGTGTGAGTGTTACACCACTTATCGCAAGCGACTGCAGATAGTTATTGGTATCACCAGCTTTATCGAAGCCCACTGCTGACGATGGCATATTGTTGTATACAGGTATTTTAAATACAAAAGCCTGATTCTTGTCTGAATATCCTTTAGCCAGACTCTGTCCCTCAGTAAGAGCCGCTGTGGCATTGCCCATGTACTGATGGAAATACAGCGAGCTTGTATTTACTACATTAAACTTCTCAAAATACAGTGTATTTTGACCCTTATTTATATAATTGCTGCCCACCTTTACAGCTCCGCCGCTTATGGACTTTACTCTTGTATTCCAGCCCTGCTTCTTGGCAAAAGACAGACCATTTTTATAAATCTTATCCTTCGTGTTTCCGGTTGCACTAAAATTAAAATAATTATAATATCCTTCGTATCCGGAATATGTACCCGAAATAAGAGGGCTCGTTCCCTTTTGTCCCTGCTCCTGCTTTATACGCGATGCTATATGGTATGCACTTACTCCACTGCTCTTTGCCACATCCATGAATGTGCTTGCATAATTGATTTTCTCACCATTGTTGGAATAGGTCTTTGTTCCCTCCATAAATGTGCCTTTTACTATGGACTTGACACCTTCAAGTGCCTCATTCGGACTGTATGCCAGACTCTGAAACTGAAAAATATTGGTCTCATCAAGAAAATTCCTTGGATCCATGAGATAAGCAATATAGGCACTGCTTGCTGACACCCATCCCGGTTCGTACTCAACCCACGTATTTGTTGACCAGTTATATGCTCCGGCAGCTGTGGATTTCTTGGCATTGTCTGCTGATTTGGATACCAGATTAAGTCCGTTTACACTTTCATTTTCAATCACCGTATCCCAATTCAAACCTGTATTTACAGCCTCAAATGTCCAGCTTGAATACTTATTGTGAAGAGCTGTAAGGTTTGGAATATAGCTGTCAGGAAAGCCTGCATTCTTCATAGCCGTGACAAAATCAGTATTGTCTCCGCTATTATTGTATGTCACCTTTATGTATGTACTGATAGTCCAGCCCGTAAATGCCTTGCCGTTTAAAGTACCCTTGACATTATACCAGACCACACCGTTTACCTTAGTCTCTCCAATTATGTCAACCTGATGGTTCCAGTTGAGTGAGACAACCTTGGTAGTTCCGGATGTGCCTGCTGCATTGCGGACATACACATTGCCACCTGTAATCGTACCTGTAGCATATGCTCCCGATGCGGTTGCAAGGGCAAGCTGTTCCTCATTATTCTGCTGTATGGCATCCGCATTGCCGGTGTCTGCTGAAGCATCCCCTGTCTGCGCATTGTCTGATGCAGCTGTGCCGGTACCTGCTGATACAAAATCAGACCTGATATAGCTTACACACTCCTCGTTATTTGCTGCCAGATTGTACTTTGCCTTGTACCACACCTTGCCGTCTGCACCTGTGGTCTGCTCAAGAATAGTAATATCCTTGCCGTTTGAAAGCTTGTGCTCCAGCTCATACTCTGTGCCCGGTCCGCTTCTCGCCGCTACCCAGTATCTCTCATCACACACAACCTTAGCCGCCTGATCCGCATAGACTGCTATGCTGCTGTATGGTGCCAGGTCACATGCGGCTAATGACAATGTTACGACAGAGGCTGCCAGAAATTTATTTATCTTTATCATCAAATCCCATCTTTCTTATGTGCATTGTTTACATTAATCCATTATCCATTTAATTATAATAGAATATGACCTTTGTATCAATGTATTCGGCAGAAATTTATTATTTTTTTTTAGGTATACATCGAATTGCATGCAAGCATGCATCGATGATACCTTTTGACCCTTTAATCAAAAAACTCCCTTCAACGTGCAGCCCGTGCTTACGTTTCAGGGAGTTGTCTGATTCATATTCTGCTTTTTCTTACTGTCTCCTGTAGCTTTTTCTAGCTGAACAGGGATTTTATCTTATCCCATAAATCCATGAAAAAGTTACCAATCTTTTCCCAGAAGCCCGGGTCATTTATCTTATCGCCAAGCTTTGATGCCCAGTCCTGTGCCTGGTTGATGACTGAATCCCAGTCGATATTGGCATCCTTAAGCTTCATAAGAAGCGATGTCAGCTTTGCAATATCATCATCAGAAAGCTTCAGGTCGTAATCCTTTGCAGCCTCCTTTATCGCATCCTTTATCTGGCTCTCATCCTTGAGCCTTCCATCGGCAAGCTGCTTCTTTAGGTCTGCAATCATTGCCTCGATATCCTGCGAATCGCCGTCAATGCTCTTGTTGAGCTCTCCTGTTGTGACAAGCTCATCCATCGCTGCGTCTGTCACCTTGTCGTCAAGCTTCTTGCCTGTCATCTCCTCGTATGCCTTTAGTGTGCCTACAAGTGCTGCCGTTCCGGAAATAGGGAAAGGTCCTGCGACTATGATTTTAGCATCAGCTATGCCTGCTGTGGCAAGCGCATTCTTGTACATTCCTACCGTACAGTAATTGATATTGTGTGTGGAAACACTAAGACCCGCACCCTTTTTATCCTCTGTAATGAGTACTGAGGAAAGTGACCTTGTGCCAATCTCGCTCTTGCTGATGTATGAATCGAGGTACTTGTGCTCCTCATCATTATTTACATAGACCACATCGTATTTGTCCAGATCAGTGAGCTCGATTCCCATAAATCCAAGCACTGTCGCTCTCTGATCCGGTGTGAGGTCTGCTCCAAGACTTAAGTATGGCTTATCATTTTTGCTGATGGTCACCTTGTCGTTTGTCTCACTGCCGGCTGTCGTTGTACTGTCTGCAGTACTGTCTGTGTTACTCTTATCAGCTGCGTCACTGCCTGATACATCAACGCTTGAAACTGTATCAGTCTGCGTAGCTGTCTCTGTTGCAAATACAGCCGGATTCATTGTAAACAGTGTCACCGCAGCAAGCACGCCGCATACAATACTCTTTGCTTTTTTCTTTATTGATCTAATCATTTTTCCTCCAATCTACTGCTCTATATCATACGAAATTGTAAAGCTGCTTCCGTCGAAGCTGACATCTGCCATGCTTCCGCATACCACAGGCATCATCGGCGACATATGACCTATATCCAGATCCATGATGATTGGCACATTAAACTCTCTAAGCAGTGATGAAAGCGCCTGTCTGTGGTCTATGCCAAACATTTCCTCTCCGAAGTGCGCCGGGCGTCCGATAAGAAAGCCCTTTACATTTGAAAACCATCCTGCATTTTTCATCTGCCACATAGCCCTTCTCATGCCCATCACATTAAGGTCACAAGCCTCAAGGAACCATATGATACCATCATCACTGTAGCGCTCATTAAATTCCCTTACATGGTCAAACGATGTACCAAGCAGATTGATAAGACAATCCATGCAGCCACCAAGCAGCCTGCCTCTCATGGTAAGCCTGCTTTCCTTTGCCACCGCAGGAATAGAGCTGATACACGACTTTTCAGTCAGGTTGTAGCCCACAAACGGGGCATTCTCATCCTTTATCGATTCCTTCTCCCACATAGGGTAATTGGTAAATGAAAGCTTCCTGCCACAAAGCAGATTAAATGCATCGGTAAGTGACTCATGCCACACCTCCATGCCAAAGCTGCCCGCACACGGCCCGTAAATACCTGCTGTATCTGCAATAGTAGCCTCCAAAAATGTGAAATTAGTGTTGTCGGAATAGCCCATGTACCATTTCGGCTTTGACTGCTTCACGCGCTCAAAATCAATATAAGGCACTACCTCGCACATCAGCTCGCCACCACCACAGGATATAAGCACATCACTGTCAACAGAAGCATAGCTCTCGTTCAGCTCTTCTGCGCACTTCTTAGGTGTATTGCTGATACCTATGCCACTGTCGCACCTGCAGTTAGGTCCCTCTATCGTCTTATAACCCATGCTGTGAAACCTTTTAATGGCATTGTCAAAGGCACTCCTGTACGGCTCTGTTGTACAGCCCATCGAGGGCGCCACAAAGCCTATTGTTCCTCTATCCTTTAGAAATTCAGGGTATCTCATGTTTCTATCATCCTATCACTATTATTTACATATCTAAGCTTCTGTCTGAAGTAAAATATGTAGGATTTTATCATTTCTGTCCAGGTCATTTTACTGTCATAATTAAATGTCGTCGTATACTGCAAATGCTGTCTGTTGCACCAGTTGTATATATCATGCAGACTTATCGAATCAACATGCTTCATATTGTTCATAAACACCTTAACCTTTAAAAGCTCATCCTCACTGTCGATGTATAGATGAAAGATAGTATTCGGACATTCAATTATTATCTGCTGTTCCCCTATATTTTTCATCAATGTATCCTCTATTGAATAATGTATCCTGTGTGATTAAAAACATTATCGTCTGTCGCACCGGGATGTGGGTAATAACAAAATATCGTAACTGTTCAGTACCTTCACAGTTAAAAAATATCACATAACCATAGTACTACACCGGCGTCACAAAATCCAGTCATTTTTGCCTGCCAATTCTTACTATTTTATTAAGAAAAACGGTAAATATCATACCCCCTCACAGTCAAATGCCGGGATGAAGCTGTCATTTGCCACGTCACCCTCCTGTATAAATGCATTCGTGATTCCTATTTCGAGGGCATAGTTAACAAGTCTTTCATACTCTCTCTTTGTCACTGTGCGGTTTATCTCAGGATAATCCTTTAGTGCAATCGGCGTAAACTGGCTCATCATGCTTATATATACGTGATCATGATATGTATCATACAGGTACTTAAGTACAGCCTTTGCATCATTCACATGTCCCGGCAGTAGAAGCTGTCGCACAATAACTCCCTTTTGTATGAGTCCTGTCGCATCGTCAATCACGACATCCGGCTGCTGCCTGACCATCTCTGAAAGCGCCTGCTTTGCGACAGACGGATAATCTTTTGCCCTTGAATACCTTGCCGAAAGTGTACTGTCCATATATTTAAAATCCGGAAGATACACATCCACTATGCCCTCAAGCAGCTTTAGCTCTGTCACATTTTCATATCCGCTCGTATTGTATATAATAGGAAGCTTCATGCCGTGGCTTTTTGCATCGTTTACCGCCCACACTATATCAGGGATATACTGCCCAGGTGTGACCAGATTGATATTATTTGCGCCTTTGTCAGCAAGTTCTATGAAGATATCACTCAGCCTCTCTTTACTGATTACCTTTCCCTCTTTTCCGTCAGAAATCTCCCTGTTCTGGCAGAACACGCAGTGTAGGCTGCAGCCTGAGAAAAAAACTGCCCCACTTCCTCTTTTTCCTGATATGCACGGCTCCTCCCAGTAATGAAGTGCTGCTCGCGCCACCTTTATTTCAGATGAAACGCCACATACACCTGTTTGTCCGGTTCTTCTGTTTATGCCACATTTTCTGGGACACAATAAGCAATTTTCGTATTTATTCATATTTTTCATTTTAACCCTTGCTAAAAATAATGTTTGATACTACAATCTATATGATTAAAGGGTCAAAAGGTATCATCGATGCA
>OIVY01000380.1_pt1 | contig 13214 bp, 10 predicted proteins | sample 1587391 | NCBI WGS metagenome assembly OIVY01 (sample SAMN02674964, study PRJEB24791) | human gut metagenome, SKBSTL008 | isolation source: stool | host: Homo sapiens | place: USA | reverse complement strand
CACAACTCCGCTTATAATCGCAAATGTAATCGCTGTGTGCACCGTCTCCGACATCTCTTTCTCGCGCCCTGCCGCATAGAACCTGGCTGCAAGCACATTTGCTCCAAGAGATATTCCTATAAATAGGTTCGTAAATACATTGATCAGTGCTGTGGTTGATCCGACTGCTGCCAGTGACTCACTTCCACTGAATCTTCCTACCACAACAATATCCACTGCGTTAAATGCAAGCTGCAGAATTCCAGATATCATCAGCGGAATTGAAAAAGAAATCAGCTTATTCATGATCGAGCCATTGCACATATCAATTTCAAATCTGTTTTTCTTCTTTTCTGAATGCATAACTTTTCCTCATTCTATAAATTATTGTAACTGTTCAAACACTCTCTTAATGCTGTCATAATGAAGGAAGATTCCCTCCTTGGCAAAGTTTTCAATCTCCTCCTTAGTTGCGAACATATATCCATCTGTTTCTTCTGTCTGAAGTTTCAGATCATTCTCATCAATATCAAGCACAAAGCGATATACATCAACAAAATAATTATCACCCTCGCCCGGATTTTCTCTGTGATAGGTATAGGCAAGCCCTCCCGAACACTGTGATACATCAAGGCCTACCTCTTCTTTCACCTCTCTGCAGACTGCGGTAAATGAGCTCTCACCTGCCTGTGCGGCTCCTCCTGAAACCTCCCACCAGCCCGGTGCCCATGCCTTTGTCATGACACGCTGTGTGATAAGGAATCTGCCATCTGGTCTGTGAATCACGCCAAGCACTGAAAGATGATACTCTCCATCCTTAAGTATCCAGTCGTTTTTTTTCATTGTACGGCCTGTCGGCTTTTTATCCTTATCGTATATATCCCAAAATTCCATTTGAAGCTTCCTTTCTCTAAGTGGGTCTTTAATGATATCATATCATATCCTGCGCAGAAAAGCCAGCAAGTTGTTTACGCAGCTTTTTGCTTTCCGGCAGATAATATTCCATCAGCGACCAGAACCTGGCATTATGACTTGGTTCAAGCAGATGTGTAAGCTCGTGAACCACCACATACTCTGCGCACTCCGACGGCACCTTAGCCAGCAGAAGGTTGAAATTCAGATGATGTGACTTCACGTTGCACGATCCCCACCTTGTCTTCATCTTCTTTATCGTAAAGCCGGCTGACTTAACTCCCATAACCGGCTCCCATTTGTCGATAAACCTCTGCAGCTGCATCTTAAGCCGCCGACGCATCTCCCTCTCCATGAAGGGTGCCATAACCGGCTCCTGCTCCTTAAGCTGCCTTACATTAAGCATTTCCCGTGTGGTTTGCTCAATCCAGTCTGATTTGCTCTCCACAAATTTCCTGATTTCTGTATCACTCATGCCATAAGGGGCACTCACTGATAGTGTGCCATCTGTGTCCTTCACACGAAGATACATGTTTTTTATTTTTTTCCTAGTTACTTCTATTGTATATCTGTTGTTTATATATATGTTATTTGTACATTTTTTATTTGCATATGCGTTATTCATATTTTCCAGTTTCACACCGTTCCTCTCACGTAATCCGCTCCACGTAAATCCATTTTACAATCTCCGTGCATTTTTGTATACTATAAAATAAAGTTACTATTCAGAACCACTGATAACAAGAAAAGCTGATGCGTCATGCTTGCATGTAAGCAGCAGATTTTCTTGTTATCAATGTGGCTCGAATAGAGCCACCCCACACATATGAGCAAAATTAGCTGCGTAGCAGTGGCGCTAAACGTCCGGTGGACGTTTGTTCAGCGCGGACCGAAACGGAGTGTAGACAAAGCACGAGTATCGTGCGGTTTTGCGAATGTGCGTGGGGGGTGGTTCTGAATAGTTACAAAACAAATATAAGGAGGCTCATATGACAAAAGAAAAATTAGCCATTGAAGTAATAAAAAGACTAAAAACCGCATATCCCCGCACCGACTGTACTCTCGAGTACGACGAGGCCTGGAAGCTCCTCGTATCAGTCAGACTCGCAGCCCAGTGCACTGATGCCCGCGTAAATGTAGTCGTGGTGGATTTGTTCAAAAAATATCCTTCCATCGAGGCTCTCGCCGATGCTGATGTTTCCGACATAGAAGAAATTGTACGTCCATGCGGCCTGGGAAAGAGTAAGGCACGTGATATAAGTGCCTGCATGAGAATGCTTCGCGATAATTTTGGCGGTCTTGTGCCTGACAATATGACCGATCTGCTGAAGCTGCCGGGAGTCGGCAGAAAGAGTGCCAACCTGATTATGGGTGATGTGTACGGCAAGCCTGCCATCGTCACCGACACACACTGCATACGCCTTTGCAACCGTATAGGACTTGTAGATGGAATAAAAGACCCGAAAAAAGTGGAGATGGAGCTTTGGAAAATCATCCCACCCGAGGAGAGCAATGACTTCTGCCACAGGCTTGTTGATCATGGACGCGCCGTATGCACTGCCCGAACCACACCGCACTGTGACATGTGTGTGCTGAACGATATATGTGGAAGCGTTATGCATAACTAAAGCAGTAAGGCTGCGGCTCCGCAGCCTGCATGCAAAACGTGAGAAAGGACCGCGATGTTACACGCGGTAACAACGCGATCCTTTCTCGAGGAGTTTAGTTATGAAAATGTTTATTAATAAAAAGGGAATAATGTAAAAGGTTTTGTTCCTCTTACAAGAACAAGTATATGTGGTAATTATGTCCTAACAATGTACATTTTAGAAATATTTTATTAAAAAAGCCATGATTATTTTATACTTTTTTTAGATTTGTAATATTCTGTAAATAACAACTAAATTTTTTTGTTAAAAAGCGCCTTACAGAGCTGTATTTTATCTTCGTGGCTCTGACCGGTCAGGCTGTTTTGAAAATCCACAATACCTGCAGCGGTGCTGTCTGTCAGCAGACCTTTTTCTGCGAGACGTCTTTTCATCTCACGCGCTGTACCGTTTCCTCCATCGAACACACGCACCCTATCTCCAAGCACCTCCTGTATCATTTTTCTGACAAACGGATAATGTGTGCATCCCAGCACAACCGCATCTATCTCATTATGCGAATATGAATACAAAAGTTCCTCGAGATACTGTCTCACATCATCACCGTACAAGTCACCTCTCTCAACGAAATTCATAAGCCCCGGACAAGGCAATGGAATAATCTCACCCAAGTGTCTGTATCTGTCCATAAGCTTTTTAAGTTTTTCCTCCCTGATAGTCATAGGTGTAGCCATCACAAGCACTCTCGGATTTTCCATAAAAAGCATCGCAGGCTTGACTGCAGGCTCTATCCCTACGATAGGAACATCGGGATATTGCTCTCTTAATATACGCACTGCCGCGCTGGTGGCTGTATTGCATGCGACAACAAGCCCCTTTGCATGCTGATTTAAAATCAGCTCCTTTGCATGCTCACAGGTCAAAGCTCGCACCTGCTCAAGTGTTTTGGTACCATAAGGCGCATTTGCTGAATCACCGTAATATATAAAATCTTCGTTAGGCATCACTTCAACCAGGCTCTTTAAGACGCTTATTCCGCCGACTCCTGAATCGAAAACTGCAATTGACATTATAAAAGTCCCTACTTTCTTTATAAAATCTGTTATGATATAGTGAATAAAACAAGCTTAAGGCGGCACCCATGGATAATCCTAAAAGTCTTTTTAACACCAACACAAAAGTATGTGAAAACTGTAAAAGTCCTCTGCCATATGACTATAAAGAGAATCTCTGCCCACGATGTCGGCAAAACAAAATCCAAAATGTACCATTTGGAAGGAGAGGAGTAATTACTCCTCTCTTCTTTTAACCTTTGATCTGTATTTTTTCTCCACCTCTGTGAGGAACTTGTCATCAAGCTCCGCCTTTATAAGCACATTCTCTTCAGGCGATTTGATGACGATATCATAATAAGGTACATCCTTCTGACCTGAGGTATAGTCTATTTCCTTGAGCTCATTTCCATTCTCGTAATTGTATACGCTTCTGTCTCCTGCCGGTGCGATTGCTGCTACAGACTCCATGCTGTATATTCCAAGACGCTTTCTGCGGCTCTTGTTTTTAATTTTGGCAAAACGCAGCTCTCCGTCAAAATATGAATATTCAAACTCGGTGTTCTGTGCCATTATCATAAGATATGCAATAAGTCCAAATACTACTGCAAATAAAATACCCGGTGCAAAGCCGATGCAGATAGTCAGAAGACTTATCGCAGCAAGAGCCACAAGCAGGTACGAAACAAATACCAGCGCCACATTTTTTTTACGTGCAATCAATGTAAATACTTCCATTATAATTCTCCTTTGCATATTGAAAATATATATCTTTATAATGATAACAGATTTTTGCCGTTTCGTATAGATTTTTTCACAGTTATATGTTAAAATATTATAAAATTTTAGTGAAATTTCGGGGGATTACGATGCAATTTAACATAAAAGTACAAAACGATTTCAAAAACAACATAAGAAGGGAGTGGGCTTTAACCAACGGCCTTGGCGGATATGCCGGCGGTTCAGTCACCGGTGCGATAAACCGTACGCATCAGGGCTATCTGATTGCAAGCCTTCATGCTCCTGTGCAAAGATACGTCTGCTTCTCAAAGACAAACGAAAAAATAGTCACAGACGGCCACACCTATGATCTCTCAAGTGACCAGTTCAAGGGCGGATGCCACACAGACGGCATCCAATATATAAGAGAGTTCACATACGACGGAACCATATGCTTTACATATGAGGCCGGTGATATCACCATAAAAAAGCACATCGCACTGGCACAGGGAAAAAATCTCGCTGCCGTGGCATATGAGGTTCAAAACAAAGGCGAAGCGGCTAAGCTTTTGATCACGCCTCTTATGAACTTCCGTGAGCACTCTGAAAGTTCCACCGTCGATTCATTAAAATTCGGGGTTCAAAAGCAGGAGCATGGCTTTACCCTCATTCCAAAAGCTCAGGATGACCACTGTATCCGCATTGCTTTTTCAGGCGGAGAGCTTATTGAAAGAGACGACAAATATATCTGTGATCTTGAGGCTCAGACCGAGGTGGACAATGAAGTGCCCGGCCTCGACTGTGCATTTTGCCCATATGACGTGAGTGTGGATATTCCTGCCGGTGAATCAATGCATTTTTCTATAATGTGCGATATCGTACCGCTTGAAGCCGGTAATGACAACTCAGGCACTGTCTTCGCCAAACACCTTGTTTCTGATAACGAAAGTGCTTTTGAAATATTACGTGCGCAGCTTGACTACACCGACGAGCTGATTAAAAGAAGCGGCTTCACTGATGACTTTGCCGTGAAGCTTACTGTGGCCGCAAACCAGTTCATCGCATACAGACAGTCAACAGGCTATGACACTGTGCTCGCCGGACTTCCTTGGTTTACAGACTGGGGCCGTGACACTATGATTTCATACACCGGCCTGACACTTTGCACCGGCCGTTTTGAAAAAGCTCACGATATACTACTGACCTTTGCCAAGTACTGTAAGGACGGGCTCATCCCGAATATGTTCCCGGACAGCGGACTTGAGCCTCTCTACAATACTGTAGATGCATCACTGTGGTATTTTTATGCTGTCTACAAATATCTTGAATATGTGGCCACTCCCGATGCCTATGAATTTATAAAGAAGGATATTTATCCATGCTTAAAGGATATCATATCTACTTATAAAAAAGGCACTGATTTTTCCATATATATGGACACGGACGGGCTCATTCATGCCGGAAGCGGACTCGACCAGGTAACATGGATGGATGTGCGTGTCGGTGACTGGGTTGCTACGCCTCGTCACGGCAAGCCTGTCGAGATAAATGCACTGTGGTACAACGCACTGTGCACCATGGATATGCTTCAGGCTAAGTTTAACGATAACGATGAAAGCTACAGACAGCTTGCTTCTCTTGTAAAGACTTCCTTCAACAAGCGCTTCTGGAATGAAAACACAGGCTGCCTGTATGATGTGGTTGACGAGGATGACGATACAATCCGTCCAAACCAGATTTATGCCGTAAGCCTGCCATTTACCATGCTTGACAAGGAGCGTGAAAAAGCAATTGTAGATACGGTAACGGATAAGCTGTACGTAGGCTGCGGACTGCGTTCTCTCGATCCTGACCACAAGGATTACCATCCGATTTACATTGGCTCTCTCTCAAAGCGCGACCACGCCTATCATCAGGGAACAGCCTGGGGCTTTCTGCTCGGTGGTTTTATCAGTGCCTATGTAAAGGTAAACGGCCGCACGAAGGCGACCGCTTTATGCGCTGACAAACTGCTTGACCCTGTAAGGGAGCATCTGCTCAACAACTGTATCGGCTCAATATGCGAGATATTTGACGGCGATGCCCCTCACAACGGCCGTGGCTGCTATGCACAGGCATGGAGTGTAGGTGAAGTGCTTCGCTGCTACTGTGAGGATGTACTGCCTATGCTCCCACAAGCTCACTCATAAGCTCGTGGACCGTAGTCATCCGGTTTATGCGGCCCACATTGGCACCGCAGAATACCAGACCGTTTTGCATATCTCCTTTAACCGCTGCAATCAGTGCCTTCGTAATACAGTATGGCACTGTTGCAGGGTTACATTTCTCAAGACAATTGTAGCACTTTGTGATATGCTGCTTTTCCTTTTCCAATCCCCTGATAAACTCATTTCTGACAGCACGCCCCGGCATTCCTACAGGGCTTTGTATAATCTGCACATCAGACTCATTCGCGTTCAGATAAGCATGCTTATAGGCATCCGATGCGTCACACTCCTCTGTCGCCACAAAACGGCTCGCCACCTGCACTCCGTCGGCTCCAAGCTCCATGCAGTGCATGACATCCTCATGTGTAAACACTCCGCCTGCTACAATTACCGGAATGTGCTTTTTAAACTTCTCCTCATATGTCTTTGCACAGCTGATAATCTCCTTAATCTCGCTGTCATAATCCATATGCTCCATATCTGCAAGCTGTTCATTGGAAAATCCCAGATGTCCTCCGGCCTTTGGTCCCTCGATAACAATAAAGTCCGCTGTGCGGTTGTATCTGTGTGCCCACATTTTAAGAATCAGATTTGCTGCTCTCTTTGAAGAAACAATCGGAGCAATCCTTGTATGTGACTTTTCATCGACCAGCTCAGGCAGTTCCATTGGAAGTCCTGCCCCACTTATAATAACATCAGCACCTGCTTCAACCGCAGCCAGAACATGCTCCTTGTAATGCTTTAAAGCCACCATGATATTGACTCCTACCATTCCATGTCCACAGGCAAGCTCCTTTGCTTTCTTAATATGCTTCTTGATAGCTATCAGATTAGCCTTTGCCTGGTCCTTTTCAAACTCCGGCTCCTCAAAGCCAATCTGCGCGGTGGAAATCACTCCTACACCACCCTCCTTAGCAACAGCTCCGGCCAGTCTGCTAAGACTCACTCCAACTCCCATGCCTCCCTGAATGATAGGAAGCTTTGCAACCATATCTCCGATTCTCAGTTCTCTCAACATAATATGTACCTCCGAACATGTATAAATTCCGTTTTTCTGTTTGATATTCAAATTATTTGATAATCAAACATATATACATAGTAATCCTTTATGGTATTCATGTCAAGGTAAAATTATATTATTTTCTATTTTATATAGTTTTTAATACTACATTTCTTGTTTATTGTAACTATCCAATTTTTCTCAATTTTAATATTGACATCAACAGACAAATCGTGTAGAATAACTTTTGTTGTGAGACAAGCCCAGTTAGCTCAGTTGGTAGAGCAACGGACTGAAAATCCGTGTGTCTCTGGTTCGATTCCGGAACTGGGCATTTTAATTTATTATGGGATATTAGCTCAGGTGGTAGAGCACTTGACTTTTAATCAAGTTGTCCGGGGTTCGAATCCCCGATGTCTCATTAAAAATGCCTCTCTTAAAGAGGCGTTTTTTAATGTCAGACATCGTAGGAATCGAACTCCGGACAACGTAGTTGACCGGGGCGCTAGACGTCCGGGGGACGTCTGTTAAGCGCGGACCGAAGCGGAGCGTAGACCGAATCCCCGATGTCTCATTAGCGTAAAAGAAGCCGTTCCTTGAACGTTTTTTTGTATTTAGAAGAATGGAGGTTTCGAACTCCGGACAACGTAGTTGACCGAAGCGTAGACAGAGAAAAATATGTGGGTATTATATGCATTTGGATCCGCATTTTTTGCGGGTATAACATCAATACTGGCAAAGTGTGGTATCAAAAAAACTGATTCAAACGTAGCAACTGCAATCAGGACAATTGTAGTTTTGATTTTTTCGTGGATTATGGTATTTGTGGTTAAAGCGCAGGGGCAGATTACAGCTGTGTCAGCAAAGACATGGATATTTCTGATGCTTTCAGGAGTCGCTACCGGAGCCTCATGGCTCTGTTATTTTAAAGCACTCCAGCTTGGCGATGTAAACAGAGTGGTGCCGATTGATAAATCAAGCACAATACTGACCATTATACTTGCATTTATCCTTTTTAAAGAGGAGATAAACGTACTCAGGCTGGTATGTGTGGTGCTTATAGCAATTGGAACGTATATGATGATCACCAAAAAGGAGATATCACAGGAAGAGCAGAATAAGGCCAGGGGTTCCCATGGATGGCTGTTTTATGCAGTGCTGTCTGCTATTTTTGCCAGCTTCACCTCAATATTGGGAAAGGTCGGCATAGAGGGAATCAATTCTAATCTGGGAACTGCGATAAGGACGATAGTGGTGCTTATCATGGCTTGGATAGTGGTATTTGCCACAGGAAAACAGCACACCATAAAGCATATAGAGAAAAAAGAGCTTGGCTTTATCTGCCTTTCGGGACTTGCAACAGGCGGCTCATGGCTTTGCTATTACAAGGCACTGCAGGACGGACTTGCGAGTGTCGTAGTGCCTATAGATAAGCTCAGCATAGTTGTGTCAATCGTGTTTTCATATTTTGTATTTAAGGAAAAGCTGACTCCTAAATCCTTTACAGGACTGGTGCTCATCATAGCAGGAACATTGATTATGCTGGTTTAAATATATAAAAACATCTTGACGTTTTTCTATTTTTTTATTATTATTGTTAACCGAGGAAATATTTATAGTTGACAATTATAACGGATGATATGTATTATAATGATACTTATTAAATGAGAGAAGAAATACAGGACACGAAGGAGATTAAAATGGATCCAATAACACTGGCACAGGAGATAATAGACGGAAGAAGAATCACAAGGGATGATGACCTATCATTTTTCCTTACATGTGATTTAGACGAGCTGTGTAAGGGCGCAGATATGATCAGGGAGAAGTTTATCGGTGACAAGGTAGATTTGTGCTCGATAATAAACGGAAGAAGCGGAAAATGTCCGGAGGACTGCAAGTATTGTGCGCAGTCAGCACATAATCATACAAATTGTGAGGTTTATGATTTTTTACCTGAGGAAAAGATACTTGAGGCTTGCAGGATGAATGAGAGAGAGGGTGTAGACCGTTTCTCGATAGTTACAGCGGGAAAAGCGCTGACAGGTGAGGAATTTGACAAGGCAATACATGCATATGAGACTATGAAAAGAGAGTGTAAGATTGATTTATGTGCATCAATGGGCTTTCTTTCAGCAGAGCAGCTTCACAGACTGCACGAGGCAGGTGTCAGCAGCTATCACCACAATATAGAGACCTCAAAGCGTAATTTTCCCAATATATGCACCACACACACCTATGATATGAAGATTGAGACGCTTAAAAAGGTGAAGGCAGAGGGCATGTATGCGTGCTCAGGCGGCATCATCGGAATGGGTGAGACCTGGGAGGACAGGCTGGATATGGCAGTCAGTCTTGCAGAGGTAGGAGTGGATTCCATTCCGCTTAATGCGCTTATGCCGATTGCTGGTACGCCGCTTGAGGGACTTGAGCATATAAACGAGCCTGATATACTGCGTACAGTGTCATTTTTCAGGTATATAAATCCAGAGGCTGACATACGTCTTGGAGCCGGCAGGGCGCTGCTTACAAATGACGGAGAGCTTGCATTCAAGTCTGGAGCATCAGCCACAATCACAGGAAACATGCTTACGACAGTAGCGTGTGCCACAATCAGAAGTGACAAGGAAATGCTTGAGGGCATGGGCAGGGATGTGACACCTGAGTACATGAAATAAATGTAATTATTTAGAATATAAAATATGTCAAAGATGCGTAAAATAGTATTAGTTTTGCGCATCTTTTTTAGTACAAATGACAGGTTTAGTTGCGGGGTGAAAATTTTTATTATATAATGAAAATAAGTAATTTAAGGAATTTGTCCGGTACAGCATGGAACATGAATAGGCAATGCGGGGAAAGAACATGGCTATAAGAACAGAGCAGAGGCCGGCAAGGATGATTATAAAATAAGCGAATTAGTATATTTCATTGAAAAATAAGAGGTTACGGGGGAAATATGTACAACGATAAAGGTAATACAAAATATCTGAAGCTGTTAAAACAAAATTATTCATCAAGTCAGGATGTAATCAAGGAGATAGTCAATCTTTCTGCGATTATAAACCTGCCAAAGGGCACGGAGTTTTTCCTGAGTGATATACATGGCGAGTATGAGGCTTTTTTACATATCATGAACAACTGCTCAGGTGTGATAAAGGAAAAGGTGGATTTGATTTTCAAGGATACGATTTCTGATTATGACAGACAGGAGCTTTGCACGCTCATATACTATCCAAGAGAGAAAATGGCCCTGCTTGATGAACAGGGCAAGATAGACAGTGACTGGTATGCTATGACGTTAAATGAGCTTATACTTGTCGCAAAGCTGCTCTCATCAAAGTACACCAGGTCGAAGGTCAGAAAGGCTCTGCCTGAGGAATATGCGTACATCATCGATGAGCTTTTGCATGCGCAGGAGGATGAGGATGCAAATCAGGTCAGATATCATAAGCAGATATTAAAGACTATAATTGATTTGGAGGATGCGGATGAGTTTATAATCGCTTTGTCTGCACTGATTAAGAGGCTTGCTGTTGACCATCTGCACATTGTGGGAGATGTATTTGACAGAGGAGGAAGCGCGGATAAGATTCTTGATCTGCTTTATGATTATCACTCGCTTGATATCGAGTGGGGCAATCATGACATTCTCTGGATGGGGGCGGCATGTGGCAATGATGCATGTATATGCAATGTCATCCGCAACAATCTGAAATACAACAATGTGGAAATTCTTGAGAATGCCTACGGAATAAGCTTACGACAGCTAATGCTGTTTGGCATGAAAACATATGGTATAGAGGATGGAATTGAGGCTGCAAGGGCGGCCATCACAGTAATGCTTTTTAAGCTTGAGGGGCAGCTTATACTTGCACACCCCGAGTATGAGATGGGAAACAGGCTGATGCTTGACAGGCTGGACGAGCTGCAGGATGTAGGAGTGGACAGAAAGCGCTTTCCAACCGTTGATGATGAGAGACCCTACGCACTAAGTGACGAGGAGACTGTCATCATGAGAAAGCTGCACAGACAGTTTGTGACAGGACAGCGCCTGCACAAACATGTCAGATTTTTGTATGATAAGGGCGGCATGTACAATGTATACAATGGCAACCTGCTCTATCATGGCTGTGTTCCGGTTGATAGCAACGGAGCCTTTGACAAGCTGTATATTGATGGTGAATTTTATCACGGAAGGGCACTGCTTGACAAATGTGATGAGAAGGCAAGGGCTGCGTATGTGGACAATCCTTATAAGGATGATGTGGACTTTATGTGGTTTTTGTGGGGAGGAGAAAAATCACCGCTGTGCGGCAGAAGGCTTAAGACATTTGAGATGGAATATGTTACAGACAAGAGCATGTGGGAAGAGCCTTCTAATCCATACTACAGCAGGTATTACGATAAGAGCTTCTGCTGTCAGATACTGCACGAGTTCGGGCTGTATGATGATGATGCGCATATCATAAATGGACATACACCGGTTCACGCAATAGAGGGAGAGAACCCTGTCAGGGCCAATGGCAAGCTGTTTGTGATAGATGGAGGCTTCTGTCGTGCGATGAACAAGAAAACCGGTATCGCCGGCTATACACTGATTTACAATTCACATGGTCTAAGGCTCAAGGCACACACGCCTTTTACATCGGTGGAGGATGCCCTGATAAATAATACTGACATAGAGACGTCATCAGAGGTCGAGGAAAATGATAAGAGACGTATGCTTGTGAAGGATACCGATATAGGAAAGAGGCTTATTGGAGAGATTGATGATCTGCACAAGCTTCTTGAGAACTACAGGAGGCTGTAGGGAACAGGCTTATAAAAAAGAGGGTGTTTATTTCACCAGAGTATGGACATTTGGAGTTTGCACTTCCAAGGTTCAAAGAATTTGTGCTGTGTAGATAATTGTGATTTTTAAGGTGGAAGATAGGTTAAAGGAGCAGCATATGATTAAAGAGTAATCCGTCATGCAGTGTAAGCATGGCGGATTTTTCGTATGTAATTGCTTGCGCTTGATACATTTTAGATACAAGTATCTGCTAATATATAAACAGCCATGCATAATACAGGCTGAATATATAATACTTAGGATTGACAGCAAAAGAAGATTATGCAAAGATTTATAAAGGATAATAGTTACGGATAATAAAGTTTTAGAAGGAATATGATGATAGAAATACTAATAGTAGAAGACGAAAAACCGATATCGGACCTCATCAGATTAAATCTCATGAAAGCAGGCTATAGCTGCACCTGTGCCTTTGATGGGATGGAGGCAGCAGATATTCTGGAGGAGAGAAATTTTGACCTGATAATACTTGATGTAATGCTGCCGAAGTTAAACGGCTTTGAGCTTATGGAATACATAAAGCCGCTTGGCATACCTGTTATATTTCTCACAGCAAAAGCCACTTTAGATGACAGGCTAAGAGGTCTCACGTCCGGTGCCGAGGACTATATGGTAAAGCCATTTGAGATTGTTGAGCTTTTAGCCCGGGTAAATATAGTGCTAAGACGTTATAATAAGATGGAGCAGCAGCTCACCTTTAAGGATATAGCTATCGATACGAAAAACCAGAATGTATCAAAGGCAGGAAAGCATATAGAGCTTACACCAAAGGAATTTGAGCTGCTTGAGCTTTTGATGCGCAATAAAAATATCACACTTTTCAGAGAAAAAATATATGAAGAAATATGGGGAAGTGAGATCGGAAGAGCGTCGTGTAGGGAA
>OIVY01000327.1_pt1 | contig 14584 bp, 8 predicted proteins | sample 1587391 | NCBI WGS metagenome assembly OIVY01 (sample SAMN02674964, study PRJEB24791) | human gut metagenome, SKBSTL008 | isolation source: stool | host: Homo sapiens | place: USA | reverse complement strand
CGGGCACGCCGGCGGCTTTCAGCTGCTCATCGTTCATCTGGCGGTGGGTGCTGGAAGCCGGGTTCAGGCAGCAGGTGCGGGCATCGGCCACATGGGTCTCAATGGCGGCCAGCTTGAGCTCCTTCATAAAGGTGCTGGCAGCTTCGCGGCCGCCGGCCAGACCAAAGCTGACCACGCCGCAGCTGCCATTGGGCAGATACTTTTCAGCCAGTGCGTGGTAGGGGCTGGACTCCAGGCCGCAGTAATTCACATAGGCCACCTTGGGATGGCTTTCGAGGAACTTTGCCACAGCCATGCCGTTGGCGCAGTGGCGCTGCATCCGGACATGCAGGCTTTCCAGGCCGAGGTTCAGCATATAGGCATTCATCGGGGACTGCATGGAGCCGAAGTCCCGCATCAGTTGAGCCGTTGCCTTGGTGATAAAGGCACCCTCTTTGCCGAAGCGCTCGGCGTAAGTGATGCCGTGGTAGCTGTCGTCCGGGGTGCACAGGCCGGGGAACTTCTCGGCGTGGGCCATCCAGTCGAACTTGCCGCCGTCCACAATGGCACCGCCCAGCACAGCACCGTGGCCGTCCATGTACTTGGTGGTGGAGTGGGTCACGATATCCGCGCCCCACTCAAAGGGGCGGCAGTTGACCGGCGTGGGGAAGGTGTTGTCCACGATCAGGGGCACGCCGTGGGCATGAGCAGCCTTGGCAAACTTCTCGATATCCAGCACGGTCAGGGCGGGGTTGGCAATGGTCTCGCCGAACACCACCTTGGTGTTGGGCCGGAAGGCAGCGTTCAGCTCCTCCTCGGTGCACAGCGGGTCCACAAAGGTGGCCTCAATGCCCATCTTCTTCATGGTGACGGAGATGAGGTTGAAGGTGCCGCCGTAGATGGTGCTGGATGCCACGATATGGTCACCAGCCTCGCAGAGGTTGAACAGGGCAAAGAAGTTGGCTGCCTGACCGCTGGAGGTCAGCATGGCGGCAGTGCCGCCCTCCAGCTCGCAGATCTTCTTGGCCACAAGGTCACAGGTGGGGTTCTGCAGGCGGGAGTAGAAGTAGCCGTCGGCTTCCAGGTCGAACAGCTTGCCCATATCCTCGCTGGTGGCATATTTGAAGGTGGTGGACTGGATGATGGGGATCTGGCGGGGCTCGCCATTGCCGGGCGTATAACCGCCCTGCACACAGATGGTATCACGGTTCATTGCAACATACTCCTTTACTGGGTTTGTCCGAATAGCACAATTCCCCGCAGGAGCACATGTCTCCGGCGGGGAATTGAAACGTTGAATTTTACTTCCCGTCCGGGACGAAATGAGGAGAGAACTCCTTCCGTCAAAGCCTTTCGGCTTTGCCACCTTCCTCAAAGAGGGAGGCTTTAAGGCTCCCTCTCCGAGGGAGCTGGCGCACGAAGTGCGACTGAAGGAGTTACTTCCTCAGCCGCTTATCGCTTCTGGTGGCCCAGAAGGTGCCAACGGTCTGGAAGATCTGCACCAGCAGCACCAGCAGGATGACACAGACGATCATAATGTTGGTCTGGTAGCGGTAGTAGCCGTAGGAAAGGGCGATTTTGCCCAGGCCGCCGCCGCCAATGACACCGGACATGGCCGAGTAGCCCAGAATGGTGGTCAGGGCCGTGGTCATGCTGGAGATCAGGCCGGGCAGGCACTCGGGGATCATTACCTTGGTGATGATCTGGAACGGGGTCGCACCCATGCTCTGGGCGGCTTCCACCACACCCTCATCCAGCTCGCGCAGGCTGGTCTCCACCAGACGCGCCACAAACGGGAAGGCCGCGACCACCAGCGGGACAATGGTGGCCTTGGTGCCTACGGTGGTGCCCACGATGATACGGGTCAGCGGAAAGACGCAGATCATCAAGATCAGGAAAGGCACGCTGCGCAGGATGTTGATGATGATATTCAGCAGGTGCATCAGCCAGCCGGGCAGGGGCAGAATGCCGTCCTTATCACCGGCCACCAGCAGCACGCCCAGCGGCAGGCCGATGACCAGAGAGAACGCGGTGGAGAGCAACGTCACATAGAAGGTCTCCCAGATGGCAAAGCCATAATCTGCAATGGTCATTCTCCGGTCACCTCCTCCACCGTAATGCCGGGCTGTGCCCGCATATAGGCAGCAGCCTGTTTTGCTTCGTCCAGGTCAGCGGGCAGCTTGAGCAGCATGGAGCCGTAGCACTGGCCGCTCAGGTCGCGGGTATCGGCGCTGAGCACCGACACCAGAATGCCTTTTTCGGCGGCAAGGCTTGCCACCAGCGGTTTTGCGGCGGAAGAACCGTTGAAGGTCACACGCACCACATGATCGTCCGGCGCAAAGCTGGACAGGTCGCGGGCTGCGCTGCCGCCGTTGGGAGCCACCAGCCGCTTTGCCGCGGCGGTCTTGGGGTTGGCGAAGATCTCCTTCACCTCGCCCTGTTCCACCACAACGCCGCCGTCCAGAATGGCAACGTGATCGCAGATCTCCTCCACAACGCTCATCTGATGGGTGATGACCACCACCGTGATGCCCAGCTTCCGGTTGATGTCCTTGATCAGGGTCAGGATGGAGTGGGTGGTGTTGGGGTCCAGCGCGCTGGTGGCCTCATCGCAGAGCAGGACCTTGGGGTCAGTTGCCAGTGCGCGGGCAATGGCAATGCGCTGCTTCTGGCCGCCGGAGAGCTGGGCCGGGTAGGCGTTGGCCTTATCGGGCAGGCCCACCATTTCCAGCAGTTCCTTGGCGCGCTTTTCGGCTTCCTCTTTCTTCACACCTGCCAGCTCCATGGGGAAGCAGATGTTCTTCAGGCAGCTGCGCTGCATCAGCAGGTTGAACTGCTGGAAGATCATCGTGATCTCCCGGCGGCGCTGGCGCAGCTGGGCAGGCGTGAGCTTTTCCATCTCCACGCCGTCAATGACCACGCTGCCCTCGGTGGGGCGCTCCAGCAGGTTGATGCAGCGCACCAGCGTGGATTTACCCGCGCCAGACATGCCGATGATGCCGTAAATCGAGCCATCCGGGATGGTCAGGTTGATGTCCTTCAGCGCATTCACTGCGCCGTCCTTCATCTGGAAGGTCTTGGAAAGGTGTTTGATCTCGATCACAGAAATTGCTCCTTGCTGTTGAATAAGCTCCTTCAGTCAAATCCTTACGGATTTGCCAGCTCCCTCATAGAGGGAGCCTGAAACAGAACGGTCAGGCAAAGGCCCCCTCCCCGAGGGGGCTGTCACCGCAAGGTGACTGGGGGAGTTCGCTTAACCCTCGATCGGGCTCAGGTCACTCTGCTTGCCGCCGTAGATGCCCATGGGCTCAACGTGGATGCCGGCAACGGAGACCAGGTGGGTGCCCTTCTCCTCATTGAAGTTGTCCAGGTAGGGCTGATGCTGGAAGTAGTTGGTGTCGCACTGGCCATCCTCAACGATGGTGTTGGGGATCACATAGTCATCGTACTCCTGGATGTCCAGCGTAATGCCCTTGTCGGCCAGGATCTGCTTGCAGACCTCCAGGATCTCGCAGTGGGGAGCGGGGGTGGCAGCGCAGCTGACGGTCTCGCCGTTCAGTGCGTCATAATCGACGGAAGGATCATAGCCGTCGGTGGGCTCCTCCACAACGGAGACCACAGCGCCGCCGTAGCTCTCGGTCATAAAGTCCTTGACCTGCTGGCTCTGCAGGGCAGCGACCAGAGCCTTGACCTTGGGCTCCTCCTCATTGCCTTCCTTGCAGACCAGAACGTTGACGTAGGCAGAGGTGCCATCCTCCATGGCCAGAGCGTCGGTCATGGGGTCCAGACCGGCAGAGATGGCGTAGTTGGAGTTGATGACAGCGTAGTCCTCATCCTGCAGGACATTGGGCACCTGGGCAGCCTCGACCTCGTCCACATTGACGTTCAGGGGGTTCTCTTCGATGTCGTTCTTGGTGGCGGTCAGGCCTGCATCTGCCTTCAGCTTGAAAAAGCCGTTCTTCTCCAGCAGGGTCAGAGCGCGGGCCTCGTTGGTGGTGTCGTTGGGAACAGCGACCTTGATCTTGTCCAGCTTGGCAGCGGTGGAGGCAGCCTCAGAGGATGCAGCGCCGGAAGCGGCGGAGCTTGCGGTGGAGGAAGAGCCGCCGCAGGCGGTCAGGGCAGCGGCAGCAGCGGCCACGCCGGAAACTTTCAGAAAATTACGACGAGTGATCTTAGACATTTTGTTTTCCCTCTCTACTTTTACAAAAATGTTTTTGTGCGGTGCGGCACAATCCGCACCCTTTTGCACCGGAAGCAAAATAAAAAACGCTTCCGTCCTCAGCGGGCATACACCCACAAGGACGAAAGCGTAAAACTTCCGTGGTACCACCTTGGTTTACTGTCCCCTCACAGAGACAGCCTCACTGCTGCGGCGTTTTGCAACGCGACAACCGGACGCTGTAACGGGCGCTCCCGTCGCAGGCTTAGCACTCTTGCACTTCGCCCCCGCGGCTCCGAGACCATTTTCAGTTCCCTGTTTCCTGCCCTTTTCCACCGCCCGGGCTCTCTGGAAGGATCAATGCGAAAACCTACTCTTCTCTTCACAGCCATTTTTGTGATATTGCATACATAATACCCCACTCTTCCGGGTTTGTCAACCCTTTCAACGAAGTTTTTCAGTAGGGAATTGCCCGCTTACTGCCGGCCGGCATCCTGCTCCGTGCTGTACAGCACCATCAGGTGGTTGGCGCTGGCTTCCAGCTGGGATTTTGCCTGACGGAGGTTCGCTTCTTCGGTCTCGTTCATCTTTTCGGGCTTATCCTTGCGCAGGCAGCGGCGCAGGCTGGCAAGGTCGTTCTTGACTCGGTTCTTCTCGTCCTTGTCCAGCTCCTTTTTGCACTTGGAGAGGGCCTCATCCACCTTGTAAGCCAGCATCTCGGCCTGATTGTGGAGCTCCAGCCGCTCCCTGCGGCGGGTATCCTCCTCCTCGTAGGCGGCGGCATCGGCCATGGCGCGCTGGATTTCGTTCTCAGAAAGATTGGTACTGCCGGTGATGGTGATGTTCTGCTCCCGGCCGGTGCCCAGATCCTTTGCGGACACCTTGACCACGCCATTCACGTCGATGTCAAAGGTGACCTCGATCTGGGGCTTGGAGGAGAAGCCGGAGCGGATGCCGGTGAGCTTGAATTTGCCCAGGCTCTTGTTGTCGCGGGCAAAGTGGCGCTCACCCTGCAGCACGTTGATCTCCACGCTGGTCTGCATGGGGCGGGCCGTGGTAAAGATCTGGCTCTTGCGGGTGGGGATCATGCTGTTGCGGGTGATGAGGGGGGTGGCCACGCCGCCCAGCGTCTCAATGGACAGCGTCAGCGGGGTGACATCCATCAGCACAAGGCCCTGCGCGGCCGCGCCGGTGGCACCGGCCAGCTTGCCGCCGCCCTGCAGCAGGCCGCCCTGCACGGCGGCACCCATGGCCACGCATTCATCGGGGTTCAGGGTGTGGCTGGGCTCACAGCCCAGCAGCTCCCGGACCTGCCGCTCCACAGCGGGCATCCGGGTGCTGCCGCCCACCAGCAGGACTTTGCCCAGCTGGCTGGCGGAAAGCCCGGCATCCCGCAGGGCGTTCTGCACCGGCTGAACGGTGCGGGCCAGCAGGTCACCGGTCATCATCTCAAACTGGGGGCGGCCCAGGCTCAGATCCAGATGGTGAGGGCCATCCTTGCCCACCGCGATAAACGGCAGGTTCAGCTGGGCGGAAAGCGCACTGGAAAGCTCCTTCTTGGCCTTTTCCGCTTCCTCCTTCAGGCGGCCCATGGCGGCGGGGTCCTTGGTCAGATCGATGCGGTCAGATCTGCGGAACTCTGCCACAGCCCACTCAACGATGCGCTCGTCAAAGTCATCGCCGCCCAGATGGGTATCGCCGCCGGTGGCCAGCACCGTAAAGGTGCCGTCCTCGATCTCGATGATTGAAACATCAAAGGTGCCGCCGCCCAGATCGTAGACCAGGATCTTCTGGGGGGCTTCGTTGTCCAGGCCGTAGGCCACCGCGGCGGCGGTGGGCTCGTTGATGATGCGCAGAACATTCAGGCCCGCAATGCGGCCCGCGTCCTGAGTGGCCTTGCGCTGGCTGTCGTCAAAATAGGCAGGCACGGTGATGACGGCCTCGGTCACCGGTTCACCCAGATAGCTCTCGGCATCGCGGCGGATCTTGGTCAGGATCATGGCGCTGATCTCCTGCGGGGTCAGGTCTCTGCCATCGATATGCACCCGGTAATCAGAACCCATGTACCGCTTAATGCTGGACACCGTACGGCCGGAGTTTGTGGCGATCTGGCGCTTTGCCGCGCCGCCCACCAAACGCTCGCCATCCTTGGTAAAGGCCACCACGCTGGGGGTGGTGCGCTCGCCTTCGGCGTTGGTGATGACCACAGGCTTGCCGCCCTCCACCACCGCCACGCAGGAGTTGGTGGTGCCAAGGTCGATTCCGATCACTTTGCTCATAGTGCTTGTCCTCTTTTCTTCGGCGCAGAATATTTCCTTGAATATCTTACCGGTTTCCTATGACGATTTCTTAGAACAAATGTAAAGAAACTGTGTTTCAGGCGTTTTTATCGTCGGCCAGCAGCTGATCGGTCAGCAGTTCAGCCTCCCGCAGCCAGTCGGCAGCATCCGTTTCGCCCTCGGCCTGCAGGATCCGAAAACCCTGCACAGCTTCGGCCACCTGCAGCAGCGCCTTTTTGCGGGAGAGGTACTGGGTCTCGTACTGGGCAAGACGCAGGCAGACCTGCGGGGTGTAGGCGATGTCCGGCACCTCCCGGGCAGCGCTCTGGGCGCGGCGGTAGTATTGCAGGGTCTCCGCCATCTCCCCGCCCGATGCAGCACAGTCATCCCCCAGGGCGATCATGGCCTGCACCTCCCCGGCCTGTGCGGCCTTTTTCCACATCCGCCGGGCCTGGGTCTTATTCTTCCGGGTACCCCGGCCATAATACAGGCAGTCCCCCAGGGCAGAAAGCGCCTCTGCGCTGCCCGCCTCGGCGGCGGCAGTGTAGCGTGCCGCTGCCTCCGGCCAATCCCCGGCCCGGGCGGCGGCGTGCCCGGCTTCCAACTCCTGAGCGCCGGGGTTGTCGCTCCCCCGCTCCGATCTCAGCAGCCCGCTGAGCAGGGAGACATCCAGCGTGGCAGAGCTTGTCCACGGATCCAGCACCACACCATCGATGCCGTCCGTTTCCAGCGCATACTCCATGGCGCTGCGCAGGCTGCGCTCCACCATGGGGCGGGTGGCGCTGGCCTTTTCCGCCTCGGCGTTCTTTACCGAGGTGAACAGCGGCAGATAGTTCCGCTCTTTCCGGGTGTGGAGCAGCCAGGGCTGCAGGCCCTCGGCCCGCTCCTCCGGGATGGGCAGGTGTGCCCAGGGGGCGGCCCCGCTCTGGGGGTCCACCGCCGCATCCAGCGGAACCAGCACCTTGGTCTGCAATTCCAGCGCATAGTTCAGGGCGTTCATCAGGCTCCAGAAATGTTCCTCGTTCTGCTCCCGGTACAGCCGCGCCACGGCCTCCTCCACAAACGGGCAGCCTGTGCCCACCGGCCCGTACTGCGGCGCAGTCCGCTTTTTTCCGCTGCCCACCGGCCGGAAGCGCCGACCGCCCATGTTGTATGCCATTTATCTCACCCTTCTTTTTCGTCAATAGGATAAGTATAGCAGGAATCCGCAAATTTCACAATATTTTCCCGCAGGCAGGCCGCACGCAAAAACAGCAGGCGGCTGCACATGGCCGTCTGCTGTCAGGTTCATTCATCTGCCGCATCATCTGCGCCATCCAGATAGCGCTCGATGCTGCCGATGCTGTATCGGTTCTCGTTGGCTTCCACGCTCCGTGCACTGGCATCGTAGCAGGCTTCCAGAATGGGCATCACTGGCTGCTGGCCCTCCGGGTCGGTCAGATGTCCGATGGCCCGGGCCTCATAGTAGTTGTCGATGATCTGGTTCACGATCCGTTTGCGGTCACGGAGCGGAGTCTGCAGGTTGGCCAGCTGCTCCTGCCGGATGCCGCAGCTGTTGCTGCCGTGGTCGCCGAACAGGATGTAATACTCCTGCTCGATCTCCAGCGGTGCAGCCTGATGCAGATAATAATCCGCCAGTACCCTCCGCTTCTTTTCGGTGCTGAAGCCCTTGATATCCTCCATGCCGCACGGAAAAAGCTCCGGATGCCGGATCCACATTTCATAGGGCCCCACCGGCAGGTGCAGAGTATCGAATACATCCAGATAATCCTCCAGCGCAATGCGGATCTCGCCCCGCTCCCATTTCTGAATGGTGCGCTTGTCCCGCCCCAGCATATCCGCAAGCTCCTGCTGAGATCTGCCCGCCACGTTCCGGGCAAAGGCAATGGCTTCCCCGATTCGGTTCCGGTAGTTGGTCATATTCTTTCCCTCCTGACACACACTTGTACACCAGGCATTCCAACGTCTGGCGACATAAAATACTTTCCTCTGATAAAAGGATAATGGTTTGTCCCGCCTTCTGTCAAGAGTTGCAAATTCAATCACTTCACGTCAAATTTTTGTTAAATGTGTCATCCAAGCCGGGCAGCCGCCTTTTTTGCAGAGATTTTGCCGCTCCGTGGGGCATCCGCCCCCTGTCTTAAACAACGTTCGGGCCATTTTGTCCTTTTTCACCTGCCGGAGGCGGCCGGATGTGTCAGGTACACCACACCATGCGACGCAAAATATTTTTTGCAAAAAATTCCTCTTCGGCAAGTTTTTCCCAGCGCATCCGTTTCCATACACGCAAAAACCGCCCATAGCCGTCAAAAACAGCCATGGGCGGGTGCTTTTTCTTTATGCCAGTTTATTCAGCCTTACGGCAACGTAGGGATCAGGGAGCTTGAGCTCGTCAGCAAGGTCGGCTTCAGATTCGTACTTCTCCGCCGCCATGCCCACCACAACGCTGCACACGTCAAAGCGTCCGGCGGGCGAAAGGGCCGTAACCTTGGCTTCTCCATCGGCAATGGCGGTCACCACGCCATCCGCATCCACGGTAACGACACCGGGGTTGCTGCTGACCCATGTAATGGGCACGCTGCCGCCGCCCTCCACCGCAACGGTGGCCGTCAGACGTTCCTGGGTACCCACGGTGCGGAGCAGCAGGTCACTCTTGTTCAAGGTCACCTTGCCGATATCCGAAGTCACCGTGACGCTGCACCGCAAAGCCTGGCCGTTGGAGACCATTGCCGTGATGGTGGTGGTGCCCGCCGCCTGAGCCGTGACAAGGCCCTTATCGCTGACTGTGGCAACCTCGGGGTTGCTACTCATCCACTGGTAGACATAGAGGAAGGAGTGGTCGCTGTTGGTCAGCTGGAGCTGATGGGTGGGGTGCAGGTCATTGTACTGCAGCACAAGGCTCAGGCTGGTGGTATCCAGCGTGGGCTTTTTTCTGGCTGCTTCTTCATTTTTGCGGGTCACGGTCACCTTGCAGGCGGCGCGTTCGCCGTGGTCGGAGATGGCGGTGATGATGGCAGTGCCTGCATTGCGGCCCGTCACCTTGCCGTCGCCATCCACCGTGGCAACATTGGAGTTGCTGCTCATCCAGACGATGAAGTAATAATCGCTCTGTCCGCTGGTGTACAGGTAGCCCTTGGGGCGGGGGTCATCATCGGTGATCTCCAGCTCCATCTCGGTCAGCTCCAGTTCCAGCTTGGGGCTGGTTCCGGTCAGGCCTGTCAGCACACCGGGCGCGGCCTGCGCGGGCAAAGGGGCAGCCAGCAGGGCCCCGCTCAGAGCCAGCAGGGCCAGAAGCCGCCCCGCGGTTTGGAATTTCCATTTCATTGGGTCGAACTTCCCTCCTTATTTCATCCCATGGGATCAAAGGAATGCCGCACACATGGAAAAATTTCGCGTCCATGATTTTTCTCACTATTGATTTATTTTACACGTCCGGCCAATGTGGGTCAAGTTTTTCGCCCAAAGTGCTGTGCTTTCGCACCCGATTTCGTCGGGAATTCCAGTTTTTTCCGATTTTTTTGTGCAGAACATCAGGGCCAAAAAGCTGCTCCCGGCGCAGGCAGCCAAACGCCGCGCTCACACTCAGTTGTGCTGTTTCAGGGCGCAGACCGCAATGCTCAAAGCGCTCCATGCCGCTTGATACATCAGGACAGCTGCCACCGACAGGGTGCCGATGCTGCCCGCGTAGGTCAGCAGAACACCGATGACCACCGAGAACCAGACCGAGACCATCTGCACCGTGGTGGCGCTCGTCTCGGCGTTCTGGGCCTTTTCCGCCGCGCGCAGGCCGCCGATCAGGCTGGCAAAGCCCTTATCATGCAGCATACAGCAGCGGGCCGTCTCGTCCGGCTGGGCAGGGGTCAGCGCGCTGCACTGCTCCTGATCCAGCAGGGTGATCATCCCCTCGGGCAGATGGTAAGCCTCGGTGATGTGGCGGGCCGTCAGGCTGGGGTCCTCACAGGTGACCAGCAGGCGGATGTTCTCCCGCTGCAGCACCTCCAGACCGCGGGCGGCGTTGCGGCCGCCCACATAGTGGAGCACGAACATGGCGTGCAGGCTGCCAGAAACAGCCAGATACAGGATCTGCAGCGCGCCGTTTTGGGAGTGCTCATCCTCGTACTCCTGCTCAGGCAGGGGCACGCCCTCCCGCTCCATGTACAGCCGGTTGCCGATGAGCACCCGGTTGTTGTCGCACCAAGCGGCAAAGCCAAGGCCGTGGTGGACCTCCAAGTCCTTCACAGGGTACAGGATCTCGGTGCGGTCCTCGATGATCTGGCGGAACAGGCCCCGCAGGGTCTCGCAGCTGTGGTTGAGGATGCTGGCCGCATAGAGGATGGCACGGTCGATGCGGCCGCCCTTGAAGATGCGGATGTCCTCCAGATTCACGCTGTCGGCGGTAAAGAGCTCGTCGGCATCCACCTGCACGGTGTCCACACCGCCCAGCTCCTCAATGGCAGCCCAGCCGGGCACCACGGCACCGGCGGCGGCTGCGGTCTTTTGCAGGCGCAGAGACGCGATACCCGCAACCAGGGTGGAGGACAGCGGTGCACCCATGCAGAGCATGGAGGTCAGGGCTGCGGCCATGCCGTTGGGCCCGCCGCCAAACAGCAGGAACACCAGCCCGCTGAGCACAGCGGCACCCAGCAGGATCAGGGCTGTCTTGCGGGCGCGGCGCTCACTGGCGCGCTCCCCGAAGCTCTGCTCCACCAGTGCTTCGTCCCACTGGACAGGGCGGCTGAGCAGCACCCAGGGGTCTTTCTGATCCAGGCTCCGGGCCAGCACCCGGATCAGGTCCTTATCCCGGACACGGAATGCGCCCTGCAGCCCCTCTGGGGATCGGGCAGCAAGGTCGTAGCCGTTTCTGACGGCAGTCAGCAGGACACGGCTGCCCAGCAGGGCCAGGAACAGGCCCAGTGCGGCCACGCCGGAAAGCAGCGTCCAGCTGGAGTTCTGATAGCTCTGGGCGTTGAGCAGGGCGACCGCAGCCTGCACCAGCGCACCGCAGGCGGCCAGCGCCGGCATGGTGTCCGCACTGGGGCGGCCCTTGAGGCCCTGCAGGCCATCCCGCAGGACAGGCCAGCCCACAGCCAGCGCACCGGCCAGGAAGAGCAGGTTAGCGGCATAGAACGCCGCCGGGGCGATCACAGGGTCAAGGGCGGCCACAGGGGCCAGCAGCCCCTCGGCAACAAGGCCAAAGTGGAGCAGTACCACGGCAAGGATGCCCTCCAGCACACACCGCAGCGTCAGCTCCGCGCCCATCCGGCGGAGCTTCTCCCCCACCTGCTCGGGCGTTTCCGGCTCGGCTTCCTCTTCAGGCTTCTCCTCAGCCTCCGGCGCGGCAGGGGCCGCTTCCTCAGCAGGCTGGGCCGGGGCCTCCTCTGCCGGGGCGGCAGGCCGGGCGGGTGCTTCGTCCTCTTCCAGCCCCATCAGCGGCAGGCTCATGCTGTCGTCCTTGCTGGGGGCCTCGGTGCGGGTAGGGGCCTGCGGCTCGTTCTCGTCCGCGCCCTTGCCAAAGAACTGGAACGCCTTTTCCGGTTCCGGCTCAACCTCTGGGGAGGCTTCCGGAGCAGACTTCGCCTGCTTTACCGATTGATCCTCGGCAAACACCATGGGGATGGCCGGGCCCTCAGGCGCTGCGGGAGCTTCCGGCTCCACGGCCAGCACCTCTTCGGGGGCATCCTGCACCTCCTCCACCGGGGCGGGCTTGGGGGTGCCATAGAGCATGGCCTTGAGTTCGGCCATCTCTGCATCCTCCTGCTGCTCCTGCGGGGTCAGGGGTTCCCGGCGGCGGGGCGGCTCCGGCTTTTTCTCGGGCTGGGGTGCGGGCCGGGGTTCCGGCTTCGGCGCTGCGGGGGCTTCCGGCGCGGTGGGCAGAGCCACAGGCTCTGCTTCCTCCAGCTCTCCGGGCTCCAATGCCAGCTCCAGGCCGGCCTCGGCTTCTTCCTCATGGCCCAGCACGATCTCACCCGTGGGCGGCAGCTCATTCTGCACGGCCGGGGCAGCGGCAGGCTCCTCTTTGTCCTTTTCGCGGTGAAAGAGCTTGCCCAGCAGGCTGCCGGTATTCTCCTTTTCCTCATCGCGGCGCTTCATCTCTTCGGGCACCTGTGCCACGCTGGTGCTGAAAAACGTGCGGAACTTCTCGTTCTGCGCATCGATCTCTTCCTGTGTCAGCTCTTTGCGCTTATCATCCTTTGGCATCCTAGTCCCTCCCTGTTCTGGTCACGGCGGTCTGGCCGCTGTTTCTTACTCTGCGGCGCGCTGGCTCTGGATCTCGTACAGGATGATGCCAGCTGCCACCGAGACATTGAAGCTGTCCACACCGGTGCCCTGAGCAGCCATATCCAGCCGCACCACACCGTCACAGAGCTTTTTCACCAGCTGGGATACACCGCTGCCCTCGCTGCCCAGCACCAGTGCAATGGGGCCGGTCAGGTTGTTCTTGCGCAGGGGCACGCCGTCCATATCGGCACAGTAGACGAACACCCCCTGATCTTTCAGGCGGCGGATGGTCTCACCGATGTTGGCCACGCGGGCCACAGGCAGGCGCTCGGCCGCACCGGCGCTGGACTTGATAACGGTGGGGGTCACGGACGCGCCGCCCCGCTTGGGGATGACGATGCCGTGGGCTCCGCACAGCAGAGCAGAGCGCATCACCGCGCCCAGATTGTGGGGGTCCTCGATGCCGTCACTCAGCACCAGGAAAGGAGGCTCCCCCTTCTCTCTGGCAACGTTCAGCAGGTCCTCCACAGTCACATATTCGATCTCGCTGGCAAAGGCGGCCACGCCCTGGTGGCTCTCGGTGCCGGTCATCAGGCGCAGCTTATTGGGGTGCACCCGCTTGACCGTGGCCCCGGCCTCCTTGGCCATGGCGGTATAGTAAGCTGCCACGGCGGGGGCCATGCCCTCCGCGATCAGCACGGTATCCACGCCGGAACCGCTCTTGAGCAGCTCGGTCACGGGGTTTTTGCCGTAGACCAGGCTCTCATTCTTGGGCTGCTCCTCCGTGCTGCTGCGGCGGGGACGGCGCGGCATTTTCTGTTCGTCCATTGATGTGTTCTCCTTCCATTCTATGGCAAGGCGGGCCGTTTGAGCCGCGCCATGGTTTCGTTCTGTTTCAGTTTTACTATATTTTGACACTGATACATTCTAAAGTATAGCATACCCCGGCATTCTTCGCAATGTTTGCCGAAGGCAAAAGTTTTCCACATTCAGCAGGCTATACAATCGGTAATTCGGCTCAAATTTTTCCACATGTTGAAAACCCGGTGGAAAATGTTCAAAAATCAAGTTTGTACGCCCACTTTCCGGGTGGAATTCCACAGTTTCCACCGAGTTTTTAACCGTCCGGGTTCGACACGCAAACTTTTCGCCGTACTTTTTGTAAAATTCAAGTCGGAATTATGACAATTTTTTGAAGGGAGATCCAGTGGTTTTTGCCAGAATCTCCAACATCAAAATGCCCAATGTGAATTTGTGTTGAAAACGCCGCGGGAACCGCCTTGATTTTATCCTGTAATTGGGGTATACTACCCTTAGGTTCGTTAAAGGATGCGCAATCTTGTATCCAAAACGGCTTTTTCACCCCAAAATGATTTTGCGGAGGTAATGAATAATGTTGGTAAATGCAACCGAAATGCTGATCAAAGCACGCGATGGCCACTACGGTGTGCCCCAGTTCAACATCAACAATCTGGAGTGGACCAAGGCAGTCCTGACCGCCTGCGAGGAAATGAAGAGCCCCGTTATCCTGGGTGTCTCTGAGGGCGCAGGCAAATACATGACCGGCTTCAAGACCGTTGCCGCCATGGTCAGCTCCATGGTGGAGACCATGGGCATCACCGTTCCCGTCGCCCTGCACCTGGACCACGGCACCTACGAGGGCTGCAAGGCCTGCGTTGAGGCCGGCTTCTCCTCCATCATGTTCGACGGCAGCCACTACTCCATCGAGGAGAACGTGGAAAAGACCAAGGAGCTGGTCGCTCTGGCACACTCCAAGGGCCTGAGCATCGAGGCCGAGGTCGGCTCCATCGGCGGCGTTGAGGACGGCGTTGTGGGCGCTGGCGAGATCGCAGACCCCGCCGAGTGCGCAAAGATCACCGCTCTGGGCATCGACTTCCTGGCCGCCGGCATTGGCAACATCCATGGCGTAGATCGGAAGAGCGTCGTG
>OIVY01000290.1_pt1 | contig 15505 bp, 9 predicted proteins | sample 1587391 | NCBI WGS metagenome assembly OIVY01 (sample SAMN02674964, study PRJEB24791) | human gut metagenome, SKBSTL008 | isolation source: stool | host: Homo sapiens | place: USA | reverse complement strand
ACGTGTGCTCTTCCGATCTTTTCCATATGGCCATGCTCCTGCCCTTAAGCTTCATGGTTCCAAGATCAAGCTCCTGTATCCATATCTCCCAGTCTCCATTGTAACGTACTCCTTCAGGGTTTGGGCGTGTGCCACAGTAATAACATCTGCCGTCATCATCAAAGAAAAGGCTTGGGTCTATTCCGACTGCTTCTTCTCCCAAATAATACGGATCAGACCACGGTCCTGCCGGATCCTGCGCTGTCACTATAAAATTGCCGCCATGCGATACGTTGGTCGTTATCATATAAAAAGTTCCTTCATGATATCTTATGGTCGGTGCAAAAATACCTCTCGATATTTCTTCATTTTCCACGCATAGCTGCGATGGTCTGTCAAGTATATTGCCAATCTGCTCCCAATGAGCCAGATCCCGGCTATGAAATATGGGAACACCCGGTGCATACACAAAGCTTGATGTCACCAGATAATAGTCTTCCCCGACTCTGCATATTGATGGATCAGGATAAAAACCTGAAAGTATTGGATTTTTTGCTGTTACCATGTCTCTTACCTCTCATTTCCTATAATACATATCCAAAGCCCAGTATCGTAAACTGCTTGTCTCTGTCTTCCTCTGCAATTTCAATTCTTACAACATGATTTTCACTGGTCTTATTGTTAAATATTATTGCCGCATTGCAGTGCTGCCAGTTATTGATATGCGGATCAGCCGTAAAATGATATTCTCCGTCCACATATACCTTCGCCTTTCCCACGTTTACCTCTCCCGAATCCTTAAATACAAGGAGAAGTGCCCTGCACTCCATCTCAAGCTCGAAATACACTTTTTCCCTGTTTAATGTATTTTTTGTGCCATCATACATCCAGTTATACGGGAATTCCGGAGTCAGCGAAAGCTGATCATCCATCTCAACGCTTTGCAGCTGTGTATCTGTCGAATCGAAGCCACCCTCGTCAATATATGCCTTTGCATATATATCCTTTTTGTCGAGCAGTCTTATATTTTCAAAGCTGTTTCCTATTACCGGTGCAAGATTTAGGTTTTCCTGCAATATTTTTTCCTCTGTCAGTCCCAGTTCAAATGCATTCAAACTTGCATGCCCTGCCTGATCTATTTTTTCAAAAAGATACTCTATGCAGTCTGCCATGACGGAATGGCCTGCATTGCTCGGATGAAACATATCATAGAAAAACTGATTTTTGCTTATTACCCTTCCCTCGTCATTTTTTAATGCAAACTGAGGGGAAACCGCATCCAGCACGCTTACCATAGGCAGATCATAGAGCTTTCCAACCGGGCTTAGGCGGTCTTGAAGGTTCCAGTCATTTGCAAATACGGAAAAAAGCAATATGACTGCCGGTTTCCATGGCAGATTAAGTACTTTACGTACAAGGCTTTCATAACAGTCACCCTTTGTCTCATCCCCCTCATCATTTACAGCAAATTCAATAACTACTATATCAGGCTGCTGTCCGTCTCTTAGTACATCCCTGTCAAATCTGATCATTCCCAGCTCCGATGGTGTGCCACCCACACCGGCTTTTATGAATTTCACATTATTCTTTGCAGAAAAACGCCTCTGGAAAAGCTGATAGGATTTGTATGCGTAGCACTCTGTATTTATAGGTGTCGCACCTGCTCCCTGTGTGATAGATCCACCGATGTATGCAAGTGTTACCTCTTTTCCGGCTCTTGTCTTTTCGATGGCTTTTCTTATGCGGTATACATTTCCCATATTCATAAGCGAATGGCTTATCATGCTGCAGTATTCATCAGAGTTCATATCCACCTCTGTTTCCTCAATATCTGCCGGAGCCTCATAGCCGTCATTCAGATACAGTCTGACACTCGCTTTTCCCATGATATCCGGTGTATTAAATATGAACTTTATCTGTCCCGGTATATCATCATCCGGTGTCCACGTATAATCTGACAGGTATATCCTTCTCTCCATTCCATCGCCTGTCAGCTTTACCTTAAGATTAGTACCGCCTCCGTACAGGTCCTGCTTTCCGTACATCTGAAACACAAATTCGATCTGTTCGTTTTGATTATCTGTTTCCACAGATACACCTATGCTGTGTACAAGCCTGCCAAAACCTTCCACCGTCTCTAACAGCCCCAGTTCCTCTTTATTTTCTATATTTCCGGCTATCTGTGCACTGTTTATCAGTCTTCCGTCGCTTTCATATATAAAATGTATAATGCTTCCATCTTCCTGTACTGAGCCGTATATATCCTTATCCTTCATGATGTAGAAATACGGTCTTTTTCTTTCGGGATCCTTTGGTGCTTTTGGCCCTGCCATCTTTCTGCCTCCTTGTTATGTCGATTTTATCAGCTATAATGACTATATGATACAAAAACTCCCGGTGCTTTGCACCGGGAGAAATTATAGATATTTGTCCTGTCTTTTATAGTTTATGACTGCTTTCTGCTTCTTCTTAATCTTGAAGCCCCTGCCATCGAAACTCCTGCAAGAAACAACACGATAAATGCTGCCGTTGCTGATTGATCTGATGTCTTTGCAGCTTTTTTTGCCGCCGGCTTGTTTGCTAAAGGCTTATTTGTGCTGCCTGTTGCCGGTTTATCCGCTGACGGTTTATTTATAGCCGGCTTGCCTGTACCCGGTTTTCCTGTATTACCTGTTGATGGATTATTTGTACCCGGTTTTTCTGTATTATCTGTTGATGGATCATCTGTACCCGGTTTACTATTATCATCAGACACTTCATCCTTTGCCTCTGCTGCAAGCTCTATTGTTCCGTATACCGATGATTTAGACCAGCCCATGCCTGTTTCATCATTCCAGCTTAAGGTTCCGATTCTTGCTCCTGAAGCATCAGCATCATTTATCTGGAACTCAAGACCAATCCTGTCACCCTTTTTTGGCTTTATGTCTGTCCACTTGAAGGCTGCCTCAATCACATATCCATCCCCAGTCACTTTTGCGGCAGATTGTACATTTTCCTCGAGACATTTCTTTCCATTGAAAGAATGCTCATTCTCATAATTGATCCTGTACTGCTTATCATCGTCATCATATGACTCTGTCTTGGCATTATTCTCATCGATAAATACCTCGAGTGAATCCTGCTGATATGCCTCTCCACCGTCTTTATTAAGCACCGGATCTTTAACTGTTGCATATACATAAAGGTTTTCGTCATCCCACAACACCTTGGCATCTGCTGTTACCTTAGCTCCAAGGTTTATTGTAAGAGGAATAGCCACAGCCTTATCCCATTCGCTGTCGGCTTCTCCGTCAATCTTTACCGTTGCTTTTGTTGCTTTTTCAATGCCCGGCTTGAGAGTAGCCTTTGCATAATATTTGCTGCTTGTCTCCTGCATTTCTTTAAGGTCATTGAAGCTTACAGCTTTATCGTTATTCATAACTTTTACATCCATGCCGATAGTCTTTGCAACTTTTAAATCAGTCATAGGTACTTTGATGGTCGCACGGTATCCACCATCAACAGCCTGTGCCTCAGAACGCTTAACTGTCTTCTTTACCGGTGTCACATCTCCTGCTGAGTTTGTCTCATCCACATATACTGTAACTTCATCCGTATCATTTATTGTGGCATCCTTTACGCTTACAAGTACATTTAATCCATCCTTATCCCATGTTGGAATAAAAGCTGCCTGTGTATCATCATCCGAAAAACTGTATTCTGTTCCGGACATTGTATCACCTTTCTGCTCAGCTACAACGATATCCTGTATTAACGGCTCAAGCTTTGTAGCATCTACATAAGCCCAGTATGCAGGCTTTGCCTTGTATTTTCCATCAAAAAGCAGTGGGCACTGCTTTGATCCGTCAGCTCCGCCACCAACATTTGACTGTGAATGAAGCCATGAATTTGGCTCAATAACTCCCCACACAGTGATTCCTGCTACATTTGTACCGTTTTTCTTTAAGTCCTTTGCAGCATCAAAAAGCTGTTTGTGACAGTATGCCATCTTTGTATACTCGCTCTCTTTTGATGCTGCTCCTGATTTGTAAGCTGCGCTTGCCTGGAAATCCAGCTCTGTAAGCTGAACCTTTCCTGCTGCTTCGGCATATTTTTTTGCTACTGTCTTAAACTGTGCTGCTGAGAAGCTGTCCACACTGTAATGTGCCTGCATACCAAATGCATCAAGTCGTGTTCCCTGTGCTGATTTTACATCACTTATGAGCTTTATGATTCCTTCTGACTTGATATTGTCTGTCTCTCCGAAATCATTGTAGTAAAGTTCTACATCACTAGGCGCATATTTATTCGCATACTTAAATGCATTGATTATGAACTCATTGCTCTTGTATACATGCCACCAGCTCGAATTGTTCCCATGACGTATCTCATCAAGGCTTTCTGCCGGGCTTACCGTATCTGTACGGTATGTATTGCCGATAACGGCCTCATTTACTACATCCCAGCCATAGAAAAGTCCGTCGTACTTTTTATTTGCTGCCTCTCCGAAGTAGTGGTCGAATACACTTGAGATATACCACTCAAGTCTGCGGTTCATAGTCTCTTTATCTACATATGGCTTACTGATATCATAATTCTCATGGAAGAACCATTCCGGAGTCTGCGAATGCCATACGAGAACATGACCTCTTATGCGTATCTTCCTGTCAGGATGTGCCGCATTCCACTCCAAAATCTTATCTACCATCGCATCAGCTCTTGAGAAATCAAGGCTGTCCCCTGCGTCATTTACCATCGGTACTTCAAGATCCTGCCCATCAAACTGAACTGTTTTTGTTTTAACCGACTTCTCAAGCTGATAATTAAAAAGTGCATCCGGTTTTAATTCATTTCCAAATGTAACTGCATTAAAATGCTTCTCCACAAGGTCCATGAGCGTATTGTCCTTAATCTCATCTAACATGATACCTGTTCCTGCGATTGCATTTTCTCCAAGAGCATCACTGCTTGTGACAGATTTTTTCCAGTCCTCAATATTCTGCTCTATCTCAGGTGGTGTCTTTGGTGTTGTATCAGTTTCCACTGTCACACTAACGAGGCTGATAGCTGATCCCGAACCGGCATTATCAGTAGTCATAAGACCAACTGCTACCATATCACCTTCACCTGTCGGGCTTATCGAGTATTCATCTGCGCCTGTAAGTTCATACTTCGTATTTGCGCCATCAGCATCTTCATCTCCATTCTTGTAGACCTTTAGTGAAACTGATCCTTTCTGATCCTTCACATTAAAGGTCACAGATTTTACAGTTGACATATCAACAGTCTCCGGCAGTCTCCATTTAACCTGATCGTACTGATTGTTAAATGTCACTTTCCACACACCATCTGTCAGCTCATAGCCGGCATTTCCCCAGTCTACTGTCAATTTATCAGCTGTGTATGTCGTTTTCTTTATATTCTGCTGAACTTCATCAGCGAATACTAACGACTGCGCCTGATACGCAGGTATAAGCTGTGTGACACCTGTGGCAAGCATAGTACTGCATACCGCAATACATGCTCCTTGTTTCAATAGTTTTTTCCTTTTCAACCCCATGTCCTCCTTACATGTGTATTTGTAATTCCAAAAACACTCTACCATAAGAGAGGTTTTAAAATATGGGACAAATTATAGAATATAACAAGTCAAATTATATGTGCGATAAATAAATTCAAATAATAGTAAGTCTGCGGTACCAGATCCATTGTATATAAAAATCAATAAATCCTGTAATTTCCTGAAAGTGCTAACATTGCAAACATGTAAAGGAAATTATCATAGTATCTCCTGTCACCTGTCCTAAGCGGAGTGTTCCAGAACTTTTCAACACACTGCTTTGCATATTTTCCATCTGCTGCGAGTGAAGCTTCTGCATTAACAGCAATGATTGCTACCGGATGAAGTGCCTTCTCATCAAGCGGTGTACCATCTATAAGAAATACACCATCCCAATTGTCCTTCTGATCCTCACAATAAAACTTCTGAAGCCTTTCTGCCGTTTTAATCTGCCACGGATCTGCATCAAACCACAGATGATCCATCGCTATATTGGCGATCGTGCGGTATGCATCACTGTAATACCAGTCATGTCTTCCAAATAGTTCCTTATGCCCCGTATGAGGCTTTCCGTCATAATCTGCATATTCTGCGCTAAGTCCTGTCTTTTCATGGCATGCACTGTGCAGATATGCTCTGCTGGCAGCTGCTGCTTCTTTCCAGAATTCTCGGTCCTCCTCATAAGCCCTTTGGGCAAAAAGTTCATAAAAATGCGGCAAATGGTATGAAGGATCACTGAAATCCATATTTGTGACAAACTTTATCAGCTTGTTGGAAGGCTCCCACATTGGCTCTCCGCTGTGTCCCGGCTCACCCTTGTGTACACACTCCCTTAAGATATTTTGTGCCTCTTTGCTGTAGCAGAATATACCATCGCCATCTCCCCATCTTTTAGAGGCGAAAAACAATGCCATTGCAAAATACTCTTCACCATCAGGTGCCGGTCCTTCGGCATTTCGCTTTCCGTTTGTCTGACATGACCACGCAAAATAATTTTTTGCCGGACCATCTTCTATGTACATATATGTGCGCACCCATTTCCACAGTCTGTCAAACTCTGCTTTTTTATCCAGCTGTACACATACCATCATGCCATATGACATTCCCTCGGTTCTCACATCATGATTGCCGGTATCCTCCATATATCCCATATCATCACCGGCTTCATGATAAAAACGTTCATCATCATTCCCATAGAATATCGTGTTAAAAGTATCCTCTACTCTTTTTTGAATTTCTTCTTCCGGATACCCATACTCTTTGAATATATTTCTGTATTTGCCTGTCTTATATGCTCCTGCCATTTTTCTCTCCTTTTTGTCGCTGTTTTACTGTATCCCGCACATTAAATTTACAAATCTGTGTCTGCATGATGTCCAGGATTCATTATCTCCTTTTTTGAACCATTCTATCTGTTCACTGTCCTTAATTCCGTATATGGCTGTTATGTTCCCGATGATATCATCAGATATCGTGCTGTCTGCCATTATTATCATAACTCCTTTTATCCTGCCTTCGCCAGACAGATTATCCATGATATTTGCTATCTTTCCCTGATGTATCCAGCAAAAATTTCTTTCGTCCGCAGCACACTCAAGCACACATACTCTGCCGATGTCACAGTTATCCTCTCCATAACCGGCTGGTGTATAAACATAATTCATACTGACCTGTCCGTCTCCATCACACGAATAATGGATATGTATCTGACCATGATCTGTTTCCTTAAGCTCATGCCAGCTAAAGCTCCTCTCAGGTACCTCAGCAAAGTTTACAGCCCTGTTATATCCGAACCCGACAGGTGCCGCAGGGTTTACTACAGGTGTTCCATTTACCATAAATGTCACATAGTTAAATCCCTCTGCCGGATTGCCTATTGTTTTTTCCCAGTAACCATCATTTTTCTTTGATCTGTAAAGAAGCTCCTCCGTGCCATTTTCAAGAACTACGCTCACGCTTTTTGCATCAGGTGCAAAAAGATTTACTTCAATGCTGTTATCCTCCGTCACACGGATACCATGTATGACATCCGGATATTTGCCAGCCGGTTTTCCATCCTCGTCATTTTCGAACTGTATCTGCCTGTACACCGGATCAAAAAATACCATGCTCTCATCCGCCTGTACCGGTGTGCTAAAATCAATATTCTTTGATCTGACCGGGACAGCTTTATTAATATCATCAAGTTCTGCGTCATCCCATGTAAAAAGCATCTGTGCGAAATCCTTAAAGCTCTTTCTCCATACATGCCATTCATGATAGCCCTCATATACTTTTGGTGTACTGTCTTTCCCCTGCCGTGAAAATTCCTTTACCATCTCATTGATTCCAAGCAGTATCTCTTTTTCTTCATCTCCTGCCGACATAAAGACAGCTTCAAACCGATATGGGCTGTCAATGATTTTTTTCATGAGATGTATTGCAACACCTGAAAATACCCCAACTGCTGAAAAAAGTTCTGGGTGTCTTGCCGCTATATCCGTAGCCTGTGCTGAACCAAGTGAAAGTCCTGCCACAGCACGGTTGTTTCTTCCTTTTTTGACCTTAAAATTTTCCTCTATATAAGGGATTATGCTATTTACAAGCTCACTGTCAAAATCTCCCGGAAAAAATACAGGGTATTCGTTATCCTTAAATGCATAGCCACTGCTTGCAACTATGATCATCGGCACACATTTTTTGTCTGCTATCAGATTGTCCATGATGAAATTCATCTTCCCCTGCCATACCCATCCGGTCTCATTCTCCCCGACCCCATGCTGTAAATACAATACAGGATACCTTCCATCTCCGCTCTCATATCCGGGTGGAGTATACACATAGCTCTCCTTTATGTGACCGTTTACCTGTGAGGTATATTTGCACAGACTTACCGTTCCATGCGGCACATCCCTGACAAAATAGAAATCCTCGCCCTCCTCCGGCACTTCAAATGTGTTTATTGCAGCAAAACAGCCATATGATATAGCCGCATGAGGATTTGTTATACAGACATCATCTACATACCAGAAATAATAATGCATTGCCCAGTGGAAATCTTTAATGTTTGCCGAAAATCCACCCTGCATATCAGGCTTTAACTGTATGCGTTCTGAGCTGAAATAGCCTCCCATTCCGGCTACTTCTACTTTATTGGCATTTGGCGCATAAATATAAAAAGTAACACTTCCATCATCCTCAAGTGTGACCGAGCATCTGTTATTGTCCATTGATGATGGTATCGTGCCTATATACAAAGCACCATTTTTTAAATCATCCAAAATAAAATCCCCCCATTCGTTTATTGATATATACAAGTGTAAACGAACAGGGGCTTGTTATTCTATTAATAAATTGCCAAACAGTATTCAAATATTGCTAATTTTCATTTACCTTTTGCTGTAAATAATCAAAATATATCTGTGGATTGCAGGAATTGTACTCCTCCATATATTGCTCCCAGGCAGCATCAAAATCATCTGCCATGATAACCTGCGGCAACCATATTTTCTTTACTGCCACAATATTATTCTTTACTTTCCCACATTCAGAGGTCAAAGGAATTGAATCTGAATATGAATACATCGGATACCACGAGCCGGGAGCCTCATTTTTTCCAAGCATATCTACATAGTTTTCCACTCCATAGGCTTTAAAACATTCCTGAATATCCACAGGCTGATTTCTGAAAAACTCGTTCTGCTGAAACTCCGTTGAAAACGCATTTATACCATCATCAAGCATTCCCTCCACTCTTGGAAAGTATGAGTACGAACACATATGCGCTGCCTTATATGAGCTGTCACTTTTTTTCTCTGCCTGCTCATTGGTAAGGTAAAACAAACCGTTTTCATCGACTGAATAGTCCTTGCCCTCCTCTCCCCAGAACCTTTCTCTTATGATATCAGATTCCAGGAGATCACTGACAAACTTCATCGCACCTTCGATATCTTTACAGGAAGTGGTAATGGACACTCCTGAAGAATAATCTATTTCTGCCATCCTGTTTGTATGCCATCTGTTGTGAATACCATCATCAATCGTGACAGGAAGAGGGACATAATCACACCCAAGCTGTGCCAGATTCTGTTTTTTGAATACAGGATCTATTACATAATAGAACTGCCACCACTGGTCGACCATCCCAAGCACTGCTCCTGTTGACAGCTTATCCAGATATTGATCATAGGTGGCATTGAACGCCCCGGGATCCATTATTCCCTTATGGAACTCTTCGTTAAGCTTTCCGAAATATCTTTTGGCTGTGTCGGTCACATTGTAATCCATCACTTTTTTAGTTTCCGTGTCTACCATACAGCTTCCATCGTTTGGAAATCCGTCCAGAAACTGCGGCACATTTTCAAGGCAAAAATACCGCCAGTCATCACAAAGTATCGTAAATGGTATATTTTCTGTTCCATCCGGCATTGTTGGATTTGCCTGTACATAGCTTTCTATCAGGTCGAAGTACTGCTCTATCGTTGTAATCTTTGGATATCCAGCCCATTTTAATACTCTTGTCTGAATCCAAAAGGCTTCACCATTATGCAGCATCTCCACATCATCCCCATGTGATACTCCAAACTGTGGAATCCAATATATGTGTCCATCCGGCTGTCTGAACTTTTCCCATTGTTCATCACTGAGATATTCTTTTATGTTCGGATAATCGTCCCAGTATTCATCTATTGGAATGAGTGCATCTGCCTCATACAGCGCAGTCTCACCCAATACAAAATCCGGATATTCCCCGGTTGCTATGAGAGAATTTATTGCATCGTCCTTATCCTGTCCAACAAGCCAGGTTTCCTCACATTCAGCACCGATCTGCTCTGCTATGAGCTGCTTTATATCATTATCCGGATCTATATTATCTCCTTCTACAGAAAAAAAAGCAGTAAAATGCTTTATTTCTTTTTTATCTGACGCTTTAAAAGTAACACCGGCTATAAGTCCGATAAACAATGCCACTGTAACCGCTGCGGAAACCAATCTTTTTTTCATACCATGTTTTCTCCCTATTTTCTTTTGTTCAGTCTCTGCTATAAAATTGCATAATAGTCATTATATCCCATAAAAAATATTTTTACAAATCCTAAAATAAATATTAACTAGGGTATAAAACAATAATTTATCCTGCTGACATTTTCTCTGTCATACATTATAATTTCTACAATTTTAAAAATCAGGAGGACCATATAATGATCATACATGAAATAACAGAAGAATGTTTTAAGAAATATGGAAAGGTGATCGACTCAATAGATCTTACAGAGCTGGTCAGCACAATGCAGACAGTAGAAATTCCTGCTGATGTGGTTTATGAGCCATCCATTTCTGCACTCGAAAAGCTAAAATGCGCTACAGAATTACAACAGAAAACATACGGGGAGCTTCCTATACAGATAGGCTGGTGCATAGGCAACAATCATAAGCTCAATGCTGTTGAGTATCACAGATGCTCTGAGGTCAATATTGCCGCAACTGATGCCATACTGATACTCGGCCGACAGCAGGATGTCTCTGTGGAAAATACATATGACACCTCTTTGATGGAAGCTTTCAGGATTCCTTCCGGAACAGCAGTCGAGCTTTATGCCACAACACTGCACTACGCACCATGTAATGCATCTGATGGCGGATTTCTGGTAGCCGTTGTACTTCCAAAAGGCACAAATGAAGCCCTGGAACATCCACACGCCGGCGGAGAAGATGCTCTTCTTGCAGCTAAAAACAAATGGCTTATCGGACATCCTGAAGGTGGACTTCCTGAGGGATCATACATAGGGCTTACAGGTGAAAATCTGGAAATTAAATAGAAATCAAAAAAACAGCCCGGGCATTTCACCCGGGCAATTATTATATTACGCCTTAATTTTATGATAAAATTAAGCCTTCGCCTCGTCCTCGTTGTCTCCCCAGAAATCCACCGGCTCATAATCCTGCAGCTTTGCAAGGAAGCCCTTCTGCTTAAGCTCCTCCTGTATGGCATCAAGCACCTCTTCACTCTCCGCACATATTGTGTGATAGTGATAACCTGAAGTTACATTTTTAAGAAGGCTGGACTTTCCTGTACGGATTTCCTCCAGGTAATTTCTGACATCACGTCTGGACTTGATGTCCATATTGGCGCGGATCACTCCGTAGACCTTGTGGTATACAAATACGTCCTTCACATGGCCTCCGGCATCAACTATTGTTGAAAGCTCCTCCTCTACTTCATCATCCTCGTGAACCACCTTTAATACTCTCGAATACTGCTTATCCGCCTGTATCAGATATCCTCTGTTTGTCGAAAAAATCGCGGCTCCGTTTGCTCGAAGCAGTGCTATGTCCTGCACAATCACCTGACGACTCACATCAAGCTCCTTTGCAAGCGCAACTCCCGCCACAGGCGACTTTGACGAGGATAGAATATTTATTATTTTTTTTCTTCTCTCATCACCGTTCATTTTCGTTCCTTTCCGTAAAACATTACTGTCACAGCATAGTGAGACCGACAATCTAAAAGCTATACTGCATGTAGATTTTTAAGTGATAAATCCATAATAGGCGCTGAATGTGTGAGCGCACCACTTGATACATAGTCTACACCAAGACCCTTTATTCTTGCAATATTTTCTTTGGTAACATTTCCCGAAACCTCGATTTCGGCTCTGCCGTCAATGTAGTCGATGCACTGCTTTAAAAGCTCTGTGGACATGTTGTCGAGCATGATAATGTCGGCACCGGCTTCAACCGCATCCTTCACCATATCAAAGCTCTCTACCTCAACCTCAATCTTTCTGACAAACGGAGCATAGGCCTTTGCCATGGCGATTGCCTCTTTTACGCCGCCAGCTGCTCCGATGTGGTTATCCTTAAGAAGCACTCCATCCGAGAGATTGTATCTGTGGTTGTTTCCACCGCCGACTCTGACCGAGTATTTTTCAAAAATTCTATTGTTTGGAGTTGTCTTTCTGGTATCCAAAAGCCTGATGCCTGTGCCCTCTAAGAGTGCTGCAACCTGACTGGTATATGTGGCAATTCCACTCATGCGCTGTAAATAATTGAGCGCAGTTCTCTCACCGCACAAGAGTACTCTGATATCCCCGTAAACCTTGCCGATAAGCTGCTTATTTTCTACCCTATCGCCATCCTTTACGTAAAACTCTACCTTTGTATCTGCATCAAGCAGTGTGAAAACTCTCTCAAAAACCTGCAGTCCACAGATGATTCCGTCCTGTTTGCAGATTAAATCCACCTCTCCTGCCTGTGGATGTGGCATCACGCTGTTTGTGGATACATCCTCGCTTGTGATGTCCTCCTTTAATGCGCTTAATATGAATGGGTCTACGTTGAGGCCCAGTGTTACCTGATCGTACATATATTTAGATTCCTTTCGTTGCATTCTTTGCATTTTTTTATATTACGGTTTCGCACTTTTTATGCCTGAATATAGGCAATGCCTGATTCGACAGTCTCTTCTGTACCTGCGCCGGTGCGGCCCTCTATTGCCTCCATGGCGAGCTTCCTGTATTCTCTCTCTACAGCTTTTTCATCGCTGTAGTCTGCGAGGTCGATGCTATCTGCGGCCTTTTTGGCTGCTATCTCATCATTTACAAACCCAAGCTCCGCCATCTGTCCTGCTGCACGCTTTGCGAATACCAGGCTCTCAAGCAGTGAATTGCTTGCAAGACGGTTTCTTCCGTGCACTCCGTTGCAAGCGGTCTCTCCAACTGCATAGAGACTTTCCATGGATGTGCGGCTGTGGTGATTCACCTTGACGCCGCCCATGAAATAGTGCTGTGCCGGAACAACAGGAATAGGCTCCTTGAAGACATCATATCCCATCTCCTTGCAATGTTCAATGATATTTGGAAAATGTGATACAAGCTCATCCCTTGGAATGGTACGCAAATCCTCCCAGACAAAGTCTGTGCCGTCCTTTTTCATCTGCTCACGGATTTTGCCGGTCAGCACGTCTCTTGGTAAGAGCTCATCAACAAACCTGTTCATATTCTTGTCCAAAAGCTTAGCACCCTCACCTCTTACGGACTCTGAAATGAGAAAGCTTCTGTCCTCATGCTTTTTCGTGTAAAAGGTCGTTGGGTGAATCTGCACATAGTCTGGGTTTTTAAGCTCTATGCCATGCTTTTTTGCAATGGCAAGCGAGTCACCTGTCAGATGTCTGAAATTTGTTGAAAATCTGTACAGTCCTCCAACTCCGCCACAAGCCATGACAGTGTATGCCGCTGTCACCTTTTCCAGCGTGCCATCCTGTTTTCTGATGATGGCGCCGTAGCATTTGTTATCCCTTTCGATGATGTCAACCATCGTTGTATACTCCATGAGTGTCACATTTGAAAGCTTCTTAACCTGTGCAAGCAATGTGCTTGTTATCTCTTTTCCGGTCACGTCTTCATGGAAAATAATTCTGTTGTGTGAATGAGCTCCCTCTCTCGTATAGGCAAGTGAGCCGTCATCATTTCTCGCAAAATCTGCTCCGTATGAAACAAGATCCTTCACCACCTCAGGTGATGAGTTTATCATTATCCCAACCGACTCCTTGTCATTCTCGTAGTGGCCGGCCTTTAAGGTATCCTCAAAAAAGCTGTCGAAATCAGACTGCTCTTTAAGCATGCACATGCCGCCCTGCGCCAGAAATGAATCATTGCTCTCCAAATCTGACTTTGTTATCAGTGTAATTCTTATGTCTCTTGGAAGCTTAAGCGCACAATAAAGACCTGAGCAGCCGCTTCCCACAATAAGTACATCTGTATTCATAATATGTTACCTCTTTTATTTACCTGCATCCACCGATGTAGCCGCTTCTTTAGCAACATCCCCCAGGATGCGATTTACTGTAATGGGCGTATTATAACACTAAAATTCACAACTGACAAGACACCTGTAAAACTTTTGTGTTGACAGCTAGTTTACAGCTAAGTATAATGACAAGTAACTTATTTATTTTGGCCGGTTCTTTATGTAAAATCCAAAAGGGGCTTACATTGATATAACTGTGCTTCAATCACACTAGGAATTTCAAGAGGTATATCATATTATGATGACAACAAGAGAATTACAGGATGAGATTATCCGATTAAAGAATGAAAATGATATCTGTATATTAGCTCACGCTTATCAGAGTCACGAGATACTTGAGGTTGCCGACTTCACAGGCGACTCATATGGACTCAGCAAGCAGGCTGCCACAGCACCACAGAAGAATGTGCTCATGTGCGGTGTCCGCTTCATGGCAGAGACCTGCAAGATTTTATCTCCTGACAAGCATGTATTTTTGTCAAACAGCGCAGCAGGCTGTCCTATGGCGGAGCAGCTCGATGTAGAGCTCTTACAATCGTTAAAGGCCGAGAACCCTGACTATACAGTGGTTGCCTACATAAACACCACATCAGAGCTTAAAACCATATGCGATGTGTGCGTCACATCTTCATCCGCTGTAAAAATTGTTAAAAATATTGACAATAACAAGATTCTTTTCATCCCTGACTGCAATCTGGGCGCATGGGTTGAGGAACAGGTTCCGGAAAAGACCTTCAAATTTGTACATGGTGGCTGTCCTACTCACCTGCGCATGTCAATAGCAGATGTTGAGAGAGCAAGAGCGGCTCATCCTGCTGCAAAACTTCTCGTACATCCGGAGTGCCTTGCAGAGGTTTCAAAGGCTGCAGACTATATCGGAAGCACCACCGGCATCATTGACTATGCTAAAAACAGCACAGACAGGGAATTTATCATCGGAACTGAAAACAGCATACTGCAGCACTTACAGTATGAGTGCCCTGAAAAGAGCTTCTATCCGCTCTCAAAAGACTGCGTATGCCACAATATGAAGCTCACTACCCTGATGGATGTATACAATTGTGTTAAGGGAGCAGGCGGAGAAGAAATCATACTGCCTGACGATATAAGAACAAAGGCCAAGGCCTGCATAGATACCATGCTCACACTTGGAGAGTAATTTAATTGCAATATTAAAAGACCAAGATCGGAAGAGCGTCG
>OIVY01000284.1_pt1 | contig 15663 bp, 10 predicted proteins | sample 1587391 | NCBI WGS metagenome assembly OIVY01 (sample SAMN02674964, study PRJEB24791) | human gut metagenome, SKBSTL008 | isolation source: stool | host: Homo sapiens | place: USA | reverse complement strand
AAAGTATAAATTGCGTTTGTGCTTGCACAAATAAGCAATTTATACTTATTGACACTCTCATCATTATATGAAATTATCTTTTTTCAACACCTAAAGTAACTTTCTCACCATTGATGTTCCATTCTTTTTCATATCCAGCAACTTCTCCAGCTTTCACTTCATCTGCTAAAACATCTCCAGCGATCGCTGCTTCGTTTCTTCCGATGATGTCTGCGGCTTTGTCTGATCCTTTGTAAGAGAATGTGATATGATCTGTTACTTCGAATCCTGCTTCTTTTCTCATAGACTGGATCTTGCTGACTACTTCACGGACGAATCCTTCTTCTAACAGTTCTTCGGATAAGTTTGTATCAAGTACAACTGTCACTCCGTTGTCTGCTTCTGTTACGAATCCTTCCTGTTTTACCATTTCGATCAACAGATCTTCTTCTGCTAATTCTACTGGTGTTCCATCAACTTCAAATGTTAATACTCCCTTAGAGTCTAACTGAGCTTTGGCTTCATTTCCATCAACTGCTGCTAAGTAATTTCTGATTCCTCCAACTAATTTACCGTATTTTGGTCCTACAGTCTTTAACTGTGGTTTGAAGTTGTATGTTGTGAAGTTTGATACGTCATCTGTAAATGTGATATTCTTCACATTTAACTCGTCTAAGATGATCGCTTCGTCATAATCTGGCAGAGATGCTTCTGCTTTTACATACATCTGTCCGATTGGCTGACGGTTCTTGATCGCTGCTCCATTACGGCATGCACGTCCTAATACGACGATCTTTAAGACGAGATCCATATCTGCTTCTAATTTCTCATCTACCTGTTCTGCATTGTATACAGGGAAATCACATAAGTGGATACTTTCTTTTGCAGATGCATCAACACTTCTTACGATGTTCTGGTAAATCTCTTCTGTCATGAATGGGATCATTGGGGCTGCTGCTTTACATACAGTAACTAATGCTGTGTATAAAGTCATATATGCATTTACCTTATCCTGTTCCATTCCTTTTGCCCAGAAACGGTCACGGCAACGTCTTACATACCAGTTACTCATATCATCTACAAATTCCTGTAATGCTCTTGCAGCTTCTGGGATTCTGTAGTTTCCTAAGTTATCATCCACAGATTTGACCATTGTGTTCATCTTAGATAACAGCCATTTATCCATTACAGATAACTTGTCATATTCTAACGCATGTTTTGTTGGATCAAACTGGTCGATCTCAGCGTATAATGTGTAGAATGCATAAGTATTCCATAATGTTCCCATGAATTTACGCTGTCCTTCTGTAACGGCTTTTGCATGGAAACGGTTTGGCAGCCATGGAGCACTATTTGTATAGAAATACCAACGGATCGCATCTGCTCCATGCTCTTCTAATGCATCGAATGGATCAACTGCATTTCCTTTGGACTTACTCATCTTCTGTCCGTTTTCATCCTGAACGTGTCCTAATACAACAACGTTTTTATATGGTGCTTTATTAAATAATAAAGTTGAAATTGCCATTAAGGAGTAGAACCATCCACGAGTCTGGTCTACAGCTTCTGAGATAAAGTTTGCTGGGAAGTTATCTTCGAAGATTTCTTTATTCTCAAATGGGTAATGCCACTGTGCGAAAGGCATAGATCCTGAATCGAACCAGCAGTCGATTACTTCTTCTACACGATGCATTGGTTTTCCACAATGTGGACACTTAATTGTTACCTGGTCGATATATGGACGGTGAAGTTCAATATCGTCTGGACAGTTATCAGACATACTCTTTAATTCTTCGATAGAACCGATTGAATGCTGATGTCCACATTCACATTCCCAGATATTTAATGGAGTTCCCCAATAACGGTTTCTTGAGATTCCCCAATCCTGTACGTTCTCTAACCAGTCTCCAAAACGTCCTTTACCGATGCTCTTTGGTACCCAGTTAACTGTATTGTTATTTGCGATCAGCTGATCTTTTACGTCTGTCATCTTGATGAACCAAGATTCTCTTGCATAGTAGATCAGTGGTGTATCACAACGCCAGCAATGTGGATAGCTATGCTCGAATTTAGGTGCATCGTATAATAATCCACGAGCATCTAAGTCTTTTAATACTTCTGGATCTGCTTTCTTAACGAATAATCCGGCAAATGGTGTTTCTTCTGACATATTACCGCGTTCGTCTACTAACTGTACAAAAGGCATCTCATATTTGCGTCCGACTTTCGCATCGTCTTCACCAAATGCTGGTGCGATATGAACGATACCTGTACCATCTGTTAATGTTACATATCCATCACATGTTACATAGAATGCTTTCTTGTGCTGTTTCTCTGCAACTTTTGCTGCACAGTCATATAATGGTTCGTATTCTTTGTATTCTAAGTCTTTTCCTTTGTATGTTTCTAAGACTTCATATGCAGGTGTTCCTGCTTCTTCGTCTGCTAATCTTCCAAGAACTGTATCAAGCAGTGCTTCTGCCATATAGTATACATATCCATCTGCGGCTTTTACTTTTGCGTATGTTTCTTCTGGGTTTACGCAAAGACCGATATTAGATGGAAGTGTCCATGGTGTTGTTGTCCATGCAAGGAAATATGCATCTTCATCTACTAATTTAAAGCGAACAATCGCTGAACGTTCTTTGACATCTTTGTATCCCTGTGCCACTTCCTGTGCTGATAATGGTGTTCCACAACGTGGGCAGTAAGGTACGATCTTAAATCCTTTGTAAAGTAATCCTTTATCCCAGATCTGTTTTAATGCCCACCATACAGATTCGATAAAGTTATTATCGTATGTGATGTATGGGTTCTCCATATCAGCCCAGAAACCTACTGTATCTGAGAAATCTTCCCACATACCTTTGTATTTCCAAACGCTTTCTTTACATTTCTTGATGAATGGTTCCATACCGTATTCTTCGATCTGTTCTTTTCCATCAAGACCTAACATCTTCTCAACTTCAAGTTCGACTGGAAGTCCGTGTGTATCCCATCCAGCTTTACGAATGATCTTATGACCTTTCATTGTCTGGTAACGAGGGATCATATCTTTGATAACACGAGTTAAAACGTGTCCGATATGTGGTTTACCATTAGCTGTTGGTGGTCCGTCATAGAATGTATATGTCGGATCGTCTTTTCTTTCTTCGATACTCTTTTCAAAAATTTCGTTTTCTTTCCAGAACTTTACGGTTTCTTTCTCTCGATCGACAAAGTTCATGTCAGATGATACTTTCTTGTACATCTTCATCTCTCCTTTTACTTCTTAGAAAATCTAATGAAATAGGAAAAAATAAGAAAAAGCGCTGTCCAAAATAGGACAACGCTGTTGCTTCTAAACCACCTATTTCACATACTATCATATGTTATCCCGTTAACGGAGGATACCGGCACAGCTTACTTCATTCAGCCTGCAGCTTGGGAGTGATCTTCCTTCTTATCTTACTAACACCCGGCTTCCACCGCCCCGGACTCGCTCATGCGTTCATGATAGAAGTACTGTCTCCTTCTTCGCTTTTATCATACTAAGTTATCTTAACACTTAAAATGGCGATTCGTCAATATTGAATTGTATGTTTTCGCATTTCTTTTTGTTTATTTTGTATGGAATACTTCGTAATAATGTTTCAGGCAATCTTTAAATCCATCTTTTGCAAGTGTTACACTATCATAGTAACTTCTTTCGGCATATCCATCTTTTGTATTATCTCTTGCTGCATTTAATAAGTCTGTACAGATATTTACTTTCGCAATTCCAAGTTCTACTGCTTTGGATAAGTTTTCATCTCCAGAACCAGATCCTCCATGAAGTACTAGTGGAATAGAAACCTCGGTTGCAATTTCTTGTAATCTTTCAAAATTCAGATGTGGAATTCCTTTGTATTCTCCATGAGCTGTTCCAATAGATACTGCAAGGGAATCAACTCCTGTTTGTTCTACAAATTTCTTTGCTTCTTCTGGTGTTGTTAACATTGTATTTCCTTCAACATGATAGCTGTCTCCTTCTCCTACGTGTCCGATTTCAGCTTCTACCGTAACATTTCTTTCATGTGCATATGCTACGATTTCTTTTGTCTTTGCCACATTTTCTTCAAATGGAAGGCTTGATCCATCAATCATAACGGAGGTAAATCCGACATCAATAGCTTTCTTAACCAACTCGATCGTAAATCCATGATCATAATGAAGCGCGATATCTTGGTTACTTTTTTCTGCGTAATATTTTACGATCGCTGCTGCTTCTTCAATACCTAATGTCGGTGTATGTACCTCCGCCAGACACACCATCAATGGGTGTTTTGTTTCTTCTGCCGCCTCGATCACTCCTTTGATATTCTCAAGGTTTACAATGTTGGCTGCTGGGACTGCGTAATGTCCTGCTTTGGCTTCTTCTAACATCTTTTTACTGTTTACTAACATCTGTTTCATCCTCCCGAAAATTCATTCTAAAATTTTACTTTATAAGTTCCACTTGTATCATTTTTAAAAATTAGCTAACAGATAATCTTCTGCTTCTTTGGACCATAATCCATTATGTTCTTTTGTAATCTTAGCTAATTCTTTAAATCTATCATCTGTTTTTCCTTTTTCTTCAAAATCTTCAATTGCTGTTAGTTCAAGATTCTTTCCAAGATACATCAGTTTCTTTCCTCCTGGAATCTTTGGAAGATTCAATATCGTATTGATCTGTGCATCAATTCCCCCGATATGCGTGATCATAACAGCTGGATCTAATCTTCCTTCTCCTGCAAGTTTTAAACATTCTTTCATATCATCGGTATTCCCACCGCTTGATCCTACCAGATGGTGCATCTTATAATGTACGTCAAAGAAATTAAACATCGCAGATAATTTTGGATCCACTGGTCCTGCGAAGAAGTTTAAGCATCCATCAAATCCTAAAATCTCATCTGCCATCTCGATCACTGGTCTAACTGGTGCATATACAGATACATCATCAAATCCTGTTCCACCAGTTAAATCTCTTAATGTCTTCACTGGGTCATCGACTTTCGCAGTATTGACAAAATGGATTTCAACACCTCGTTCTTTGGCATATTCTTCTGTAAATAATTCACTAGCTCTTTTTAATCTTACTTCATCAATGTCTGTGATCACCAGTAAAGAAGGTTTACGATCACAATTTAACATATAACTGATCGCTCCTAATCCCATTGGACCGCAGCTTGCAAGAAGTGCACTCTTTCCACCTTCTACAATTCCCATCTTATGTTCATAAACACCACGTTCACTGTGGTACATAGAATGGAATGCCCCAATGATACAGCTCATAGGCTCCGCCAGTGATGCCTCAAAAAATGCACTGTTTTCATCAAAAGGTAATAAGCAGTCTTTTTCCATTACAATTGGCGGAACTTTGATAAAGGTTGCTGCTCCTCCGCAGTATTCATAAGAATATCCGATGGCTGCCATAGAACCTTTGATATTGATCGCTGGCTGCATGGTATATTTTGTTCCAACTTGATATTTATCTTTCCACTTCGCCCCAACTTCACGAATGATTCCTGCAAATTCATGTCCTACGATGATCGGATGTTCGCTGATATCATCGTTGACTCTCTGATGTTTTGCTCCCTGAATAGATTCTTTGTAAGTAGACATGCAGACACTGTCAGTGATCAGTTCCATTAAGATCTCATCGTCTTTCAGTTCTCCCATATCAAATTCTTCTAATCTTAAATCTGATTCCCCATAAAGTCTGACTGCTCTTGTCTTCATAGCTTATCCCTTTTCCTTTCTGTTTGCGTCGTGTGGTCATATGACCATGTACATTGTCATTTGATATTTTTTATTATAGATTCGACGTTTTTATTTGTCAATACAATTTTTTATTTTTCCATCACACAAAAAGTGCTGATTTACAAGATTTTTACAATAAAAAAGAAGCTGATATGCTTACTTTTATTTGCATATCAGCTTCATATTCTTATCTCTATATTATTTTAATAATAACTCTGCCGTCGGCACATCTGTTACCAACACATTCACTAATCCACCTGCGATCGCACCTTTGATTGCTTCAATCTTATCTTTTCCATAAGACATTCCGACTCTGACTGGTATCTTTGCGATCTTATCCAATGAAATTCCAACCATTTTTCTTTTCAGATCCTCATCAACCGTCTGGCCATTCTTGTCATAAATCCTTCCAACGATTTCTCCAACGGCACCTTTTCTCACTAGTTCCTTGTATTCTTCCTTTGTCCGTATTTCTGCCTTGATAATCGAAGAATCGTCCTGCATCGATCCGATTCCGATCAATGCAATGTCCGCTGTTTCTGCCATATGAAGAACTTTAGCGATTTCATCAATACTTTCGATCAACTCTTTTTCTTTTGTACCTTCCACATACATTGGTGCAGACAAGTTATAACTTGCACAGTGTAATAAATTTCCGACTTTCGTTGCAAGTGTATTGGAATATGTTGTTGTATTCCATGAATCTGACTGTATCGCTCCCGGTGTTCCAAGAAATGGAACAACTTTTACATTCTGAAATGAAAGAGATCTAAGACGTTCATCTTTCGCCAACTGCTCCACAAATTCATGCATGGCTCTTCCCCATGTCATTCCAAATACCATGTTTTTTTTCAAAACTCTTAGAATATAGTCTACCGCTTGAAACGCTACTTCTTGATCCGATGACTGTTCATATGCCGGAACAGCGATCAATGCTTCTGTCAATCCATATTTTTCTTCTAATTTCCGTTCCAATGCAAGATCACTTTGTTCAGGATATTGAATCCTGATCTGAACATACCCTTCATTTCTCGCCTGGATCAATGCTCTGGAAATACTGGTTCTTGATGTATGTAATTTTTTCGCAATCTCTTGTTGCGATAATCCATCACGGTAATAAAGTTCTGCTGCTTTTATTAAAAAACGATCACTTTTCATCTGGCTTCCTCCGTCGTGAATACGCCACATTTCATATGTGACTTTCTATATTTATATTATCTGGTTTTTTATTTATTTTCAATGCACATTTTTATATTTTCTTAATCTGTTTTATCGGATATTTTGATTGTACGAAAACAAAGATCATGATCTTATCTTTTTATCAGATTTTACGCTTTCTTAACGTTTTATTTACTAAATTTTATAATTTTTGTATATAATTATATGTTAAAATAGTAGTTAACTAATGTTAGATGGTTTAAATACAAATATAAAACCAGAAGGGAGATAAATTCATGTTAAGAATTGGAATTTTAACCAGTGGCGGCGACTGTCAGGCATTGAATGCTGCCATGCGTGGTGTAATAAAAGGTTTAAGTGTAAAGAGAAATGATCTGGAGATCTATGGTTTCCGCGATGGATATAAAGGTCTGATCTACGATATTGCTGACCGTATGACACCAGATGATTTTTCTGGAATCTTAAACCGTGGAGGTACAATTCTTGGAACTTCCAGACAGCCATTCAAAAAGATGCGCATCCCTGATGAAAACGGCCTTGATAAAGTCGAGGCAATGAAAAATAATTATCGTAAATATAAATTAGACTGTCTTGTAGTTCTTGGCGGTAACGGAACTCACAAAACTGCAAATATGCTTCGTGAAGAAGGTTTAAATGTTGTAACACTTCCAAAGACAATTGACAATGATCTTTGGGGAACTGAAATGACATTCGGATTCCAGAGTGCTGTTGATATTGCAACTGATACGATCGACCGAATCCATACAACAGCTTCTTCTCACAGCCGTGTATTTATCATCGAGGTTATGGGGCATAAAGTCGGACATGTTACCCTGCAATCAGGAATTGCTGGTGGAGCTGACGTAATCCTGCTGCCTGAAATTCCTTATGATATTGATAAAGTAGCCGAAGTTGTAGAAAACCGCTTTGCAGCTGGAAAGAAATTCTCGATTATCGCAGTTGCTGAAGGTGCTATTTCAAAAGAAGATGCGAAGTTAAAGAAGAAACAGTATAAGGCAAAACTTGCAGAAAGAAGATATCCTTCTGTTGCTTATGAGATTGCAGCTGCACTAGAAGAAAAAACAAATCGTGAGATCAGAGTCACCGTTCCAGGACATACACAGCGTGGTGGTGCTCCTTGTGCTTACGACCGTGTACTTGCTACAAGAGTTGGAGCATATGCCGCTGAATTGATCCTTAATAAAGAGTATGGCTATATGGTTGGTATCGTTGATGGAGATACAAAAAAGGTTCCATTATCTGAAGTTGCCGGAAAATTAAAATATGTTGATCCGAAGTGCCAGATGATTAAGGACGCTAAGACGATTGGAATAAGTTTTGGTGAGTAAATTGTAGTTTGATGACGGAAATTATTGGTGGAATATTCAAATAATTTACGTAATTCAAATCACTATACAGTGTGTATGTTGTATGGTATTGATTGATAATTTTTGTATTCGTTAACAGAAGTTTAGCTAAAATCTACAAGCACCGATTTGTTGGGATGTTTAGGAGTATAATAAACACTTATCTTCTGTCTTGAAAAAACTAATTTACATCCAAGATCATTCTCCATACACATTCGGTAGTGGTTTCGATTACGTAAATTATTTGAATATTATAAAAAGGGTTATCTGTCTGAGACCGTAGGAACACGCCTGCACTTAGTGAGTGGATGGTCGTTAGACCATTCAGGAGCTTAGTACAGCTGCGTGTGAGTCGAGCGAAAGCGCGTCGCAGACAGATAACCCTTTTTATAATATTCCACCAATAATTTCCGTCATCAAACCAGCAAATTAAAATTTAAGATAATTCCAACTTACCAGTATATAATTGATAGTAGGTTCCTTTATTCTTAATAAGATCTTCATGATCTCCACGTTCAATGATCTTACCATGTTCAAGTACAATGATCGCATCACTATTTCGGATCGTAGATAGTCGATGGGCGATTACAAATACAGTTCTACCTTTCATCAGGTTATCCATTCCTCGCTGTACAATGCTTTCTGTTCTTGTATCAATACTTGATGTTGCTTCATCTAAGATCAGTACTGGTGGGTTGGCTACGGCTGCTCTGGCAATGGATAGTAACTGTCTCTGTCCTTGAGATAATCCTTCTCCGTCTCCGCTGATCACAGTGTCGTAACCATCTGGAAGCATTTTGATGAACTGGTCTGCGTGTGCTAATTTGGCTGCTTCGTAGACCTGTTCGTCGGTTGCCCCTAAATTTCCGTAGCGGATATTGTCTTTGATCGTTCCTGTAAACAGGTGTGTATCCTGTAATACAATTCCTAAGGAACGTCTTAAGTCGTCTTTTTTGATCTTCTTGATGTTGATTCCATCGTAACGAATCTTACCATCCTGAATGTCATAGAAGCGGTTGATCAGGTTTGTGATCGTTGTTTTTCCGGCTCCTGTGGATCCTACAAATGCTAGCTTCTGTCCTGGTTTTGCGAACAGACTAATGTCATGAAGGATGGTTTTATCTTCGTTGTAACCAAACGTTACATCTTCAAATCTTACATCGCCAGTTAATTCTGTATATGTTACAGACCCATCTGCAGAGTGTGGATGTTTCCATGCCCACATTCCTGTTCTTTCTTCACATTCGATAATGTTTCCATTTTCATCTTTCTTCGCATTTACTAATCTTACATATCCCTCATCTGTCTCAGGTTCTTCATCGATCAGGGCAAAGATCCTTTCTGCACCTGCAAGTGCCATTACAATAGAATTAAACTGCTGTGCGACCTGCATAAATGGCTGTGTGAAACTCTTTGTAAACTGAAGGTATGATGCCATGACACCTAATGTGATCCCTCCAACACCTTCAATAGCTAACACACCACCTAATACCGCTGTTAATACAAATTGAAGGTTTCCGATATTACCTACAACTGGACCCATGATATTTGCATATTTGTTGGCATTTGCAGCACTTTCAAACAGAGATTCGTTTAACTTGTCAAATTCTTCTTCTGATTTACGTTCGTGGTTAAAGACTTTGACAACTCTCTGTCCATTCATTCTCTCTTCGATAAATCCTGTCACATCGGCTAATGATTTTTGCTGGCGGATAAAGTATTTTCCGCTGTTTCCACCAATCGCTTTTGTCACCGTGATCATGATTCCGATAACAACAACTGCAAGAATCGTTAAAACCGGACTTAATACTAACATAGAAATAAATGTTACAATGATCGTGAAAAATGACATCAATGCCTGAGGAATTGCCTGGCTGATCATCTGTCTTAATGTGTCTGTATCATTTGTGTATAAACTCATGATCGAACCATTTGTATTCTGGTCGAAATAACGGATCGGTAATGTCTGCATATGTTCAAACATATCGTCTCTGACACGTTTTAGGACTCCTTGTCCGATAAATACCATCATCCTTGTATAAATAAATGTTGCAATGACACCTGCTGCAAAGATGCATCCAAGGACGATCATTGCGTGGTAAAAATTTGTGAAATCTGGATTGCTCTGTCCAACCAAAGGCAGGATGAAGTCATCGAGCATAAATTTCAATGATAAAGATACAGATACAGAAGCTGCTGCACTGATGAAAATGCAGACAAACACGAGAATAAACTGTAATTTATAAGTATCTGTTACATATTTTAAAAGACGTTTTGCTGTCTTCGCCGTATTTTTGTTGATCGTCTTCTCTGGTCTTTTACTCATCGTCTTCTCCCCCTTTCACCTGTGATTCATAGACTTCTCTGTAAATATCATTTGTCTTTAATAATTCTTCGGATGTTCCAACACCCATGATCTTTCCATCATCTAATACGATAATCTGGTCTGCATCTTCGATGGAAGATACTCTCTGTGCGATGATGATCTTTGTTGTATTCGGAATTTCTTCACGGAATGCCTTACGGATCAATGCATCTGTCTTTGTATCAACCGCACTTGTGGAATCATCTAAGATCAAGATCTTTGGTTTCTTTAATAACGCTCTTGCGATACACAATCTCTGTTTCTGTCCACCAGAAACATTGTTTCCACCCTGTACGATCTGTGTATTGTATCCAGCTGGAAATTCATTTATAAACCCGTCTGCCTGTGCTAATTTACACATTCTCTGAACTTCTTCATCGGATGCATTTTCATCTCCCCAACGGATATTATCGTAAATTGTTCCTGTAAATAATACATTCTTCTGGAGTACCATGGATACCTGATCTCTTAATGCTTCTAAGTTGTAATCACGGACATCAATGCCGCCGACTTTGACACATCCTTCTGTAACATCGTAAAGTCTTGGAATCAACTGTACTAATGTAGATTTTGCACTACCTGTTCCACCGATGATTCCGATCGTCTGTCCGGATCTGATATGAAGATCAACATCTTTTAAGGAAAGATTTCCACCTTCTCCTGCATAACTGAAGTTTACATGATCAAAGATGATCTCTCCGTCTTTTACTTCTGTTACTGCATCTGCTTTATCCTGCATTTCTGGTACTTCTTCTAAAACTTCTGTAATACGGTCTGTAGATGCTTCTGCGATCATGATCATTACGAATACGAAGGTTACCATCATCAGAGAACCAATGATCTGTAATGCGTATACGATGATACTTGTTAATTCTCCAGTTCCCATTGTTCCATGGATGATCCCTGTTCCACCGATCGCTACAAGCAGAAGTATAACAACATACATTGTAAACTGCATAACTGGTGAGTTCCATGCAACGATCTTTTCTGCTTTTGTAAACAGTGTATATACATACTTGGAAATTCCGTGGAATTTATCGATTTCATAATCTTCACGTACAAATGCTTTTACCACACGGGATGCGTTTACATTTTCCTGTACGGAATTATTTAAGATATCATATTCATCAAATACTTTGATAAAGTGTGGATGTGCTTTTTTTGCAATAAAGATCAATGTTCCTCCTAGTAATGGAATCACGATCAAAAATAGTATCGCTACTTTCACACTGTACTTTAATGTCATTACCCATGATAAAATGATCATGATCGGTGCTCTGGCAAGTAGTCGGATACTCATCATATAGGCCATCTGGATATTGGTAATATCTGTTGTCATACGTGTGACAAGTCCTGATGTTGCAAAGTGGTCGATATTCTTAAATGAGAACTCCTGCACTTTGTAGAATATATCGTGTCTTAAGTTCTTTGCATATCCAGCACCTGCAACGGCTGCCATATTTCCAGCTGAAATCCCGAAAAACAGGGATAACATTGCCATAACAACCAGGATCACTCCTCGCTGGATAATATAATGTAAATCTCCGCTTGTCATTCCGATATCAATGATATTTGCCATCTCCATCGGAATCAAAACTTCCATCAGTACCTCAAGAATTACCAGGATTGGAGCAAGTATGGATTGTTTTTTGTATTCTCGGACTGATTTTAATAGGGTCTTATTCATCTTTCTTTCCTTCCTCCTTGTGTTTTTCTATAAGATTTTGTAATACCTGATATAAAACATGTTTGCATGTTATGACATCTTCCTCAGGAATGCCTTTTTCCATCCTTTTTTCACTAAGCTTAATATCTTCCAAGATTGCCTGTCTTAATCCTTCGGCTTTCTCTGTTGGTACCAGCCGCTTCTTTCTAGCATCTCCTTTGACACTTTCTCTTGTCAGATATCCATTCTTCTCCATCAACTGTACATATCCTGTCACAGTTGATTTACGGATCTGAAATTCTTCTTCAATGTCTTTTTGATAAAGATCTTTATGCATTGTTTCTAATAAAATAAACTTTAAAATATGTTTCTGCATGATGGTAAGATCAGCCTTGATCACTTTATCAATTGGCTGATTCCTCTTCATCTCATGTGATAACATATGGATCAGTTTTCCCATGTGCATGTTATTGATCTTATCATTTATATCCTGCATTCACTCATCCCTTTCTTTTCAAAATGGTTAGCTTCCTAACTTTTTAGTATTATACAGAGAATAAAAATGAATGTCAATCGTTATTTTATTATCTCTATTATCGTTAACCAAATCTACTTACCGTGTTGACAATTGTTTTTTTCCATGCTAAAGTTCAGATTAATAAGATATTTCGAATTTAAATAAAGGAAGGTATACATTATATGAATTCAGAACAAAATTTAACCCGTGAAGAAGCCATCACGATCTTAAATACACCTGATGAACAATTAAATGAACTGATCGAACGTGCCGGAGCACTTCGTAAAAAATATAAAGGGAATCATGTAAGCATTCATCTTTTAACAAACGCCAGAAGCGGAAACTGCTCCCAGAACTGTGCTTACTGCGCACAATCCTGTCGTTCCCATGCAGATATTGAAAAATATAAATGGGTCGATGATGAAAAATTATATGGAGATAACACATTTGTCCATGATCATAAACTTTCCCGTCATTATATCGGATTAAGCGGTATGAAATTCAGCGATGATGAGATTGAAGAACTTGCTTCTAAAATTCGTAAGATGAAAGAAGAGGGTACACATTTATGCTGCTCTATCGGATTTTTAACAAAGAAACAGGCTTTAATGTTAAAAGAAGCTGGATTAGACCGTATCAACCATAACTTAAATACAAGCCGTTCCAATTATCCAAATATCTGTACAACACATACATACGAACAGCGTGTAAACAACATTCATATGTTACAGGACCTTGGATTTGAAATCTGCAGCGGTGGTATCATTGGTATGGGCGAGAGTAAGGAAGATGTTGTTGATATGTTATTGGATCTGAAAGAAATCAATCCAGAAGCACTTCCGATCAACTTCTTAATTCCGATCAAAGGAACACCTCTGCAGGATAGAGATACTTCAAATTTGACACCAGAATACTGCCTGAAAGTATTATGTCTGGCAAGATTACTGGTTCCAACATCTGATATCCGCTGTGCCGCTGGACGTGAAATTTATTTTAAAGGAAGGGAAAAAGAATTATTGACCGTTGTGAATTCTATCTTTGCTTCAGGATATCTGACTGCAGATGGACAGGGAATTCAAGATACGATCAAGACGATCACGGATGCTGGATTTACATGCGAAGTAGAATCTGATTAATTTGTGATTGTTGGTTTGATTCACTGTAGTCTTTCCGTATCTTAGAAAAACGAAATAAAAGAATCGAAGATCCAGACCAGAAATTTTACTCGCCATTTTGACCGGTCGCTGATTCGCAAATTTTCCTTGCATAACTCGCTTCGCTCAGACAATGCACCAAATTTGCTGCGAACCAGTCAAAATGACGGCAAAATTTCAATGGTTCTGGATCTTCGATTCTTTTATTTCGTTTTCTAAGATACCTAAAGTTTACAGATAATAAATCCAATAAATCAAAACTGAAGGTGTGTATGTTAAACGGTGTTAGTTAATAATTTTTGTACTATACGTTCTTTACATAAACGCCGTTTTCTTTCACAAATCCCATTTTTTCAAGATAACTTTTATGTCCTTCTGTCACTTCCTTACAGATAAATTTCTTATATCCATCTTCTGCTAATTTCGCATAAAGGAAACGTCCTACGGAACAGTCTCTGTAGGTTGGTGTTGTGTAGTCAAAGCTGATCTCTAACGCATCTCCTTCTTTCTTTCCCACTAATACTCCGGCTGGAACCCCCTCGCAGCAGACTGTATATATTGTATCTGCTGCTGAAAGCTCCAAGGTGTTCTCTAAGAAGTATTTTTTCATATCTTCTTTATAGTGTTTTATAAAATATGTTAAGTAGGAATCTTCTTTGTCCCCACGAATCATATCATAGTGATTTCCATCTGCTTTACTTAACTTGATCAAATTATAAATATTGATCACCACAAGGCTGGCATTGACCACCGCCAATGGGTAGGAATGTCCGATCATTGCATAGACTGCAGATATAGAGCTACCGACCGTATTGATCACTCTTAGTTTTACTACGGATGTCATCAGCATAGAAATGATAACAAAAATGCATCCGATATATCCAAAAATCTCAATCATTAATGCTGTACTCATTTTTTAATTCCTCATTTTCTGAAATTAGTATCCTGCACCATTGTCTGTATTTTTCATGATCTTGATCAAACGGCTTGTTCCTAAACGGCTCGCTCCAAGACTAATGAATTTTTCTGCATCATCAAAACTTGAAATTCCACCAGCTGCTTTGATCTTCACATTTTCTCCAACATGCTCTTTCATTAATGCAACATCATCAAATGTTGCTCCTGCTGTTGAGAATCCTGTGGATGTTTTGATAAATTCTGCTCCTGCATTTGTAACGATCTCGCACGCTTTGATCTTTTCTTCTTCTGTTAACAGACATGTTTCGATGATAACTTTTAAAATTTTTCCATCACATGCTTCATGAATCTGTCTGATTTCTTCTTCTACTTCTTCATATCTTCCGTCTTTCAAAAATCCAATGTTAATGACCATGTCGATCTCAGATGAACCATTTGCAATCGCATTCTTTGTCTCGAACACTTTAACCGCCGTTGTATGGTAACCATTCGGGAAACCGATAACTGTACAAATTGGAAGTTTTCCCTCTACATATTCGGCTGCCTGTTTTACATAAGCTGCTGGAATACATGCGGATGCTGTTTCATATTTCATTGCGTCATCTAATATTTCTTTGATATCTGCCCATGTCGCTGTCTGAGCTAATAATGTATGATCTACAATACTTAAAATTTCTTTTCTTTCCATAATAATATTTCCTCGTATTATATAGTAGTAGTGTTTAGAGACCCTCTCCAAGGTCTTTATTACT
>OIVY01000279.1_pt1 | contig 15774 bp, 16 predicted proteins | sample 1587391 | NCBI WGS metagenome assembly OIVY01 (sample SAMN02674964, study PRJEB24791) | human gut metagenome, SKBSTL008 | isolation source: stool | host: Homo sapiens | place: USA | reverse complement strand
GATCTTTGCAGGCATCGGCCTGTGGATCAAGAACCCCACCCTGGAGGGCTACAGGAACGCGCTGAACAACTTCGGCGGTTCCATCAACATCCTGCAGGCCATGCTGAACACTTATTCTTATGTTCTGCCCAAGGTCATCTGCACGGTGGTCTCCTCCTGCATTGCAGCCTACGGCTTTGGCCGTTTCGACTTCCCGGGCCGGAAGATCCTGTTCAGCATCATGCTGGCCACCCTCTTCCTGCCCCAGGTCGTCCTGAACGTGCCGCAGTTCCTGCTGTACACCAAGTTCGGCTGGGTCAACAGCCCGTTCTATCTGGCCATCTGGGTCCACACTGCATTTGCAACTGAGACCTACTTTGTTTACCAGCTGGTGCAGTTCATGCGCAATGTCCCGCGCGATCTGGACGAGGCTGCCGCCATTGATGGCTGCAACTCCTTCCAGACCCTGTACAAGGTCATTGTCCCCATGCTGATGCCCGCTCTGGTGTCCTGCGCACTGTTCCAGTTCATGTGGAGCTGCAACGACTTCATGGGCCCCCTGCTTTACGTGCAGACCCCTGCAAAGTACCCCATGTCCCTGTTCGTCAAGCTGTCCATGGACGGTGATACCGGCTTTGCCTGGAACCGTATCCTGGCCCTGTCCCTGATCTCCATCCTGCCGCAGCTGATCGTTTTCTTCTGTGCACAGGATCAGTTCGTCGAAGGTATCTCCGCCGGTGCTGTCAAGGGCTAAGCACCCCCTCTGCGGACAGAACCATTGACTTTCGATGAATAAGCAACGCCCCCTGTGCGCAGCACAGGGGGCGTTGTTCTTATCCGCGGTGGCTCTTGCGGTATTGCAGCGGCCCCGTTCCCATCGTCTCGCGGAACACGCGGCGGAAATGGGCGGCGGAGGCAAAGCCGGTCTGCTCGGCCACCGCGCTGATGTTCAGGTCGGTGCTCTCCAGCAGACGCTGGGCAGCCTCGATGCGGCGGCCATTGATGTAATCCACAATGGACTGGCCCGTAACCCGCCGGAACAGCCGGCTCAGATAATAGGGCGACAGGTAGAACCGCGCAGCCACATCTGTCAGGGAAAATTTCTGCTGGTAGTTGGCTGCAAGGTAAGCGCAGATCTGTTCCACCGTCTCGTTGCGGGGGCGGATGTCCTGCTTTTCACTGCGGCACTCCTGCTCCACATAGTGCAGGATGAGGGTAAGATAGATCATGCCGGGGCTTTCCGGCTCGCTCTCGGCGCTCTGCATCATGCCCAACAGGGTGCGCAGGCGGCCTGACCACTGCACCGGACCGTACAGGGCCGTTTGTGCTCCCGGCTCGAACAGCGGCATGAAATCCCGCTGCATCAGGTTCTTGAGCACCGGGAGAACGCCCGCCGGAAACCGGCAGCTGAGGAGCTCAGGGGCAATGTGGCCCGCCTGCTGCAGCAGGCCCCCGCCGGGGCCCAGCAGCAGCACACAGCCCGGGTTTACCAGCAGGCTCTCGCCGCCCCGCACCAGCGTAAAGCTGCCGCCGGACACCAGAATGATCCGGCAGATCTCCTCCTCCTCAGCCAACTCATACTGGCCGGTCTGGAACCGCAGCGCCTTTGCCGTTACCCGGCCGCTCCATTTTTCCCGTTCCGCTTTCATCCGCACACCCCATTCAACAGTTTCTTTTTCTCAGTGTACCATGCCCGCCACCTGTGGGCAACCCATAAATCTTTCAACATCCAAGGAGGCATCCTGTTTATGAAGCTTTCCCTGATCCGTTCCATGACCCGCAGCGCCGTGTTCGAGCTGGAAAACGGCCTGTGCTATCGTCCGGCGCATCCCTTCACCGTTCAGCTGAACGGCGAGACCGTTTACACTGCCTGCGAGACCAATGTGTTCTCCCTGTTCAGCCTGCTGCCCGGCACCCCCTACACCGTTGCAGTGGAAGCCGAGGGCGAGACTCTGACCCTCGATTTCACCACTGAGGCTGAGACCTTCTTTGTGGACGCATCCCGCTACGGCCTGGTGGCCGATGGCACCACCGACAACACCGGCAAGCTGCAGGCTGCCCTTTCCACCTGCCCCAAGGGCGGCACGGTGTATGTGCCTGCCGGGCGCTACCGCACCTCCAGCCTGTTTATGAAGAGCTGCACCACCCTCTACCTGGAAAAGGGCGCTGTGCTGCTGGGCGACAACGACCGCACCCACTACCCCATCCTGCCCGGTGTCATCCCCAGTGAGAACGAGGTGGATGAATATTACCTGACCGGCTGGGAGGGCAACCCGCTGGACAGCTTTGCAGGTCTTTTGAACATCACGCAGGTGCACGACGTGGTGGTGACCGGCGAGGGCACACTGGACTGCGATGCCCAGAACGGCGACTGGTGGATCAACCAGAAGGTCAAGCGGATCGCATGGCGGCCCCGCGCGGTGGCCGCAGTGGACAGTGAGAATGTCTGCCTGCACGGCATCACGGTGCAGAACAGCTACTCCTGGACCATCCACCCCATCTTCGTCAAGCATCTGGATCTGCTGAACTTCAACATCAACAACCCCTACAACGCCCCCAACACCGACGGCATCGACCCCGAGAGCTGCGAGTACATCCGCATCATCGGCGCGAACATCCACGTGGGTGACGACTGCATTGCCATGAAAGCCAGCAAGGTGTTCCTGGGCATGAAGCTGAAAAAGAGCTGTGAGCACACTGTGATCCGGAACTGCCTGCTGGACAAGGGTCATGGCGGCATCGTCATCGGCAGCGAGATGAGCGGCGGCGTGAAGGATATGGTGGTGACCCAGTGCCTGATGGACCACACTGACCGCGGCCTGCGGGTCAAGACCCGGCGCGGCCGCGGCAACACCGCCGTCATCGACGGGCTGGTGTTCCGCAATGTGGAGATGCGCGGTGTCAAGACCCCCTTTGTCATCAACATGTTCTATTTCTGTGACCCGGACGGCCACAGCCCCTATGTCCAGTGCCGCGATGCTATGCCGGTGGATGAGTACACCCCCAAGCTGGGCAGCCTGACCATGGAGGATATCGTGGCCACCGACGCACAGTTCGCGGGCTGCTACTTCGACGGCCTGCCTGAGCAGCCCATCGAGCGCATCTCCATGAAGAATGTCACCATCACCTTTGACCCCAACGCCGAAGCCGGTCAGGCCGCCATGGCGGACAACCGCCCCAACGTGAAAAAACTGGCCATCTACGCGGAGAACGTCAAGGAGATCGACCTGCACAACGTCAAGATCACCGGCTACGAGGGCGAGCGCCTGCGCTTTGCCAATGTCGGCCATTTCGAGGAGGACTGACCCATGACCCATGAAGAAATTCTCACCCTGCTGGGCGACTATGTGGACTACCTGATCGCCAATTCCAGTGCCGAGGCCCCCATGTGGAACATTGAAAAGGTGCGCAGCGGCAAGCCCAACAAGTGGAACTACATCGACGGCTGCATGATCACGGCCTGCCTGAGCCTGTACAAGACCACCGGGGACGAGAAGTACCTGAGCTTCTCCAAGGACTTCATCGACTTCTTTGTGCAGGAGGATGGTTCCATCAAGACCTATGACCCCAAGGAGTATAACCTGGACAACGTAAACCAGGGCAAGAACCTGTTCACCCTGTACGACATCTTCGGGGATGAGAAGTACCGCCGGGCCATTGACACCATCCGCAGCCAGCTGCTCACCCAGCCCCGCACCAAGGAGGGCAACTTCTGGCACAAGGATATCTACCCCTGGCAGGTCTGGCTGGACGGCACCTACATGGCCCAGCCCTTCTACATGGAGTACGAGACCCGCTATAACAAGATGCAGGGCTGCATCGACAGCTACAAACAGTTCATGAATATCAAAAAGCACATGCGGGACGAAAAGACCGGCCTGTACTACCACGGCTACGATGAGAGCCGCCAGATGTACTGGGCCGACCCCGTCACCGGCTGCAGCCCCAACTTCTGGCTGCGGGCCATGGGCTGGTTCATGGTGGCCATGGTGGATGTGCTGGAGCGGATGGACGAGCAGCTGTACAACGAGTACCGTGGCATCATGGCACAGCTCCGCCAGACCATTGAGGATGTGCACAAGTTCCAGGACGAGGAGACCGGCATGTTCTGGCAGGTGATGGATCACCCCGGCGTGGAGGGCAACTACCTTGAGACCAGCGGCACTGCCCTGTTCGCCTATGCGGTGCTCAAGGGCGTGCGCCTGGGCTACCTGCCCAAGCGGATGGCTGCCTGGGCTGAGAAAGCCTTCTACGGCACCTGTGACAGGTACCTCTCCAAGAACCCGGACGGCAGCTTACAGCTGGATGGCATCTGTCTGGTGGCAGGTCTGGGCGGCAAGGACCACCGCGACGGCTCCCTGGCCTACTACTTCAGTGAGCCTGTGGTCTGCAACGATGCCAAGGGTGTAGGCCCCCTGGTGCTGGCCTACACCGAGATGATCGCCCGCAAGTAATACACGATACAGCAAAAAGCGAACCGCCATGGTGACAGATGCCATGGCGGTTCGCTTTTACACTTTTTTCTTCGAGCACCCATCGTCCGGGTGCACATTCAGTATACCCGGACAGGTGCCCCCTGTAAAAGGTATCTTTTGTATTGCTGTGATATGTTTTTTGTATGGTTCACACTTCCGTGTGGGAGGCCGCGCTGCTGTCCTCATTTTCCTCATCGAGGTCCGGGCCGGTGCCATCGTCCAGATCAAGGCGCAGGCGGTCGCTTTCCGCATCATTCAGGCCCCGCTCCTGCCGGGCATCGTATTCGATCCAGAACTCCTCCCGGTGCAGGGCAAAATCAAAGGCTGCCATCAGGCAGGCCCCGCCAAAGGCGCTGACCATCAGCACGATGCAGAGGAACACCGAGAGGAAATCGTACTTCCAGCGCTGGGGCCTTGCGGCAAAATACAGCACCTCGCACCCCAGCAGGATCAGCCCTGCCGCCGGAGCGATCTTCAGCGCAAGCTCCCAGTTGAAATGCGGCACAAAGAAATAGCAGAGGAACAGCACGCCGCAGACGATCAGGCAGACTCCCAGTGTCAGGGTGCCCACCCGGCGCACCGGGGCGCTCTCCGGGGCTTTGGGGGCCGGGCGCTCTGTTGTGTTATTCTTCTCGTCCATCGTCTTCATCCTCCGGGTCAAGGGTCACCTCACCGGTCGTATCCGGCTCTGCCTTGCGGGCAAAGTGATCCAGCAGGCTGGGCATCTTCTTTTCAGGCTGATACTCCTGAAAATCGGTTTCCTCCGGTGCAGCTTCCGGGGCAGCCTTCTTTGCCCTGGGCCCACGCACCAGCCAGATGCCGCACAGGATCAGTGCCACGCAGAGCACCACCTCGGGCAGTTGATCCATCACCAGATAGATGGCCCGCCACACCGGAGCTTTCTGGCCCCAGCGCCACAGGATATCGCCCAGCGTGTTCATAATGATCTGCTCGTAGGCGATCAGCGCACCGATGGCGATCAGGCACCAGCCCACCAGCTTGTGGCTGTCCATCATCATCCGGGCAAGGCGCTTGTCCTGCGGGTCGAAGTGGACCAGATAATCGTCCTCCGGGGCGGTGCCCATGCTGATCTGGGCACGCAGGTTGAAGGTGTCGAAAAAGCTGTACATGAACACCACCAGCAGCGCAAACGCGATGGGTGGGATCAGCATGGCTGCCATGCTGATGGCAGCCGCCATCAGCATCAGCGAAAGACCGCGCTTCATATATCCCTGATACATCTGGCCCGCGCCCGGGATAAAGGCGAACAGCAGGGTCAGGATGCCATTTTTCTTCATAATCGTTCCCTCATTTCTCTGTATTCTGGGTATTGCCCGCGATCTTATCGGTCACATTCGTGAGCAGCTTGTGGAGCAAAGAGGAGCCTTCGCCGGCATAGCGGCGGTCCTGTTTTGTCTCCATGGGTCTCCCCAGCTGTTCCGGCGCGGCCTGCGGCCGGTCGTCCTCAATGGGGCGGTATTGCGGGGTGTTCTCCGGGGCCGGGTCATTCCGGCCGGGTTCCCAGAGCTGGCTCTGGTCGGTCTCCAGCACGGTCTCCCGCCCGGCACCATACTGGATGATCTGCTGCAGCGCCCCGCTCCGCCACAGGGTCAGGGCCAGCACAGCGGCCACACCGGCCACGGCAGCCCTGCCATAGGTATTCTGCATCAGGCGGGCCCAAATCGTGCCCATCACCGCGCCCTGCACACTCTTTGGCGGTTTTTCCAGTGCATCGGCGGTCAAAAGGGCCGTGTAACGGTCCATGCACTGGTCACAATAAGAGAGGTGTTCGGCGGCTTCCAGCCTGCCCAGCTCATCCAGCTGGCCGTCCATCATGGCCCGGAAGCCCGCGTCGGTCATGCAGCCATCTTCACGAAACAATTCCATCTTCGCTCCTCCTTTCCTGACGGATCTGCTCCGCCAGCATTTTCTTTGCCCGGTAGATCTGCGCCTCCACCGTCTTTTGGGGCCTGCCGCAGAGGGCTGCCGCCTCGGCGGCGGTGCGGCCCTCCAGCAGCATCAGGCGGCAGGGGGTGCGGTACGGCTCCCGCATCCCCAGGATCTTCTCGGTCAGGGTCTCCTCGCTCATGGCATCCAGCACCTGCTGCTCCGGGTCGGAGCCGGGCGGCGCGCCTTCCAGTGCAAGGATATCATCTCCCGGGGTGTTCACCCGGCGCACCCACGCACTGCGCAGGTAGTCCTTGGCTTTGTTGGAAGCGATACGCGCCAGCCACTGCTTTTCGTACCCGGGCGGGCAGCGGTCAATGGCCCGCCACGCGGCCAGAAAAGTCTCCTGTGCCAGATCCTGGGCATCGCCCTCGTCCGGCACCAGCTGGTGGCAGACCGTGTAGACCAGCCCCTGATACTGCCGCACCAGCGCATTGAATTCCAGTGTTGTCAACGGTCCGCATCCCTCCTTTCCTGCCGCTCTGTAATTGAATACGAAACAGAGCGCGGTTTTCCTGCAAAAATTTTGAAAAATAAAAAAAAAAAATGGATCAAACCTCTCAGGCGCTTCGCGCCAGTACGGGTTGCGGCTCCCAGCATCCACTTCGTGCTGTAAACAGCACTCGTATCTTGCTGGCCGCGGCCCCAACAGCAACGCCCTTCATCCGCCACTGGCGGCGGTTGTTGCTGTTGCTCCTAGTAGGGGAGCCCTTGGCATAATGGGCAAGTCTCTTTTGCAAAACTTCAAGTTATGCTATACTGTTATTATACTATAAGAAGGAGGCGTTTTCCATGGGGGGAAGCACCAAACAGGCCCTGCTGCAGGCGCTTTCGGCGGCAGAGGGAACCTATATCTCAGGCCAGCAGCTGGCCGAAGCGCTGGGCGTGAGCCGCGCGGCTGTCCACAAGGCGGCACAGGCGCTTTCGGCCCAGGGATACGCGCTGGATTCCGCCCCGCGCCGGGGCTACCGGCTGGCAGGCGGTGACCCCTTCTGCGCCGAAGCGGTGGGCCCCTACCCCGCCCCCATTCACATCTACGACACACTGCAAAGCTCCAACCTGACGGCCAAGCAGCTGGCACTGGGCGGTGCACCCCACGGCACGCTGGTGCTCACGGCCCACCAGCAGGCGGGGCGCGGGCGGCTGGGGCGGCGGTTTGAGAGCCCCGCCGGGAAGGGAGTCTACCTCTCCCTCATCCTGCGGCCTGCCCTTTCTGCTGCCGATGCCCAGAGCGCGACCATCAGTGCAGCGGTGGCCGTGGCCCGGGCTGTCAAGGCCCTGTGCGGACTGGAACTGGGCATCAAATGGGTGAACGACCTTTACTATCAGGGCCGCAAGGTCTGCGGCATCCTGACCGAAGCCGGGACCGACATGGAGAGCGGCCAGCTGGAATGGCTGGTGGTGGGCATCGGCCTCAACCTGACCACCTCCCCTGCCGACTGGCCCGAGGAGCTGGCCCGCACGGCAGGCAGCCTTTACCCCGGCGGCCCCGCACCCGTGAGCCGGGCGGTGCTGGCCGGGGCCATTGCCCGGGAGCTGCTCTCCCTCTGCCCGGCCTTCGACTGTCTGGACGAGTACCGGGCCCGCTGTTTTGTGCCGGGCCACTGGGTCACCGTCTGCACCGGAGCCGAGACCTATGCCGCAAAGGCCCTTTCCATTGACGATGCGGGCCGTCTGGTGGTGGAACGCGAGGGCGGCAGGCAGATTGCCCTGCAGCACGGCGAGGTCAGCATCCGGCCGACAAGGACAGGGTGAGGTGGATTTGCGAAGCAAAGACGGAGAGGGTGAGCCGCTTTTCTGGTTGTAATTCGTCGAATCTTATGATAAACTAAAAATATCGCCAGCAATGGCGGTAAAGGTGCTGTCTGCAATGCAGGTGGTCATGCTTCCACTCCCGGTCATTACATCCCCACGCAAGTGGGCTGCAGGTCTCCGGGAAACGGAACTTTTTTGAATAAGATCCTGTCCCGGAGCTTTAAGCGAAGGGAGGGATGTCGGATGTCTTTAGCAGAAGTTTGCGCACTGCTGACCGTCATCATCGGTTTGCTGACATTGATGGTCAACGTTGCCAAAGCCGCATTTGATGCTGGTTGGAAAATTTCTAACAAAGAACACGATAAAAACAAAAAAGATTGACCGCCCCAAGCCTTCCAAACTTAGCGGTCAATCTTTTTAACTGACTAGGAGTGGGAGCTGACCATTTGCAGTCAGCGCCTTTTCTATTTGTAGTATAGTCAATTTTCGGTGGATTGTCAAGGAGGAGAGGTCGTCCTCAAAAAAAAAAAAAAAAATTCCCAGTCAGGTGAAAGGATTCCTCTTTTTCTGCATTATAGGAAGTAGAAGAGTATAAGCCCCCATACCACCCAGCCGGGAGACCGGCGCAAGGAAAGTGAGGAATCCCCCATGAAGAAACGACTACTCAGCCTGTTGGTGGCAATCAGTATGGTGCTGACGTTCCTGCCCGTGTCGGCCCTGACCGCAGCAGCAGCGGAGGATAGCAGCAACGGCGAACTTAAAATCGGACAAAACTGTTATCCTGTTCTGGATAATATCCCTCACCAAACAGTCAACGGGCATGATATCTACACTGGTGATGGCTGGACTTACGATGCCGATGAAAATTGTAAAATTCTGACCCTGTGCCCCAGTGCGCCAACAAACTATGATTTTTTTGCCATACACACAGGGCACTCCATCACAACCGACTGTAACCTGGTAATTGGCGAAAATGCAACCGTTACGGATGGAAATTTTATAGCCTCTGTTACGAACAATGACACTATCAAAGGCGGCATTTTTAAGGATGCTGTTACAAACCATGGCACAATAATCGGTGGCCGTTTTTTCTCTTCGGTCACCAATGAATTGGATGGCATCATTGAAAATGGTCAGTTTGGTGATTGGGCTTCTTCGTACACCGTTACAAACAATGGCGGCACGATCAACGGCGGCACTTTCAAAGAGATGTCAAGCATTCGCAGTACCGGTTCCGTAGCATCAGGTTATACCCTCGCAGCAGAAACGCCGTCCGTTTTTTCTTCTGTTTCGGTCAATGGGTATCACAATTCATGCTATATCATCCCGAATCAGGCATCCGTTTCTGTTGATATAAGCTATCGTTTTGATGATACTATGTACGATCTTCCACCCCTTGATGTAACCATTGATAATGCACCGCCTACGCTTCTTTCCGACTGGTGTGGGAGTGATCTCAAGATTGAGTTCGAGGATATCCGCGGAGTTTATGAAGTCACCTTCACCGCACCGCTTACAAATGATGCAGATACAGTAACTATCCGCCCGCTGACCTGGCTGGTGATTGACAAGGACGGTTACCCGGCCACTGCACAGGATTTGAACGGCAACCGGGCAAATTATACCGGCGAGGGCTGGAAGTTTGAAAACAACAGCCTGATTTTGGAGCCTACCGCCGAGAAAAGCTATGACTTTAACAGCACCGACCTGAACCCCCATAGGGTGGCGGTGAACTGCCCGGTTACGGTGAACAGCAACGCCACCATCACCAACGGCATTTTCCTGAAAGAAGTTACCGGCAGCGCCCTGAACGGCGTTTTCCTGAACGTTCCCACCGGCTGCGAAAACAGCGCCAAGAAAATTACCGTTTCTGATAACGGAAAAATCACTGCGCTGAAAATGAGCGGTGAAGCTACTGCGCTGGACAGCGCCGCCAATGAACTTTATGTGGTCGGTCAGCCCACCGGTACCCTGTATGTGACCCTGAGCAGCGGCAAGGTACGGGAAGTACAGCTGCCCCTTACGGCTGACCTTGAGCTGCAATTGAACGACCCGAAACCGGAACCCAAGCCCGAACCCAAACCTGACCCCGAACCCGAAGCCTCCACCTACACCCTGACGGTAAAGGGCGGCACATTTACTTACAATGGCAGCGAAGCCATGACCAGCGCCAGCGTGCCGGTGGATGCCGAGGTCAAGGTGACGCTGAACCAGAGCGCCGTGCCCGAGGGTATGGTGTTCGACCTGTGGGCCATGGATGAAGCCAGCCTGCTGGGCAACCCGGCGGTCGCCTACAATGAGGAGAGCTTTACCATCCCGGCGGGCAGCGTGGCCAAGGGCAGCACCGTGACCGTGGAAGCCCAGTACCGGGATGCCACCATCGAGAGCGAGCCCAGCATTCTGGGCACTGCCGCCATCATCGGCGTGGCCGGTGCAGGCACGGCGGTCATCGTGTGGCAGGGCTACCGCATCGGCATGGAGCTGTACGAGAAGTATTTCCAGCCCACGCCGGAAGAAACTGCGGCAGAGCAGCCCGCCCCGGAAGCTCCGGCAGCTGCCGCTTCCTGAACGCAGGCGCACCCGCTCCCTTCCACGCCTGACAGAACTGCATAAAAACAGCGCCGCTCCATCGTTTGTGGGGCGGCGCATTTTTGCGGTTCAATCCCGGCGCAAAGGCAGGGTAAGGGACATTTTCTGGTAGGCAATGCGGGGCGTGCCATCCTCCACATGGATGATGCCGCACCTGGTAAAGCCGTTTTCTTCCAGCAGGTGCTGCATGATCTTGTTGTCGGCGTGGGTGTCGGCCCGCAGGCTCTCGCAGTGCTCCAGACACCAGGTGATCACAGCGGCGGCAACGCCGGGGTGCCTGCCCGCCGAAGCCAGCCGGTGGATGGTGCCGTAGGGCAGGGTATCGTTCAGCCACTTGCCATCCTCGATCCGGGCATAGGTGGGGTCCGGGCCAAGGATAAAGGCAAACACGCCCTCCAGCTCGCCGTTGACAAGGTAGAGGAACAGCCGGTTGGAATCAATGTCCTCTTCCAGCAGTTCCTGCGGCGGGAAATGATCTCCCCACTGGGTGGGGTTGCCGGAATCCGCCATCGCCTGCCGGGCGCGGGCATAAATTTTCAGGATCGCATCCAGATCTGCACGTCTTGCTCCACGAAACATCGTCATCCAACCTCTCTTCCGGCAGGCCGCTGCCCGCCCTGATCGTTCTGCCTTAATATAACACAAAACGGCCCTCTCCGTCAAAGCCTGCTGCAAAGGCGGAGAGGGTCGTTCACTGATGCACTTATGTGCGCTGGCTGCGTGCCCGGCGGTACTCCCGGGGGCTCTGGCCATACCGCTCATGGAACAGGCGGTAGAAGTAGCTGGTGTTCTCGTAGCCCACCTGGGTGATGATCTGCTGGATGTTCAGGTCGCTGCGGCGCAGCAGGCGGGCGGCGGTCTCCATCCGGTGCTTCTGCAGCAGCTCCTTATAGGTCTTTCCGGTCTGGGCCCGGACGCACTCGCTGACATACGCCAGCGAAACGCCGTAGCTGCGGGCCACATTGGAAAGGCTTGCTTCGCGGTAATTCTGGGTGATCTCCTGCAATGCCGCCTGGACCAGCGCTTCGCGGCTGACCGCCTCGCCGCGCGTTTCCAGCGGGAAATTCTTGGTCTGTACCATAGCGTTAAAACCCTCCGTTGCGGCAGCGGCGGGCGGGGACAGGGGGATGCCGGACACCCGCCGCAGCCAGTTCATCAGGCTTTCTGGGGAAGCCTTTCTGCCTATAATACGGGCGGGGCACAGAAATAATTGCAGGAAGCTCAAATTTTTACAGAAGCAAAAGATCAGAACATATTTTCGTTATGATAACGCCCGCTGCGGACGAACTCCACCCACTCGGCCAGGTTCACGGCGTGGTCGCCGATGCGCTCCAGATATTTGATGACCATGAGCAGATCCAGGGCGGCATCCACCTTGCCGGGGTCGGCGGCGATCTCCTGCGCCAGCGTATGCTTGATGGCGTTGAAATCGTAGTCCACCTCATCGTCGGCGGCAATGACCCTGAGGGCGGCCTGCTCGTCCTCAGAGGTCAGGGCATTCAGGGCATCCAGGATCATCTTGTGCGCCTTCTGGCCCATCTTGATGGCCTGGCTCACAGCAGGGTCGCCCTCCTTGCGGACAGTGACCAGATGGGGGATGATCTCCGCGATATCGGAGGCATGGTCGCCGATGCGCTCCACATCCGTGACCACCTTCATGGTGGTGGAGATGCGGCGCAGGTCGCCTGCCACCGGCTGCTGGCGGAGCAGCAGGGTCATGCAGCGGTGCTCAATGTCCCGCTCCATATTGTTGATGCGGCCATCGCCCTGCGCCACGGCGGCGGCAGCCTCGGCATCGGCGGTGCAGAGGGCCTCCATTGCAGCTTCCACGGCATCGGCAGCGCTCTGACCCATCTCGGTCAGGGCCGTTTTCAGGGCGGCAAGGTCGTTTTCGTATTGTGTACGGTTGCTCATTGCGTTTTTCTCCTTAGCCGAACCGGCCCGAAATGTAATCCTCGGTGCGCTTATCCTGCGGGGTGCTGAAGATCTGCGCCGTGGGGCCGGCTTCCACCAGCTCGCCCAGCAGGAAGAAGGCGGTGCGGTCGCTGATACGGGCTGCCTGCTGCATGTTATGGGTCACGATGACCACAGTGTAGTTCTTTTTCAGCTCGCTCATCAGCTCCTCCACCTTCATGGTGGAGCCGGGGTCCAGGGCGCTGGTGGGCTCATCCATCAGCAGGACTTCGGGCTTGACAGCCAGGGCGCGGGCAATGCACAGGCGCTGCTGCTGGCCGCCGGAAAGGCCCAGAGCGCTTTTTTTCAGGCGGTCCTTGACCTCGTTCCAGAGGGCGGCACCCTTCAGGGAGCTTTCCACCAGCTCGTCCAGCTCTGCCTTGTTGTGCACACCGTGCAGCCTGGGGCCGTAGGTGATGTTATCGTAGATGCTCATGGGGAAGGGGTTGGCCTTCTGGAACACCATGCCCACCCGGCGGCGCAGCTCGGTGGGCTGCATCTCGCGGGCAAAGATGTCCTGCCCTTTCAGGCGGACATCCCCCTCGATGCGGATCCCGGGCACAAGGTCGTTCATCCGGTTCAGGGTCTTCAGGAAGGTGGACTTGCCGCAGCCGGAGGGGCCGATAAGGGCCGTGATCTCCCGCTCGCCCATGTCCAGCGAAATATCTTTCAGCGCCTTGAAATCCCCGTACCAGAGGTTCAGGTTTTTGGCTGTGATAATGGGTGATACGTTTTCCATAGTTTTCCTCGAGATTTCCTCGTGTATTAAACCCCTCAGTCTCGCATACGCTCGACAGCCCCCCTAGTAGTGGGGCCCTTGGCATAGAGGGGAACTTGCAGTGCTTCACGCTGCGCCAGGGCCGCCCCTATTAGGGGCGGTGGCAATGCGAAGCATTGACGGTGGGGTTTATCTACTGCTTCTGTTTCAGTTTGGTTTTGGCCAGCCGGGCTGCCAGATTAATGGCAAGCACCAGCACCAGCAGCACTGCACCGATGGCCCAGGCGGAGTCGAAATCGCCGTCCTCAAAGGCACGGAGGTAGAGCAGCACCGACAGGGTGGCACCGTTGGAGGTGTAGGCTTTGGCCACGCTCTTGGCAATGACCTCTGCGGCACCGGCGGTGAAAAGCAGGGCGGCACTTTCGCCCACGATGCGGCCCACAGCCAGAATGCAGCCGGTCACGATGCCGTCGATGCTGCAGGGCAGCACGATGGTGCGGATGATGTGCCACTTGCCCGCGCCCAGACCCAGCGCACCCTCACGGTAGCCCTGGGGCACTGTTTTCAGGGATTCCTGGGTGGTGCGGATGATGGTGGGCAGGTTCATGATCACCAGCGTCAGGCTGCCGGAGAGCAGGCAGGTCTGGAAGCCCAGTGTCTGGGCGAACACCAGCATACCCACCAGACCGTAAATGATGCTGGGGATGCCCGCCAGCGTCTCGTTGGTGAACTCGATCACCGAGATGACCTTGCGGTTCTGGGCGTACTCGGTCAGGTAAACGGCCGCGCCCACACCCAGCGGCAGTACGATCAAAAGCGTCAGCAGGATGACATACAGCGTGTTGAGGATCGCAGGCAGGATGCCGTCCGTGCCCTTCAGCACACTGGCGGTGGTGGTCAGGAATTTCCAGCTGATGTGCGGGATGCCGCGCACCAGCACCATGCCCAGAATGCCCGCCACCAGTACCATGACCAGCACAGCCGAGGCCCAGACCAGAGCGTTCATCACGCGGTTCCAGGTGCGGCGGGAAGCAGAAGCACTGTTATTCATCGCGCTTTCCTCCCTTCAGCACCACATTGAGCAGGATATTGATGCCCATGATAAAGACGAACAGCACCAGCGCAATGCTGAACAGCGCCTGTTTCTGCAGGCCGCTGGCGTAGCTCATCTCCTTGGCAATGGCGGTGGTCAGGAAGGTGACGCTGCGGAACAGGCTGTCCGGCATGTTGGGGCTGTTGCCAGCCACCATCATCACGGCCATGGCCTCGCCGATGGCGCGGCCGATGCCCAGCACGATAGAGGCGGCGATGCCGCTGGAGGCGGCCGGGACGCTCACCCGGAACACGGTCTCGATGTGGGTGGCGCCCAGGGCCAGCGAGGCCTCCTCGTACTCCTTGGGCACCGCCTTGAGGGCAGTCTCGGATACGGAGATGATGGAGGGCAGAATCATGACGGCCAGCACCAGAATGGCGCAGAACAGGCTGGCGCCGTCGGGCAGGTGGAAGGCCACCCGCACCGCAGGCACCAGAACCATCATGCCGATGAGACCGTACACCACGGAAGGGATGCCCGCCAGCAGATCCACTGCCGGGCGCACCAGGCTGGCCAGACGGGGAGGCGCTACCTTGGCCAGGAACACTGCGGTCATGAAGCCCACCGGTACGCCCAGGACAATGGCCCCGGCGGTGCCGTAGATGGAGGTAAGGATGAAGGGCAGTATGCCGAACTTGGGCTCGGCGGCGGTGGAGGCCCACTCGGTGCCGAAGAGGAAGTCCACCAGCCCGATCTCGCGGATGGCGGGCAGGCCGGACACGATCAGGTAGATACTGATGAAGAGGACAAAGACGACCGCGATCAGACCGCAGACAAAAAACAGGAGGTTCATAAAGACTTCCAGCGGTCGGAGCTTCTGTTTCATGGCAAATAACCGGCCTTTCGTAATGGTGTAATCATGCCGAATGCCCCCTCGGGCTCGAGGGGGCGATCCGGAAGAGAGGGACGGATTACTCGGCTACCGGCACAGCGCCGGCGCCGGCGATCAGGTCGGAGGCATCGGCGGAGGTGGCGAAGTCCACGAACGCCTGGGCAGCCTCGGAGAGCGGGGTGCTGTCACTGACGATGAAGTTGAAGTTGCGCTGGATGGCGTAGCTGCCGTCCAGAACGGTCTCCTCCGTGGGTTCCACGCCGCCCACGGTGATGGCCTTCACGGTCTCGTCCACGGCGGACAGGGAGGCGTAGCCGATGGCATTGGGGGTGGTGGAGACAGCGGTGATGACGGCACCGGTGGAAGTCAGCTCCTGAGTGTACTTGCAGCCGTCGACGGTCTCGGTCAGCTCCTCAAAGGCGCCGCGGGTGCC
>OIVY01000263.1_pt1 | contig 16416 bp, 10 predicted proteins | sample 1587391 | NCBI WGS metagenome assembly OIVY01 (sample SAMN02674964, study PRJEB24791) | human gut metagenome, SKBSTL008 | isolation source: stool | host: Homo sapiens | place: USA | reverse complement strand
TATCCCGCAAAGTGGGGCGTGCAGATTGCGGGAATGATTTTTCAGACACGCTCTAGCTTACAGGGAATATAAATTTTCTGTAAGTCGGCCGCTTATTTTCATCTGGTAATATCGGGAGATTAAAGAGTTAATATGACTTCGTTCTTATCCTGAAGAAGTTTTTCAGGGATATAATTATTTGCTAATTTCTGTCCGTTAAGAACCAGACTGCAGCAGCCAGATTCTTTTTCGTCTGGATTTTCTACAGAGATATGAAGCTGTTTTCCACGGAAAACTTTCTCAATCTCAAAGTGTTTCCAGCTTTTTGGCACAGAAGGAGACAGTCGAAGTCCTTCAAGATCAGGGCGAAGCCCGAGGATACCTTCCACACATCCTACCATTACAGTAGAAGCAGTTCCTGTCAGCCAGTGAACATGAGAGCGTCCAAAGTGTTTGCTTGCTTTTCCCTCTGTAAACTGACCATAGCAGTATGGCTCAAGACGACGGATTTCGGCACAGTCATTCTGCGCAGCAGGAGAATTTTCCATAAAATAGGTAAAAGCACGTTCTCCATGACCGCGGAGTGCTTCAGCAAGAATCAGCCAGCCCTGGGATTGGGAGAAAATACCGGAGTTTTCTTTGGTTCCCTGATTATAGATAACTGCCAGTGCACCATCGAAAGCATGCGCATGATAAGGCGGATCCATAAGGATCGCACCATATTTTGTGTTTAGACGTTCGTATACATTGTTCAGTGCAGCGTCTCCCTGTTCAGGGCTGGCAAGACCACTGATGACAGCCCAGCTCTGAGGATTCAGCCACATATTTGCTTCAGGAGCAGCAGCTTCACCGATTCTTTCTCCTGATTCTGTATAACCACGTACGAAGCGGTCGTTATCCCAGCACAGTTCCTGAACTTTTTCGCCAAATGCTTTCTGAGTTTCTTCAAGATACTGTACATATTCTGTATCTTTTTTATATTCGGCAAAGATTTTCAGGATTGTCATTGCATAATAGAACTGTAAAGCAACAAAAGAAGATTCTCCGTTTGCACCCAGACGGAGACAGTCATTCCAGTCTGCATAAAGTCCGGCGGGCATTCCATGAGGTCCAAGGTGATTAAGAGAGAAAGCAACCGCACGTTTCAGATGTTCATATACAGTAGCTTCATCTTTGTTGGCAAAAGGAATCACTTCATCAAGAAAAGCAGTGTTTCCGGTTTCTGAAATATATTTATATACAGTTGGGAAAAGCCATAATGCATCATCTGCACGGTAAGCCGGATGGCCGGTTTCCTGTACATAAGAAGCATCATCCGGAGTATCTTCTTTTCCAGGTGTGTGAGTAAACTTGACAAGAGGGAGTCCGCCACCGTTATTTACCTGCGCAGACAGCATGAAACGAATCTTTTCCAGTGCCATTTCCGGTGCCAGATGGATGATTCCCTGAATATCCTGTACAGTATCTCTGTATCCGTATCCATTTCTGAGTCCACAGTAAATGAAGGAAGCTGCACGGGACCAGATGAAAGTCATAAAACAGTTGTATGCGTTCCAGGTATTAATCATAGTATCAAATTCCGGACTTGGAGTGCTGACTTTAAGATTATCAAGCTTACTGTTCCAGTCAGCTTTTAATGCTTCCAGTTCTTCTGCTACAGTTGGAGCCGGATTTTCGTAACATCTGATTACTTCAGCAGCTTCAGATGACGGTTTCATTCCAAGAAGAAAAGCAATTGTTCTGGTTTCACCTGCTTTAAGAGTTATTTTGCAGGAGAGAGCACCACAGGAGTTTTCATTATAGCTTGTCTTATCACCAAGATCACCACAGACAATACCTTCAGGGTTTCCATATCCATGGTAACTTCCGAGAAATTCATTTTTGTCCCCACAGTAAGAAGAAACCTCAGCACCTGCAAGTCCAAAGAAACGTTCTGTCACATTTTTCTCATCTACATTCTCATTTTCAGGAATTGCATCAAGATTTCCATGAATCTGCTGAGTAATTCTGTTTCCTTCGAACAGTGTACGAGAAATAAAAAGAGAGTACTGTAAATTAACCTGATCCTGTTCGTAATTGCTGTGGTTGGTAAACTCTGCATATCCGCTGAGAGTCAGGTTCCTTTCGTGATCAGAATGATTGGTCACAGATAATGCCCATACTTCATAACTTTTTCCAAGAGGAACATAGTAAAGGGCTTCTGAGTGAATATCGCTGTAGTCGGCAGAAATTTTTGTATAACCGATTCCGTGACGGCATTCGCTCTTATACTGAGCCAGATCTTTGCCTGCAGGCTGCCAGGATGCAGACCAGAAGTCTGATGATCTGTCATCGCGAATGTAAATGTAACGTCCCGGCTGGTCAAAGTTATTAAAAACATAGCGCAGGATACGTCCGTTTGCACCGGATTTTGCAAAACTGTAGCCCCCTGCATTATTGGAAATGATTGCACCGTACTCCGGGGAACCCAGATAGTTTACCCATGGTGCAGGTGTTGCCGGATTAGTAATCACGTATTCTCGGTTTTCATTGTCAAAATATCCGTATTTCATATAGTAAATCCTTTCTGTTAGAACAATATTTATAACAGCCTGTCGCCTGCTTTTATGGAGGCTGAGCAGCTATTGTTTTCAGGCAAGTGTCACTGTAATTTCATGAAGATCAGAAGAGAGGTTGTTAATAAATTCTCTGGAGATCATAATATGGGAATCTTCTACGATTTCTATTGCTGTTTTGTCGCAGTCCGCAGCGGCGATATGATAAGAACCATAATCTTTTCTGTCTGTGTTTCGGTAGGTAACATGGAACTGTTTTCCTGCAAAAGTAACAGAGACAGAAGCAGTTCCTGCTTCATCGAACTGTTCTGCCAGAAGTTTTGGATGAACCAGAAGGTTTCCGAAAACTCCACGGACACCAAAGACCTCTGTGATCATGGTAAAAAGATACCAGCTTGCAGCACCTGTCAGATAATGATACATGCCACGTCCGTCTGAACGGAAATATTCAGGAATTCCCGGGTAAATATGGCTGGTATCAAAGTCGAGAGCTGTATCAGACAGAGAACGCAATGCTTTCCAGCCTTCTTTTGCAAAGCCTCTCTGATATAAGGCATTTGCATACATAACTGCCATATGAGAGAAAACAGCACCGTTTTCTTTTTCGCCATAAGCGAAACCGAACATACGTCCCATATCAAACTTCAGTTCCTGAAAATCTGTGTTCAGGCGGTAACCGCCAATTTCTTTTCTGTAAAGATAATGATCTGCGCTTTTTACGATTTTTCTGATCTGCGCATCAGTGGCAACATTTCCCATAATAGAGAAAACCTGGCCCGTGAGCATCATACGCACCTGTTCATGGTGGAAACCTTCCACTGCCTCTCCATGATTATCGTAATAGCTGTTATACCATCCTTCTTCGTTGTCTTTGCCATCAATCCATTCCTGTGAACGGATATGATCTGTCAGCCAGTTGGATTTCTGGATCAGGTTGGCAGCAAGTGTGGAGAGAGAGAAGTTTTTCTTTCTGCCGCTCAGGTTATGCCTGCAGCTTTTGGCATATTCAGTAAGAATCTTTTTCTTTTCAGATACACTGTCAAACATATCTGTCTGGTCGTTCAGCAGGATTTCAATTTCCTCTGACAGCGGGATACTGGTTTCGCCTGCAGATTCCATAAGGCGTAATATGGAAGCAAGAGTGTGGAGATTGCCCGCATAAGCACAGGTAAAGGCAACACTTTCACCATTTTCTGCTGCCATATCCAGGGCATCGTTCCAGTCAGCTCCGCGGAGACGGTAAATATTATGAACACCTACATCATAAAAAGCGGCAAGCTGCTGGATCAGAATGTGCTCCAGAACACTTCCGGTATATACCTGACCGTCTTCGGTGCGCTGTTTATTTCCATATGCGTCATTCCAGAGAGTATCAATTTCTGTGCCGCGCATGGTTTGTGCATCTTTAAAATAAGGAACCTGTTTCTTAAGGATCTCTATATCTCCGGTCTGATTAATATAAAGACTGGTCGTGATTAGCGGCCAGAGTGCATGATCCATCCATACACGTGCGATTCCGTTTCTGTCAGCGATAAAATTGCCGTCACCGTCTCCGATAATAGTAGCATTTGTACCATCAATACGTACGCCGCCATAATTCTTTTCAATCATGGCACCTACATTCTGAGGATTCATCAGCAGAAGAGAAAGGCAATCCTGCCACAGATCACGCCATCCGCGTCCACCGCGTCCGTAATCATGATGAGGAAGGAAAGAACAGCCAAATAAACGGCGCAGGAATGGCTGGAAACTTACCCATTTCATATAACTGTCAAAGTCAGGATCCTGTGTGTGGAAGTCAACGTTTACCTGTTTTTTCCAGTAAATTCTGGTTTCTTCCAGTGCATTTTTCACTTTATCGGAAGTATTGTATTTTTCAAAAATATTTTCAATTTCTTCTTTACTGTCGGCAATACCTGATAATAAAATAAAGTCTGTTTTTTCACCGGGAGCCAGTGTGAAAGATGAGAAACAGAAAGCACCCATTGCTTCCTTTCCTGCTGCCAGACTGTGTGCGGGAACTCCTTTATATCCTTCATATACTGTGCGTGGATGTGTATAGGTACCACCTTCTCCGATAAAATCTTCTACAGTCGGATAATAGGAAATCGGATTTTCTCCCTTTCCGGAACAACCATTTACATAATAGATTTTATGATTTGGCTGATGTCCCCGCTCGTCAAATGACATGGTGGGGCAGACGTTGATTCCATGTTCTGTTGTCTCGATACGATGGAGCATGGAAGTGACATTTCGATGATCACGAATGTTATCCGCACTTCTTCCGTAAACAGGAATTGCACCATATGCAGTAAATTTCTGTACAGTATCTGTCTGGTTTTCAACCGTCACATACATAATCTCCACATTATCACTTTTGGGGATAAAAGAAGTAACTGTGGAGATGAGCCCAAGTTCTCTGGAAGTCCTTTTCAAAGTCTGCCACATGAATCCGGCGGTTAGTTCACTGTCTTCCTGCCTGTCAGTAAAACGGTCGGCTTCCTGCTGAGCAGAGGAACCTGTTACTGAATAAGGAATGTGTCCTTCTTTTACGATCCAGAAATTTCTGGAAGAACGATTGTTATGAAGATTTTCGGAACTGACCGGTTCCAGCAGGAAGGTATCCTGATCAATTTTGCTGTCACCTCCAAGCACTGGTGTGACGGAACTTTTCAGACCTGCTTCTGATGCAAGAGGAAAATAAAGATAACTGGTATTTTCCGGTCTGTTCACACAAAAGCTTCCATGATTATCAATAAACTTAATATGTTTCAACATTTTTCTCCTTCCATAAATATTGTATGGAAATTATATCGGAAATGAGATCTTTCGGAAATAAGAAACATGAAGTAAGTATCAGAATCATGACATAAAATAACACAATTTCAGAAAAATATATGAGCAGGTAATGAATCAGATTGCGAATATTCATCTGGCTGATCTATAGAAAAATGGTACTTTTTATACAAAAATACTAATAAAAAACAGAAAGATTATGATTTTAGGAAAGATTTCCTTATTAAATGACAAAATCTGTCTGTATATAAAAAGAACACAATGAGGTCATGAATCTGACATTTTGGTGGAAATTATAATATACCCGAAAAGCAGTTTAAGCTATAATCTGATACATCAGGTGAGGCAAGAAACTCACAAAGAGAAAAAAAGAAAAAGGAGGGCTTTTTTAATGAAAAAGAAAGCATTAGCTGTTTTACTTACAGCATCCGTAATTGCAGGTACAATGGGCGGAACCGCTACAATCGTACATGCAGATGAAGAAGGAAAAGTAATCAATATTTATTCCTGGAATGATGAATTCCGTCAGCGTCTGGAAGCAGTATATCCTGAAGTAAAAGAAACATCCAAAGACGGAACAGTAACAACATTAAAGGATGGAACAGAAATTCACTGGATCATAAATCCAAATCAGGATGGTGTTTATCAGCAGAAACTTGATGAAGCTCTTATGAATCAGGCTGATGCATCAGCAGATGATAAGGTAGATATCTTCTTATCAGAAACAGATTATGTATACAAATATACAGATGCAGCAGCGGATGTGGCAATGCCTCTGAAAGATCTTGGAATTGATCCTGACAAAGATCTTGCAGATCAGTATGACTTTACAAAAACAACTGCATCTGATGCAGATGGAGTACAGAGAGGATCTACATGGCAGTGCTGCCCTGGACTTCTTGTATATCGTCGTGATATTGCCAAAGATGTGTTCGGAACCGACGATCCTGAAGAAGTAGGCAAGAAAATGAAAGACTGGGATACAGCAAAAGCTACAGCTGAAGAACTGAAAGCAAAAGGATATTACACATTTGCTTCTTATGCTGATACATTCAGACTGTATGGAAACAGCATTTCCCAGCCATGGGTAGAAGACGGTGCAACAACTGTTAATGTAGACCAGCAGGTAATGAACTGGATCAAAGATTCCAAAGAATGGCTGGATGCAGGATACCTGAACAAAACTGTAAAAGGTCAGTGGAATGATGACTGGAACAAAGCGATGGGAAGTCAGTCCAAAGTATTTGCATTCCTCTTCCCGGCATGGGGAATTGACTTTACATTGAAACCAAACTGGGATGGAGAAGACGGAGAATGGGCTGTTACAAATCCACCACAGGAATACAATTGGGGCGGTTCTTACATCCATGCAGCAACAGGAACAGATAATCCGGAACATGCAAAAGATATCATTCTTGCACTGACAGGAAATAAGGACAATTTATTAAAGATTTCCAAAGATTATTCTGACTTTACAAATACAAAGAGTGGTATGCAGGAAGTTGCAAAAGATGATACTTTCGCATCTGACTTCCTTGGCGGACAGAATCCATTTACATATTTCTCACCGGTTGCAGAGAACATCAAGATCGCACCACTTTCTGCTTATGACCAGGGCTGCGTAGAACTGATCCAGAACGCTTTCAGCGATTACTTCCAGGGTCAGGTAGACTATGACAAAGCAAAATCAAACTTTGAAACAGCAATCAAAGAACGTTATCCGGAAATCCAGGAAGTTAACTGGGCTGAATAATAAACGCTTTTGAATTGACAGTTAAAAAGTTTCAGGTGTAAATAACCTGTACAGATGCATTTGTATTTGCCAGACACGCATGAAAGAGATGTGTGTCTGGCACTAATATGTAAAGGAAGGAATGCTGAACTATGAAAAAAAAGAAAAGCATCAGCTATGCAAAATGGGGATACATCTTTATCCTTCCATTTTTTATAACTTTTTTAATCTTTTCTTTGATTCCGCTGGTAGATACTGTACGTTATAGTTTCTATGAATATTATCGTTCAGGAATTAAAGAAATCGGACCGAATTTTATTGGAATTGCAAACTATCTGAGTCTGTTGAAGTCAGATATGCTCAAATACAGTACTAATACGCTGATTCTGTGGGTAATCGGATTTGTACCGCAGATCGTGATCGCACTGGTTCTGGCATGCTGGTTTACAGATGCGCGTCTGAAGATCCATGGACAGCAGTTTTTCAAGGTTGTTATTTATCTTCCTAACCTGATCATGGCTTCTGCGTTTGCATTATTGTTCTTTACCATGTTCTCTACCAACGGACCGATTAACTCTATTCTGATGTCTCTGGGATGGGTTAAAAAACCGATAGATTTCCTGGGTTCTGTAATCGGAACCAGATCTCTGGTCGGATTTATGAACTTCCTGATGTGGTTTGGTAATACAACAATTATGCTGATGGCTGCTGTTATGGGTATCAGTATGGATATTTTTGAAGCATCTGAACTGGATGGCTGTAACAGTATCAAGAGATTTTTCTATATCACACTGCCGCTGATCCGTCCGATCCTTGCTTATACACTGATCACATCTATCATCGGTGGTCTTCAGATGTTCGATGTTCCTCAGATTCTTACAAATGGACAGGGAAATCCAGACCGTACATCTATGACTCTGATCATGTTCCTGAACAGCCACTTAAAGAGCAAGAACTATGGTATGGCAGGTGCACTGTCCGTATATCTGTTTATTGTCAGCGGTATTTTATGTATGATCGTATATAAGATGACAAATGACACAGACCCGGATGGTTCCAAGAAAGCTGCAAAGAAAAAAGCAAAAGAAGAAAGAAGGAGGAGATAAACTATGAAATCAAATACATCAGGTCGTGTGCGCAGTATTTTTGTTCATCTTGTGCTGATCTTTTTATCCTTCCTGTGTCTGTTTTTCTTTTACATTCTGATTGTAAATGCAACACGTTCCCATGCGGATCTGCAGAAAGGATTTTCAGCACTTCCCGGAAAATATTTTCTTGAGAATCTGAAGAATGTGGCAAATGACGGAAGTTTCCCGATGTTCCGCGGTATTCTTAACAGTGTTGTTGTATCTTCCTGCAGTGCTGCACTTTGTACATATTTTTCTTCTTTGACAGCTTATGGTCTATATGCTTATGATTTTAAAATGAAGAAAGCAGCTTTTACCTTTATTATGGCAATTCTTGTTATGCCTACACAGGTAACAGCAATGGGATTTTTACGACTGATCACAAAGATGGGAATGTATGACTCTTTACTTCCGCTGATCATTCCATCCATTGCATCTCCGGCAGTCTTTTACTTTATGTACAGTTACCTTCAGTCTTCCCTTCCTTTATCCCTTGTGGAAGCGGCAAGAATTGATGGCTCCGGAGAATTCAGAACCTTTAACAGTATTGTACTTCCGATCATGAAACCGGCAGTAGCAGTACAGGCAATCTTTACTTTCGTAGGATCCTGGAACAATTACTTCGTTCCTGCCCTGATCATTCAGTCAAAGAGCAAAATGACAGTGCCGATCCTGATTGCAACTCTGCGTGGTGCTGATTATATGAACTTTGATATGGGTAAAATTTACATGATGATCACTGTTGCGATCGTGCCAATCATTATTGTATATCTGCTTTTATCCAAATACATTATTGCAGGTGTAACACTTGGTGGTGTAAAAGAATAATGAGAATTAAGAACCCCCATAGAGAGAATGCTATGGAGGTTCTTTTCATGAGAATTATAATATTAAAAACAGGAGTATAATTATATGAAGAAATGGATTTACAGTGGAACTAGAGAAGAACAGCCGTCAGAGAGAGAACTGATGCATGGAAAGCTTGCCAGAAAAGCGGCGTCAGAAGGCATTGTTCTGCTGAAAAATGAAGGAATCCTTCCATTAAAGAAAGATACAGCTGCTGCACTTCTTGGGTATGGAGCAGAGAAAACCGTAAAGGGTGGAATTGGTTCTGGAGATGTTAACAACAGAAAGAATATTTCTATTTATCAGGGACTGAAAGAAGCAGGAGTAAAAATTGTAAGCGAAGACTGGATCAGCGATTATCACAATCGCTATGAGCAGGCGAGAGAGGCGTGGAAAGAAAAAGTTCTGGAAGAAGCTAAGAAAGTAGATAATCCTTTTGATGCCTATGCAGAGAATCCTTTTGCAATGCCGCTGGGACGTAAGGTGGCAGAGGAAGATATCTGTGAAGCAGATGTGGTGATTTATGTGATCAGTCGTATTTCAGGAGAAGGAAAAGACCGCCGCAAAGTAAAGGGAGATTACTATTTAAGCGAGAGAGAAGAGGAAGATTTACGTTATCTTGCAGAAATGAACAAACCTGTGATCCTTATTCTTAATGCAGGTGGTCCTGTGGAGCTGACAGATATTCTGGAACAGACAGACAATATAAAAGGAATCTTAAATATTTCTCAGCTTGGTCAGGAAGGGGGAGATGCCCTGGATGATGTACTTCTGGGAAAAGAAGTGCCGGGCGGTAAACTGACAACAACCTGGGCAAGGCGATACGAGGATTATCCGGCTTCAGAAGAGTATGGGTATCTGAATGGCAATCTGGAAAAGGAAAAATACAAAGAAGGTATTTATGTAGGTTACAGATATTTTGACAGCTTTGACAAAAAGGTGATGTTTCCGTTTGGGTTTGGTCTTTCTTATACTATGTTTGAGATGAAGTGTTGTAGCATAAATATGGAAGAAAGTAAGATCAGAGCAGAGGTTCAGGTTACAAATACAGGAAATGAATATGCTGGTAAAGAAGTGGTACAGATTTATGTTACGCTTCCGCAGACAGAACTGGAAAAAGAGTATAAGAGACTGGCAGGTTTTGCAAAAACCAGAATTCTGAAGCCGGGAGAAACACAAACACTTACTGTTGAGATTCCACAGAAACAACTGGCTTCTTTCAATGAGGAAACACATACATGGATAGTGGAAAAAGGCAAATATGGCATTCTGGTCGGAAACAGTTCAGACAAACTGAAACTGGAAGCAGTTCTGGTAGTTTCAGATGATACAGTACTGGAACAGATGGATAAAATCTGTCCGCTTCAGGAAGAACTGGAACAGATTTATCTGACAAAAGAATTGAAAGAAAAATCTGTGCAGAGACAGGAAAAACTGATAACAGCGCAGGTTCCGGAATATTATTTTAAACCTGCGATGATACCGGCAAAATCGGAAAATGCCGGAAAAAATCAGGAAAATCTGACAGAGGAAGAAAAAAGATTTGTTTCTGTTCTGGAAGACAGAACTACAGAAGAGCTGATTCCTCTGCTTTATGGAAAGATTTCAGAGAATATCAGTACTCTTGGTGCAGCAGGGATTCGAGTACCGGGATCAGCAGGTGAAACCTGCGGTACTTTGGAAGAGGATGGAATCCCGTCTCTTGTTATGGCGGACGGTCCGGCAGGTATCCGCCTCAGACAGTGGTATGAGGTAGATAAAGAGACAGACAGCATCTATGAAATGGGAGTTCTTGGTTCACTGGAAAATGGAATTCTGGAACCTGGTGTGCATCATGAGAATGCAGACACTTATTATCAGTACTGTACTGCTTTTCCGGTAGGAACAGCACTGGCACAGACCTGGGATACAGATCTCATGACAGAGTTTGGAAAAGCAATCGCAGAAGAAATGGAAGAATTTCATGTAAATCTGTGGCTTGCACCGGGTATGAATATTCACAGAAACCCATTATGTGGAAGAAATTATGAATATTATTCAGAAGATCCATATCTGTCAGGGATGCTGGCAGCAGCAGTGATCCGGGGTGTTCAGAGCAAGTCAGGATGTGGCGTAACAATCAAGCATTTTGCATGCAATAATCAGGAAGATAACCGCATGGGTGTTAACTCCTGTGTATCCGAACGTGCGCTCAGAGAAATCTATCTCCGCGGATTTGAAATTGCAGTAAAAGAAGGAAATCCTGTTTCTATTATGACTTCCTATAATCTTATCAACGGTATTCATGCGGCGAACAGCAAAGATCTGTGCATGACAGTTGCCAGAAAAGAATGGGGATTTGACGGAGCAATTATGTCAGACTGGAACACAACAGTTCCGGAAGATGGAAGCGTTCCATGGAAATGTGTGGCAGCAGGCAATGACATTATCATGCCTGGAAATCCGGATGATGATAAGAATATTCGCCAGGCATATAAAGAAGGTAAACTTACAGAAGAAGAAATCCGAAATTGTGCCGGACATCTGGTATCTATGATCCGTAGATTAGAGCGTACAGATTGTTGAAATGATTTTTCAAACATGCTCTAAATGAAAACAGATAGAATTCTGGCATATGCTGAAAATACAGTAATGAGAGGACAATATTAATTATTAAAATCAATCGGAAGACCATCAGAGGCCTTCCGATTGATTTAGTGCTCATAATAACTGGATTTTTTATTTGCATCAGCAGATTTTCAGCAGATTTTCAAAGGAGAAAATCTCTTTTTCAGACATTAATTCTTCAAATCTGTTCAGGTTAAGATCTGAGTGTTCCAGTTCTCTTGAAAACTGATAACAGATACGGATCTGGTCATCTAGCTTAAACTGCCGGTTGTTTTTCAGATAGGTTCCCACATTTAATTCATGGATGAACAGGGTGCACACAACTGCCATTTTCACCTTGGCGAAGATCTCATCATCATAAACTGCACCGCAGAAATAGGTATAGATCCAGTAAACAAGAAGCTGTTCCTCCTGAATCTGCCAGTCCGGATAAGAGAAATCAAATTCACTTTTCTGCCAGGAATAAAGATTTCCGGAGTCAGACTGCGAATCTGTATTTCCATTATACAGTGGAGTCAGACAATTCTTTAAGTATTCCTGCCATCCCGGGCGCAGAACCTCCATTTCCGGGACAACAGTTTTCCACATTTTTTTAAATAATTGTTCTGGTGTATTTGCGCAGGCAGATGCAACAGAACTGTTTTCTATGTTATCTGTATTTATACGAGAGTAAATTTTGCTGCAAAATCTATCTCCGTATCCGGAATCTTCATGTCGTTTTCGCATTTCTTCCCATTTAAAGAGTTCATTTTTATTTACACATAACTGGAAATCATGTGCAGCAGCCAGAAGTTTCCACAGACGTTTCTGCATGGGTACAGCTCTGTCCTGGATGATATCTATAAGCATATCACGGGTGTCCATAAGTGCAGTGAACAGGAAATAATCAAAGTCATCATAGACTTCTTCTTTTGTCTTTTTTTCTTTTGTGATAAAGTGTACCTTTTCTTTTTGGGAAAGTAAAATCCTTGCTGCCTCCGGACAGGAGAGCGACAGGGAAATCTCACGCAGACCTTCAAATTCTTCAATATGTCTAGGATAATTTCTGCAGGTTCTGCAGAACATTTCCGGTCCTGCTTCTGTGTAGATGTCACACAGGTTCTCTTCGTTGAGAAAAGCACAGCGTCTGTTATACTGGCGGAAAACATGTTCTTTCCAGTCAATATCATTGTGCAGGCGATTGCGGAATGGACCTTTAAAGTGCTGGTACTTCTTCAGTGTCTGATCGTCAATCACGATCTGCCATCCTGCGCAGCAGGTATCCGGACAGGCTCCTGCAATGCAGGAAAATTCTTTATAGTAGTTTGGAAATGTGTATTGCATGATATTAAATAGGATCCTTTCTTTTTTTCTTAAGTTTACGGTAAGTTCCTGCAGTCATGCCACAGGATTTGCGAAAGCTCTGGGAGAGATAACTCTGAGAGGAGAATCCTGTGAGATGCGCAATATCTGAAATCCCGTAATCAGTATTTTCCAGAAGCTCCTTGCACACTTCGATGCGTTTTCGGTTCAGATAATTGATAGGAGAAATCCCATAATATTTTGTAAATTCATGACTCAGATAATACTTATTAAGATGACTGAGTTCTGAGAGGTGATCCAGAGTAATATTTTCCCCGTAATTGGAGTCAAGATAACGCTTAATATGAGCGCACTCTTTACTTGGATGCTGGGCGGTGATCAGTTCAAATGGTGAATCCGTAATGCGCCGAAGCTGCAGAATCAGAATATCCAGCATATGACTGCAGATGGTTTCATATCCTTCAGACTGTCTGTCCAGCTCCTGAAACAGAGAATTAAAGTAAAATAACAAATCTGTTTTCTTTTCACGACAGTTAAAAATGCGATACTCTTTATGACCGTTAAAGGAAAAACATAGTCCATCCACACCTACAGTAAAATAACTCAGAGGAGGACTCCCTTTGGAGATTTCAGTGTGATTGATATGTGGATTAATGATGACCAAATCGTCCTTTGAGATTGGGAAAATCTGATCCTCGATCAGAAAATCTCCCTGACCGTCACGTACATAGAACAATTCTGTAAAGGCATGAGAGTGAGGAATACTGGGCCAGTCACCCTCGTAGCGGGAAGAAGAGGTATTTAAAAGCGTAATATTCTGAGCTGTTGGGTGTTCGGGGCTGAAACGAAATGATTGTGAGCTCATGGCAGATTCTCCTTTCTTCTGTTTACGGCAGATGAGTATATTTGTAGCAATTTTGTTGGCGGATTCTGAATGATAGTATTTTCTATAATACCATAATTTTTTTGTAAGAGCAAGATTTCTAAAAAACAAAGCAAAAAGTGAATTGAAAAAAATTTTGAAAGAAAGTATTTTATAAACAGATAGACTGAAAATAATGTGATTACAGAAGCGAACGGACAGTAATTATCCGCTTGTCAGCAAAATGAAGGAGGTAACAGAAAATGGGAAAAGGTCGTGTAACCATACCAACTGACCTGGATGTAGTTCCACAGACACTGGAAATGATAGAAGAGTGGGGCGCTGATGCTATACGTGACTGTGACGGAACAGAATTTCCGCAGAAATTAAAAGACACAGGTGCCAAAATTTATGCAACCTACTATACAACTCGTAAGGACAATGCGTGGGCGAAAGCACATCCGGAAGAAATCCAGCAGATGTATATTATGACATCTTTCCACACAGCGGTTGCAGATACACTGGAGATTCATCTGATGGATCACCTCTATCCGAATATGCTTGCAGTCAACACAAGAGATGATATCCGCAGATGGTGGGAAGTAATGGATCGTACCACAGGAGAGCCGGTACTGACAGATCAGTGGTCATATGAAGAAGAGACAGGAAATGTAGTGATCTTATCTGCGAAACGCTTCCATGAATATACTGTAAGTTTCCTGGCATATATTATGTGGGATCCTGTACATATGTACAATGCAGTAGTAAATGACTGGAAAGACGTAGAACCGCAGATTACATTTGATGTGCGTCAGCCGAAAACAAGAGCACACTCTCTGGAACGTCTGCGCAGATTTCTGGATACTCATGAGTATGTGGATGTTGTGCGCTTCACTACATTTTTCCATCAGTTTACTCTTATATTTGATGAACTTGCAAGAGAGAAATATGTAGACTGGTTTGGTTATTCCGCTTCAGTCAGCCCATATATTCTGGAGCAGTTTGAGAAAGAAGTGGGCTATCCTTTCAGACCGGAATATATCATTGATCAGGGATACATGAACAATACCTATCGGATTCCCTCAAAAGAATTCAAAGATTTCCAGGCATTTCAGAGACGCGAAGTTGCGAAGCTTGCCAAAGAGATGGTAGATATCGTACATGAATACGGAAAAGAGGCCATGATGTTCATGGGAGATCACTGGATTGGTATGGAACCGTTTATGGACGAATTTGCATCTATCGGACTGGATGCTGTAGTTGGAAGTGTTGGAAATGGTGCGACCCTGCGTCTGTTCAGCGATATTAAGAATGTAAAATATACAGAAGGAAGATTTTTGCCATACTTTTTCCCGGATACGTTCCATGAAGGCGGCGATCCTGTAAAGGAGGCAAAAGTAAACTGGGTAACAGCAAGAAGAGCAATCCTTCGAAGCCCGATCCAGAGAATAGGCTACGGCGGATATCTGAAACTTGCCCTGGAATTCCCGGATTTTGTACAGTATATCAAAGAAGTCTGCGAAGAGTTCCGCACTTTATATGATAACATTCAGGGAACGACTCCTTATTGCGTAAAACGGGTAGCAGTCCTGAATTGTTGGGGAAAGATGCGCTCATGGGGTAACCATATGGTACATCACGCCATCTATTACAAGCAGAATTATTCTTATTTCGGAATTATCGAAGCATTAAGCGGCGCACCGTTTGATGTATCATTTATCAGCTTTGATGATATCAAAGCAGACAAAGATCTTCTGAAGAAATTTGACGTAGTGATCAATGTGGGAGATGCGGACACTGCACAGTCAGGCGGCGAGAACTGGATCGACGAAACAATCATCACAGCAGTCAGAGAATTTGTATATAATGGCGGTGGATTTATCGGTGTAGGAGAACCGGCAGCACATCAGTGGCAGGGCAGATTCATTCAGTTAGATGATGTACTTGGAGTAGAAGAAGAACATGGATTTAACCTGAATACAGATAAATATAACTGGGAAGAACACAGAGATCATTTCATCCTTAAAGATGCAGAAGGCGAGGTTGATTTCGGTGAAGGTAAGAAGAACATTTATGCCTTACCGGAAACAGAAATCTTAATCCAGAAAGACCAGGAAGTGCAGATGGCTGTAAAGACTTTCGGTAAAGGAAGAGGCGTTTATATCAGCGGACTTCCATACAGCTTCAAGAACAGCCGCGTGCTTTATCGTGCAGTCCTTTGGTCAGCATCCGCAGAGGAAGAACTTCACTGCTGGTATTCAACCAACTACAATGTAGAAGTACATGCTTACGTAAAAAATGGAAAATACTGCGTAGTCAACAACACTTACGAACCACAGGATACAGTAGTTTACAGAGGTGATGGAAGCAGTTTCCGGTTACATATGGAGGCAAATGAGATCAAATGGTATCAGATATGAAAGATATCGGATAGATTTTATCTGTAAAATAGATTGAAAAGCAAGTCAGTGAAGAAATAACAGAACAGGTTCAGACGTGAGCAGAATGCTTTTGCCTGAACCTGTTTTGATGTGTCAATAAGTTGATTTTTGAACAATCTTGCGTTTGAATTTCTTATTTACGCATCGTTGTCGGTCGCTGTAGCCACCG
>OIVY01000231.1_pt1 | contig 17858 bp, 10 predicted proteins | sample 1587391 | NCBI WGS metagenome assembly OIVY01 (sample SAMN02674964, study PRJEB24791) | human gut metagenome, SKBSTL008 | isolation source: stool | host: Homo sapiens | place: USA | reverse complement strand
CGAGCGTCTGAGCTGGAGCTTTGAGGAAGTGGATGCCAAGCTGAAGGGCATCATGGAGGGCATCTTCCACGCTTCCTACGATGCTTCCGTTGCTGCCGGTTCCGAGGGCAACCTGATGGTCGGTGCAAACTGCGCCGGTTTCCTGAAGGTGGCTACCGCCATGATGGCACAGGGCATCACCTACTGATCCCACTGCATCGTTCCAGGGGCTGCATCCGAAGGGGTGCGGCCCCTTTTTTTTCCTGCATATTTCCTCTGTCCGTTGTCCATACTCCCTTTGCCAGAAAGCGAAGGGAGTATTTTTATGGATGAGCAGATGTTTTGTTTCCAATGTGAGCAGACGGCCAACGGGACTGCCTGTACCGGTCGGGCAGGCGTGTGCGGGAAATCGGCTCCGACCGCAGCGGCGCAGGACCGGCTGACCGGTGCCCTGATCCGGTATGCGGAGCAGCTCATTGGCGAAGGCCGTGCTCCGGCTCCGGAGCAGGCTTTGCTGCTGATGCAGGGGCTGTTCACCACCATCACCAATGTAAATTTTGACGAGCACACCGTCGGGCAGCTGATCGAGAAGATCCACGCCGCCTGTCCGGGCATTGCCGAGGACTATGATATGCAGCAGCTCTGGCAGGAGCCTGACCCGGACGTGCGAAGCCTGAAATGCTTTGTGCTGTTCAGCCTGCGGGGAATGGCCGCTTATAACTATCATGCTCGGGTTCTGGGCCGCATCGACCCGGAGCTGGACAAATTTTACTGTACCGCCCTGAAGGCAGTGGGCACCTCGGGGCTATCCATGGAGGAGCTTTGGCTCCTGGTGCAAAGGACCGGAGAAGCCAGCTTCCGCACCATGGAACTGCTGGATCATGCCAACACCGGTGCCTTTGGCGAACCGGAACCGACAGAAGTCCCTCTGACCATCGAGAAAGGGCCTTTCATCGTCATTTCCGGCCACGACCTTTACGACACCCAGCAGCTTTTGGCCCAGACCGAGGGCAAGGGCATCAACGTTTATACCCACTCGGAACTCCTGCCCGCCCACGGTTATCCGGAGCTGAAAAAGCGCTATTCGCACCTCAAGGGAAATTTCGGCACCGCCTGGCAGAACCAGCAGTCGGAGTTTGAGGACATCCCCGCCCCCATCCTCTTCACCACAAACTGTATCATGCCGCTGCGCCCCAGCTACGCCGACCGGGTCTTTACCACCTCGGTGGTCTCCTATCCCGGGGTGCCGCACATCGGGGAGGACCGGGACTTCACCCCCGTCATCCGGAAAGCGCTGGAACTGGGCGGCTACCCGGAGGATACCATCATCCCGGGCATGAACGGCGGCAAAACGGTCACCACCGGCTTTGCGCGGAGCGCTGTGCTCTCCCACGCCAATGAGATCGTTGCGGCCGTGAAAAGCGGGCAGATCCGTCACTTCTTTCTGGTGGGCGGCTGCGACGGCACCCGGCCCAGCCGCCGCTACTACACCGAGTTTGCCCGGCTGACACCGCCGGATACGGTCATTCTGACCCTTGCCTGCGGAAAATTCCGGCTGAACGATCTGCCTCTGGGCACAGTGCCCGGCACTGGCCTGCCCCGCCTTCTGGATGTGGGCCAGTGCAACGATGCATACAGCGCCATCCGGATCGCACTGGCGCTGGCCGATGCCTTCGGCTGCACCGTCAACGACCTGCCGCTCTCGCTGGTGCTCTGCTGGTTCGAGCAGAAGGCAGTCTGCATCCTAATCGCCCTGCTGGCTTTGGGCATCCGGAACATCCGCCTCGGCCCCACCCTCCCGGCCTTTCTCTCTCCGGGGGTCGTGCAGGAGCTTCAGCGGCGCTATGACCTGAAAGCCATTACGACCCCGGAAGAGGACCTGCGGGCCATTCTGGGACGCTGACTGCCGCCGCAGGGAATTTCTTCCTTTGTTTTTGCTACGCTCCCGGGATTTCCCGGGAGTTTTTCTTGTGTCGAAACTTTTTCATAATTTCTGGGAATTTCCGGCGCAGGAACAAGTTTTCACTTCTGTGCAGGAATCATTTTCCGGAGAAACTCCGGCGCGGTTCCCCACCGTTTCAAAAATTTGGATCTTTCGGTTTCAAATTCGTTTGAACCTCTTGTATTTCCGAACATCCGATGCTACTATATTAGCAGTACACAAAATGTACTATATTTTAGAAAGAGGAGGAGAAAAAATTATGAAAAAGAGATGGTTCGTAGTGATACTTACCATCGGATTGCTGCTTCGTGTTCTGCCGCTGAGTGTACTTGCACTGAGCCCCGACCCCACCATCACGGATTCGGACGGCACCATTCTGGACTGGAGTGACCTTTCCACCGTCCCCTACTCCCTTGATGATTCGCAGGAACAGGAACCTCCTGTTCCCGACCTTTCGGAGACGGACTCGGAGAAAAGCCTTGCGGATGCGGACAACGATGAAGCACCAGCGGATGACCTGCCCGCAGGGAATCCCACCCCCCCCCCCCCCCCCCCCCAGCCTCTTGACGAGGAACTGGAGGGCGATGCCCCTGCGGACGACGACGACAGCACCACAGCCCCGGCTGTGTGCAAGATCGACAAGATCGACGATACGTACTACTACTCCACACTGGACGATGCAATCACTGCCGCGACGGATGGTGATCAGATCGACCTGCTGAAGGACATTGAGTGGTATACGGGCCTTGAGTTCCATAGTAAGAACTTGACCATTTCCGGCGGCAATACCTACACGCTGACGCTGAACCAGAACGGTATGTATGCATCGCACAGTGATATCACGTTTAAAGATCTTACGCTGAATATCTATGCGCATACTCATACCCATGAAGGTGGCGCAGGAGGAACGGCCAACCTGATCAGCAACTCGAATCTGAGACTGAACAACGTCAACTTTACGTTGATCCCGGATGGAAGCTGCGGCAGCGGCATCTATCTGTATCAGAAGAGCAACCTGTATCTGGATGGATCATACGCCGTGATCCGTGGTGTCTCTAATTATCGTGCAAGTGGTATCTACGCCGATGACTCGGAATTTAAAGGACAACCTAACCGTGAGATCAAGATCAACAACTCTTATCTTGAGATCACAGGCTGTGCCCATGCGGCCATGACGATCGATCCGATCGACATCACACTGTCCAGTTCAAATGTCGTGGTGATGGACAACGGCAAATCCGATCCTGATGGCTACGGCTTCGGCATTGGCTGCTATGGCGGTAAGCTGACCATGGAATCCTCGACCCTGACCGCCACCGGAAACACCGGCGCATGGTATGGCTACGCTGTTTTCGTTGATGGCCTTGACGTGGATTCCGGTTCTACCCTTGATATCCGCGACAATGGCGGTTCCGGCCTTGGTGTCGGCGGCATTGGCGTGATCCAAGGCGGTTCGCAGGTCATCTGCGACGGCAACGGCACAAATGACCCGGGCTACGGCTCTGGCGGTTTGTATGTGTATGCAGGCGCCGACCTGACCATTGAAAGTGGTGCAAACGTCTCCGTATGTCAGAACAAGGGCCTGGCTGCCATCGTGAACAGCTGTAAGCTGCACATCCAGAATGGTGCCAATGTTTCAGTGGACAACAATGCTAAGCTCGGTATCTACAACAGTTACGATTCCTATCTGACGATTGAGTCCGGTGCAAATGTCACCGCCAACCACAACGGTGCCCATGGCATCTACAATCAAGTGATGGGTGATCTGAAGCAGGGTGCTTTTCTGATAGAAAGCGGTGCAAATGTCACTGCCAACTACAATACGGTGTCCGGTATCGTCAACTGCAATCTCTTCACCGTGGAAAAGGGTGCCAATCTGCAGGTGGAATACAACAGCAACTGCGGTATCCAAAACGATGAGCATGCGACGCTGAACCTGCTGGCCGGCAGTGTACGCTATAACCATGCCGGTTCTGTAGGCGGCGGACTTGTGAACTCTGGCACTGCGATTCTTTCAGACGATGTAGAGCTGTACAACAATCACGCAAGGCTTTCTGGTGACGACATCTACAACGCAGACGGTGCCACCATCACCTTTGGCGATACCGGCAAAGGCTGGGCGCTGGACGGCGAACCGGACTGCTATGATTTCATTACCGGCTGGTACGACGACTCTGAAACCACCCGCTGGAACGCCCATGGGGACGATGAAAGTGCCCGGCATACCGTGCTGTTCCAGCCCGGTACTGAACTCACCGACCCCCTGTCCCTCAAGGCCGCACACGGCAGCATCGGCAGCCTGACCGTCTGCAAAGAGACGCTCGGGGAACTGCTGCCGAGCGACTATGACACCGCGTTCACCTTTGAGCTCACGCTGGACGATGATACCATCACCACGATCGACGACAAATGGTGCGGTGTCCCGTTCAAAAACGGCAAGGCATCCTTCACCCTGAAAAGCGGCGAGAGCATCACGCTCTCGAACCTGCCCGCAGGCATCGGCTATACCATCACCGAAACCGCTCAGGACGGCTGGACCCTGCTGAATCTCAACCCTGCAGAGACCGGCGTTGTGCCCCAGAACGACACCGCCAAGGTCGTCTTTACCAACCTGAAGAACAGCCCGGACGACCCCTATGTTCCGGTCGTTCCCGTAGACCCGGAGACCCCCGAGACCCCCGAGGAGCCTGAGGAACCCGAGATCCCCGAGGAAACAGAGGAAACCGAGGAAACAGAGGAAACCGAGGCCCCCGGCGAGCTGCCTGCGGAGGAACCGGCTCAGACTGACACGTCCGCGTCGTTGGCCCAGCCGGAGGAAACGCCCACGCAGAACACCACGACCGTGACCCTGATCCAGACCGGTACCACCGATTGGCTGGCTGCCGTGCTTCTGATCTTTGGCATCGGTCTGTTGGTATGCGGGTGGTTCTTCGACCGCAAACAGCGCGCCGCAAAGCACTAAGGACAGAAACGCCCCGCAATCATACGCAAACCGCCGCATCCCCTGCCCCAGACCGGCAGCCGGATGCGGCGGTTTTTTCAAGGTTTTGATGAAATGCGTTCATCATTTCATCAAACCGCACAAGATGACCGGACTTCAGGGCATCAAGTTTGGCGCAGCTGTCACTTGAACATCTCTCACCATCCGCTATAATAGAATCATCGGAACAAAGGCGTTCCAGAGGGGTATTCTATACTCTTCTGGGGCGTTTTTTTGTTTTCTGTGCAAGATCGGCTGCGGAATGTGCCGCGGCCCGGAGGATATTTTGAGAGATAAGGATGGGAAAGGCAATGGATCAATTTACGGAAAACGCCACGCCTCTTGGCCTGTATGACCCTCAGTTCGAGCACGATGCCTGCGGCATCGGCGCTGTGGTGGACATCAAGGGCCGCAAGAGCCATCAGACGGTCAGCGATGCCCTGAGCATCGTGGAGCGTCTGGAGCACCGCGCCGGTAAGGATGCCGAGGGCAAGACCGGCGACGGCGTGGGCATCATGCTGCAGATCAGCCACAAGTTCTTCTCCAAGGTGGCCGATGAGCTGAACATCAGCCTGGGCAACGAGCGGGAATACGGTGTCGGCATGTTCTTCTTCCCCCAGAACGAGCACCTGCGGGCACAGGCCATGAAGCTGTTTGAGCTGGTCACCCGCAAGGAGGGGCTTGAGTTTCTGGCATGGCGCAGGGTGCCGGTAGACCCCGATGCCGTGGGCCAGAAGGCCCGGGACTGCATGCCCTCCATCTGGCAGTGCTTCATCAAAAAGCCTGCCCGTGTGAGCAAGGGCATTGATTTTGACCGCAGGCTCTACATCGTCCGCCGGGTGTTCGAGCAGGCCAGCAACGGCACCTATGTGCCCAGCCTGTCCAGCCGCACCATCGTCTACAAGGGCATGTTCCTGGTGCACGATCTGCGCCTGTTCTACCTTGACCTGCAGGACGAGGATTATGAGTCCGCCATCGGCATGGTGCACAGCCGCTTCTCCACCAACACCAACCCCAGCTGGATGCGTGCCCACCCCAACCGGTTCATCCTGCACAACGGCGAGATCAACACCATCAAGGGCAACACCGATGCCATGCTGGCCCGTGAGGAGAGCATCGAGAGCCCCATCCTGCAGGACGACATGAACAAGATCCTGCCCATCATCAACACCTCCGGCTCGGACTCCGCCATGCTGGACAACGCGCTGGAGTTCATGGTGATGAACGGCATGGACCTGCCTCTGGCTGTGATGATCACCATCCCCGAGCCCTGGGAGAACAACAAGAACATCAGCCAGAAAAAGCGCGATTTCTACCAGTATTACGCCACCATGCTGGAGCCCTGGGACGGCCCCGCCGCCATCCTCTTCTCCGACGGCGACGTGGTGGGCGCGGTGCTGGACCGCAACGGTCTGCGCCCCAGCCGCTACTATATCACCAAGGACGGCCGGATGATCCTGTCCTCCGAGGTGGGCGTGCTGCCCTGCGCCCCCGACAACATCCTGATGAAAGACCGCCTGCGCCCCGGCAAAATGCTGCTGGTGGATACCGTCAAGGGCGAGGTCGTGGATGACGAGAAGCTGAAGGAATACTACGCCAGCCGCGAGCCCTACGGCGAGTGGATCGACCGGAATCTGGTCCGGCTGAAGGACCTGAAGATCCCCAACATCAAAGTCCCCAGCTACACCGGCGAGGAGCTGACCCGCCTGCAGAAGGTCTTTGGCTACAAATACGAGGAGATCAAGGAGCTGATCCTGCCCATGGCCCGGGCCGGTGCCGAGCCTTCCGGAGCCATGGGCACCGACACCCCGCTGGCTGTCCTGAGTGACCAGCATCCCCCGCTGTTCAACTACTTCAAGCAGCGGTTCGCACAGGTCACCAACCCGCCCATCGATGCCATCCGTGAGAAGGTGGTCACCTCCACCAGCGTCTATGTGGGTGCCCATGGCAACCTGCTGGAGGACAAGCCCGAGAACTGCAAGGTGCTCAAGGTGCAGAACCCCATCCTGACCAGCACCGATCTGCTCAAGATCAAGCACATGAACGTGCCCGGTTTCAAGACCGCCACGGTGTCCATCAATTACTACAAGAACACCAGCCTGGAAAAGGCCATCGACCGCGTATTCCTGGAGGTGGACCGCGCCTACAAGGACGGTGCCAACATCATCATCCTCTCTGACCGCGACATCGACGAGTACCACGTCTCCATCCCCAGCCTGCTGGCCGTTTCTGCCGTGTCCCAGTACCTCATCCGCACCAAGAAGAGCACGGCCATGGCCCTCATCCTTGAGAGCGCCGAGCCCCACGAGGTGCACCACTTTGCCACCCTGCTGGGCTACGGTGCCTGCGCCGTCAACCCCTATCTGGCCCACGATACCATTGCCCAGCTCATCGACGAGGGTCTGCTGGACAAGGATTACTACGCCGCCGTGGATGACTACAACAAGGCTGTGCTGAACGGCATCGTGAAGATCGCCTCTAAGATGGGCATCTCCACCATCCAGAGCTACCAGAGCAGCCAGATCTTTGAGGCGGTCGGCATCTCCAAGGATGTCATCGACAAGTACTTCACCGGCACGGTCAGCCGTGTGGGCGGCATCGGTCTGGAGGACATTCAGGCGGATGTGGAAGCTGCCCACAACGCCGCCTTTGACCCGCTGGGTCTGGACATCAACATGGAGCTGGCCGACGGCGGCGCTCACAAGTTCCGCAGCGGCAAGGAAGAGCACCTCTTCACCCCGCAGACCATCCATCTGTTCCAGAAAGCCTGCTTCACGGGCGACTACAAGGCCTTCAAAGACTTCACCCGCACCGTGGACAACATGGGTGCCGAGGGCATGCACCTGCGCAGCCTGCTGGACTTCAGCTATGACCCCAACGGCGGCATTCCCCTTGAGGAGGTGGAGCCTGTCAGCTCCATCGTCAAGCGGTTCAAAGCCGCTGCCATGAGCTACGGTGCCCTGAGCAGCGAGGCCCACGAGACCATCGCCATCGCCCTGAATCGTCTGGGCGGCCGGAGCAACACCGGTGAGGGCGGCGAGCCCGAGGAGCGCTACCAGAGCGAGAGCAACTCCAAGATCAAGCAGGTAGCCTCGGCCCGCTTCGGCGTGACCAGCAAGTATCTGGTCTCCGCCGAAGAGATCCAGATCAAGCTGGCACAGGGCGCAAAGCCCGGCGAGGGCGGCAACCTGCCCGGTGCCAAGGTCTACCCCTGGATCGCCAAGACCCGCCACAGCACCACCGGCGTGGGCCTGATCTCTCCCCCGCCCCACCACGACATCTACTCCATCGAGGATCTGGCCGAGCTGATCTATGACCTAAAAAACGCCAACCGCCATGCCAACATCAACGTGAAGCTGGTCAGCGAGGCCGGTGTCGGCACCATTGCCGCCGGTGTTGCCAAGGGCGGCGCGCAGGTCATCCTTGTCTCCGGTTACGACGGCGGCACCGGTGCAGCCCCCCGCACCTCCATCAAGAATGCGGGCCTGCCCTGGGAGCTGGGCATCGCCGAGACTCACCAGACCCTGATCCTGAACGGCCTGCGCAGCCGCGTCCGCATTGAGAGCGACTCCAAGCTGCTCTCCGGCCGCGATGTTGCCATCAGCTGTATGCTGGGCGCTGAGGAGTTCGGCTTCGGCACCTCCCTGCTGATGTGCGAAGGCTGCGTGATGATGCGTGTCTGCAACCTGGACACCTGCCCCATGGGCATCTGCACCCAGAACCCCGAGCTGCGCAAGCGGTTCAAGGGCAAGCCCGAGTATATCATCAATTACCTGACCTTTGTGGCGCAGGAGCTGCGGGAGTACATGGCCAAGCTGGGCGTGCGCACCATCGACGAGCTGGTGGGCCGCACCGACCTGCTCCATGTCAAGCCCAGCGCTGCCGGCAGCCGTGCCGCCAAGATGAATCTGGACTGCATCCTGCACAACCCGGCCATTGCAAACAGCAACGTCCACTTTGTGCCTGCCGACACCTATGACTTCCACCTTGAGAACACCCTCGACATGAAGGTGCTGATGAAGAAGTTCAAGCTGGGCAGCAAGGCACCCCAGAGCGTCCGGCTGGAGGTCTCCAACACCGACCGCGCCCTGGGTGCCATCTTTGGCAGCGAGATCACCCGCAAGTACGGCAGCTCCCTGCCCGACGATGTCTACACCGCCGAGTGCATCGGCGCAGGCGGCCAGAGCTTTGGCGCGTTCATCCCCAAGGGCCTGACCCTCAGCCTGACCGGCGACTGCAACGACTACATGGGCAAGGGCCTGTCCGGCGGCAAGATCATCGTCCGCCCGCCCGAGGGCATCGGCTACAAGCCCGAGGAAAACATCATCACCGGCAATGTGGCCCTTTACGGTGCCACCAGCGGCAAGGCCTTCGTCTCCGGCGTGGCCGGTGAGCGCTTCTGCGTCCGCAACAGCGGCGCGACCGCCGTTGTCGAGGGCGTGGGTGACCACGGCTGCGAGTACATGACCGGCGGCACTGTCGTGGTTCTGGGCCAGACCGGCAAGAACTTCGCAGCCGGCATGACCGGCGGCGTGGCCTACGTTCTGGACGAGAACTGGGATTTCTACCAACGGGTCAATAAGGAGACCGTGAGCCTGGAGCCTGTGGAGCACAAGTACGATGTTGCTGCCCTGAAGGAGCTCATCCGTGAGCATGTGGAAGCCACCGGCTCCCCCCGCGGCAAGGAGATCCTGGACAACTTCAGCGAGTACCTGCCCAAGTTCAAGAAAGTCCTCCCCTACGATTACGACCGGATGCTCCGGATCATCGCTTCCATGGAGGAGCGCGGCCTGGACGGCGAACAGGCACAGATCGAAGCATTCTACGCTGTGCAGAAGAAGAAGTAAGGAGGGCTGGATCATGGGCAAGATCACTGGATTTATGGATTACACGCGCAAGACCAGCACGGATGTCCCGCCGCTGGAGCGCATTGAAAATTTCAACGAGTTTCACGTCTGGCTCTCCCGCGAGGAGCAGCAGACCCAGGCCGCCCGCTGCATGGACTGCGGCGTACCCTTCTGCCAGGCCGGCATGATGATCGGCGGCATGGCATCGGGCTGTCCGCTGAACAACCTGATCCCCGAGTGGAACGATCTGGTCTATCAGGGCAAGTGGGAGCTGGCGCTCCACCGCCTGCGCGCCACCAACCGCTTCCCGGAGTTCACCAGCCGGGTCTGTCCCGCCCTGTGCGAGGTCGCCTGCACCTGCGGTGATGTGACCGGCAGCAGCGTGACCGTGCGCGAGAACGAGCACGCCATCGTGGAAACGGGCTACGCCAAGGGCTGGCTCCACGCCGCCCCTCCCCCGGCCCGCACCGGCAAGAGCGTGGCCGTCATCGGCAGCGGCCCGGCCGGTCTTTCGGTGGCCGAGTACCTGAACATCCGGGGCCACGCCGTCACCGTGTTTGAGCGCGCCGACCGTGTGGGCGGCCTGCTGATGTACGGCATCCCCAACATGAAGCTGGACAAAGCCGTCATCGAGCGCCGCATCAAGATCATGCAGGCCGAGGGCGTGGAGTTCCGCACCAGCATGGATGTGGGCGGTGCCGTGGATGCCGAGAGCATCCTGAACAGCTACGATGCCGTGGTGCTCTGCTGCGGTGCCAAAAAGGCCCGTGACCTGAACGTTCCGGGCCGGGATGCCAACGGCGTGCATTTTGCCGTGGATTACCTCACCAGCGTGACAAAGAGCCTGCTGGACAGCAAATTTGCCGACGGCAGGGCCATTGATGCCAAGGGCAAGAACGTTCTGGTCATCGGCGGCGGCGACACCGGCAACGACTGCCAGGGCACGGCCCTGCGGCAGGGCTGCACTGATCTGGTGGCTCTGGAAATGATGCCGCAGCCCCCCAAGGAGCGTGCCGCCAGCAACCCCTGGCCCGAGTGGCCCCGGGTGCTCAAGGTGGACTACGGCCAGACCGAGTGCATGGCAAAGTTCGGCAAGGACCCCCGTGTCTACCAGACCACGGTCAAAGAATTCCTCAAGGACGATGCAGGCAACCTGACCGCTGCCGTCATCTCCTACCTCAAACCCGAGCGTGACCCCGAGACCGGCCGCACCAACATGGTGCCCACCGGCGAGGAGTTCACCTACAACTGTGAGCTGGCCTTCATTGCCGCCGGTTTCGTGGGCTGTGAGAGCTATGTGGCCGATGCCTTCGGTGTCAGCCTGACCGGCCGCGGCTGCGTGGACACCGACCACTTCCGCACCAACGTGGACAAGGTGTTCGCCTGCGGCGATATGCGCCGGGGCCAGAGCCTTGTCGTCTGGGGCCTGCGCGAGGGCCGCGACTGCGCCGCCGAGGTAGACCGCTACCTCATGGGCTACACCAACCTGTAAGCCCGCATCCCGGCCATTACTGAACCATTCTCTTTCCTATCCTAAACAAGCGGAAAGCCCCATCGGTATTTTTCGTACCGATGGGGCTTTCTGCGTTATTTTCTTGGGGTTTCTCTCTTCGTGAAGGGGAGCGGGCGAACCCTCTCCGGGCAGTTGCCTTGCCCTCTCAGTCAAAGCCTAACAGCTTTGCCAACTCCCCTAGTAGGGGAGCTGTCGCCGCAGGCGACTGAGAGGTTGTACGAAGGATCACTTCATCTCTTTCACCCTATTCCACCCCCGGATCACTTCCCACCGGCCCACAGAAGCGTCTGCGGGCTTATCGGCGGAGATGAGCTGGCTTTCAACAGCCCAAGTCAGAGCCTTCTGCTCGTCGGTGGCATCCTCAGCCATCACAGCGGCAGGGGCGGGTTTGCCAGCTTCGGTCCAGAGGAGTTTTGCCAGTTCGGTGGTGTTCTGGGGGATAGCTGCACCGGCAGGCAGGACAGTGTTCAGGTACAGTTCCGTGCCGATCATGTAACCGGTATAACCCAGCACAGCCGTACCGGCACCGGCAACACCGATCATGGCAGCGGTACCCAGCACGCCGGGACCTTCGCTTTCAATGGTGGCATCCTGCGTCATGGCCTCGATGGTCACAGCCTGTGCAGGCATCTTGAAGGTCAGGGGGTTCTCCTTGACGTTCACATCCAGCTTCGCATCACTGTTAATGCTCCACAGGTCAAACACAATCGCATCGGTGGGAGCGGTGTATTTCACCGTCACTTCGGCATTTTCGGGAACTTTAGCCGTCAGGGTACCATCCTCGGCCTTGGTAAATTCCACTGCCTTGCCGTCAGCATCCTTCACGGTCACTTCGGCGTTCTTGACGGTCAGGTCGTACCGCTTGACAACAGGAGCAACCGGTTCGGTATCTTCCTTCTTGTCATTGTCCTTGTTGGTGTCATCCGGCTTGTTGTCGCCCGGCTTCGGGGGCAGGGTGCCGCCGTTGTTGGTCAGCTTGCTTTCGTCAAACTTGCCGCCGGAGATCACACCGGCTTTCTCATTGGTCACAGCACCGGTAAAGTTGCCGTTGCCAATGGTTCCGTTGTTTGTCACCTTGCCGGAAAACGTACCATCGTTAATTGCGCCATTATTGGTCACTTCGCCGGAAAACGTACCATTCTCAATTTTACCATCGCTCTCGTTTGTCACGCCTCCAGAGAATTGGGTCGCCTTTTCTCCGGTCGTTGTGATTGTGCCCTTATTGGTCACTTCACCAGTTACGGTACCGCCGTTGGCGTTCAGGGTTCCGTAGTTTTCAATGGGAATGCTCAGGGTACTACCCGTACCACTGTCAATCAATGTCAGATTACCATGATTGATGATTTTCTTTTCGGTGTTTACTCCAGCAACCTGCTTGCCCGTCAGATCAACAGTAACTGTAACGCCCTCGGGGATGGTCAATGTATTTGTCATGGCGTTCGGTGCCACATAGCTCAGGAATTTGAGCTGAGCATTCCCATGCGCTTTGTCTTGAATCGCTCTTAAGGTTGATTCATCCGGCCAACTGTAGTCAATCAGTTTGACATACGCCTCATATTCTACCTCATTGCGTACACCAGCAGGGGAAGCATCTTCAATTCTTTTGAATTTTCCGCTTTCAATCTTTCCCGCAGACTCATTTACGACTGTTCCGGTAAACTCAGCATTCTCCGTTCCGGTAATCGTTCCACGGTTTTGGATTTTTCCGCTGACGGTAGCATTATTTACATGCAGCTGAACACCAGTATGAATGACCATATCATAGCGTTCACTGTTTGTAATGGTGCCGCCACTCAGTAAGATCTCTGTATTGCTACGAGCGGAAGTCCATAAACCATATCCTTTGTTGTTGTCGATGGTTCCTCCACTCATTATGAACTTGGACGTTCCACTCCAAGCAATCGAAACACCATCATTGCTGCAATTTTTGATTTCAGCCAAGTCGCTCATGGTAAAAGTACAGGTGTTCCCAGAGTCAGGATACATTTTTACGCCTGCACCTTCTGGTGCTGTACAATTTTCAATTGCGCCTCCGGTCATATTGAAGGTGCCATCTCTCATGTACACACCGCCACCGCTTGTGCTTGCGGTAAAGCCCTGAATGGTGCCGCCACTGATCGTCAGGGCACTGCCGGAGCCTTCCATATAGATTGCTCCGCCGGAACCTGTTACCGTACCATTGCCCTGAATGATACCGTTGCCCACACTATCCTTGATTTCCAGCGTTCCGCCATTGATGTTAAACGCTCTCTGGTTATTTGCCGCTGTAATGGTGTGGCCGTTCAGATCAATGCTCAGTTCTTTATTATTGATAGAGAGAGTGCCTGTTAACGTAATATCGCCGCTCAATTGGACATTTCCGCCGTTTGTAGCAGCAGCTGTCAGCCCCGTCAAATCTGAAACCGATGTAGCTGTACCGCTCGAAGTGCCGCCCGTTGCGTCCGACAGCGTTATCGCATCATCTCCCAGGGTTGTACCCCCCCCCTACTGTTGCCAGAGCGGGTGCAGGCATTATGCTGACTGCCATACTGACTGCCAGTGCCATACTAATCAATCGTTTTTTCATCTGCAAAAGCCTCCTTATAAAAATACGTTCTGCAGATCTGCCCCGGCAGGAAAGCCGGACGCATCCGTTGCTTTTTTGCCCACGGTGGGCAAATCATCAGCACCATTGTAACAAATTTTGGAGCATTTGGCAATGTTTTAAGGCAAATTGTCGAATATCCGGTAAAATGGCCTTTCAGCCTGCATTTCGTCCCGAGGAAGGCGGTGATTCTGTCAAGCCACTTGCAAATGACAAACCCACACAGAAACAGCAACAGCGCTCTGCCTTATCCGGCAGGGCGCTTTGCGTCAATCTTCTCTCTTCAATTCTTCTTGCAGCAGCCGTTTGAACAAAACCGGGTAATTACTTGCACCATGCACGATATGGTAGACGAACACAGTATCCACAATCAGCCGATAGACGCAGAGATACTGCCCGGCGATCACATAGCGATAGCCGCTTTTCAGCAGTTCGGCATCTCTTGGAAGCGAACCCGACAGCGGGAAACGTTCCAACCGCGAAAGAGAATCCAAGATTCGATCCGTGATTTTTCGGGCAGAATTCGGCCCTACCAGATTCATGTGAAGCTCTGCGATTGCTTCCAGTTCCCGCTGTGCCGACTCCAGAATTTCGATCTTAGCCACGACGATAGATCTCCTCCAGCCGTTTTCTGGAATCCTCCAGCGTGTAAGCCGGAGCACCAGCAAGCCTTCCCTGTTCCGCTGCTTCCAGCTTTGCCCGGAGTTTCAACGCCTCTTCCCGCTGTTCAAATGCTTCAATGCTCATCACAACAAGGTCACCCTCTCCATTTTTTGTAATGTAGATCGGCTCGCCCGCTCCGTGCGCCAAATTTGAAATGGAACCGTAGTCATTGCGAAGCGCCGTAGACGACTTAATGATCATAGTGCGCACCCCCTAAATGATTCTAATATAATTCTATCAGAATCATTCATTTTCTTCAAGCGTTCTCATCAAAAAAGCGGCCCGCCCTCTCCGGCAGGCCGCTTTGCGTCAATCCGTATCGTTTTCGGTACCGGCCCCACCGGTCGGCGGCTCCGTCTGCGCGGCAGACGGTGTAGTACCGGCGGAAGGAGTCGTGGTCTCGGGCGGGGTGGCGGGCACCTCGGCCTCGACCTCTGCCGCCATATAGACGATGATGGTCGAGCCGACCTCCACCATGGCACCGGGCTCCTCGCTGCAATAGGCCACACAGCCCGAAACATAGGAACCATCGTTATAAATGGGATAGAAACTCGCATTCAGCCCCACCTGCGCCAGCTGCTGCTCCGCGCCGTCCCGGGTAAAGCCTGCCACGTTGGGCATCTCCACCATCTGCGGACCGCGGCTGACCACCAGATCGATGGTGCCGCCCTTTTCGATGACCTCGCCGGCTTCGGGGGTCTGACGGATGATCTTGCCCTTTTCCACAGTATCACTGTATTCCATGGTCACATAGAACAGGTAATCCCCGGCATAGCTGTTGTTGTTGCGCACCTGCGAATCGTAGTCCATCCCCACAAAGTCCGGGGCCAGATTCACCGGCTCTGTCACCAGCGAACTGGCCGGTTCGGAGGCCGGGGTGGATTCCGCAGGCTTTGCGGTGTGCAGCCCCTGATTCACCAGCCCCCACACGATGAGCAATGTCAGGATGGCCAGCAGGATCAGGATGGCCGCCAGCAGGTTGCGCAGGCTGAGTATATGCTTTTTCCGTTCCTCCTCCTCGGTGGACTGAGGGCGCGGCGCGGCCTGCTGCAGGGTCTGGGTAAGCTCCGTGGTATACTCCTGGCTGCTCAGTGCCTGGAACAGCTGGGGCACGGTCTGGATGCGCTCGGCAGGCCCGAGCTGCAGGCCCATCCAGAGCACATCCGAAACATACTCCGGCACCGCCCGTTCCAGCGTGCGGGCGCGGGGGTTGGAGTCCGACACCAGACGCTGTGCCGCAGGAACAGGGCTCTGCCCGCAGACCATCCGGTAGACCACGGCGGCAAGGCTGTATTCGTCGGTGTAGCGGCCCTCGAATTCGGTGGTGGAATACTGCTCCGGTGCCGAGTAGCCCTCGTACAGCTGCTCGTGCAGGCCGCTGCCCGCCGTGCGCAGCCCCACGGTAGCGTAGCCCGTCAGGCGTGCCCGGCCGTTTTCCAGCACCCGGATATTTTCCGGGCAGATGCCCCGGTGCACCAGCCCCACCTGATGCATGGCCGCCACGCCATCAAACACAGGCTGCAGCATATTGCGGGCCGTCTCAGCTGAAACCGGGCTGGGGCGCTCATCCAGCCACTGCTGCAGCGGGATGCCGCCGGGGTTTTCCATCACAGCGTAGACGGTGTTGTTCTCCTCGAACACGTCCAGCACAGCCTCCAGACCGTTTGCGGGGGTGATGCGCTGGATGGAGCGGTAGAGATCGGCAAAGTCCATCCGGGTGGTCTTGAACAGCACCTCGCTGCCCAGCTTGGGCCGGAGCAGCGCGTCCGTGCCCCGCTCCGCCGACAGCGTCAGGGGCATATACTCCTTGATGGTCACCCGGAACCGCCCGATGTTCTCCACGCCCCGGTACAGGATGCCCTCGCCGTCGATGCTCTGCATCTCGCCCACGGTATACCGCCCGGCCAGCAGCGTGCCCACCGGCAGGCTGCCCGCCGGGTTGCGCCCGGCCAGTACCCCGCCGCAGTGCGGGCACACCGACACCCGGCTCTCCAGCTCGCCCATGCAGTACGGGCAGATGCGTTTTGCTTCCATGTGCGCCACCTCGTTTCATCGTGGTCTGTTTCAAATTATTGTACCATATTTGCCCCCGCCGCGCAATCCGTAAAGCAAAAAAGCGCCGCCCTCTGAGTTTTTTCACAGGGGGCAGCGCTCAATTCGCACCAATATCAGCAGTAGAACTTCGATTCACCAAACACATCGTTCCACTGTGCCACAATGTAGCTTGAACGGCTTTCCAGAACATCTACAATTGCGCTCAACGTTCTGGCAGGAATCTTCGAGTTATTGTTGGCCACGATACAGCCTCCCGCTTCCGTAATCCAGATCTTTGTTGCACTGGCATTCGGAACACCCTTTGCAACATGGACATGAACCGGTTCCAGCGGTGCACCTTCATTGCTCCAGAAGAAAATCACATAACCGAACAGCCGGAACAGACTAGGCACTTTCGATTCCCCCCTCATGCGAGAAGCGGATCAGAAGATGTGCCGTTGATTTGACCAACTCTTTCAGGCTCGTCATCTCCATTTCAGAATAGCCATTATTGGTCCACAAATACCCCGGCAGAATACAGGTCGCCGACTTAAAGCCGTTTTCTACAGGTGTTTCAATCTGTACCTTTACCTGCTCCTGACTGCCATTCTGAATTGGCGAGGAATAAACGATTTCCGTCCCATCATTCAAGGTCATAAAAGGATAAAGCATCCGAACACCCTCTTTCTTAAAAGAAGTATACCATGAAATCCAGAAAGTTTCAATTATCGATAAATATCATCGCCGAGGCTGGTTCTAAACACTTAAGGACAAAGTAGATGATCGTGGTTGCCTGCTGATGCTTCTTCCGCCATGTAAAAAGCCGCTCTTTGTGCATCACAACACAAAAAGCGGCCTCATTACGTCCTTATTCAGGTCTGCGGAGCATTATTCCGGCAGATCCTCTTCGTTCTCCAGGCTGTGCCAGACGTTCTGGACATCGTCGTTGTCCTCCAGGGCATCCAGCAGCTTGCCCATTGCCTTGAGCTGATCGGGGTCGGTCAGGCGGGTGGTGGTCATGGGGACCATGGCCAGGTCGTCGCTCAGGATCTCGTAGCCCTTCTCTTCCATGGCCTTGACCACAGCGGAGTAGTTCTCGGGATCGGTGGTGATCTCAGCAGCCTCTTCGCCTGCATCAAAGTCCTCAGCACCGGCATCCAGAGCGTCCATCATGGCCTCGTCGGCATCCTTATCCTCCAGAGAGATGTCAATGACACCCTTCTGGCTGAACAGGAAGGCCACACAGCCCATAGCGCCCAGGTTGCCGCCGTTCTTGTCGAAGTAGTGGCGCAGGTCGGCAGCGGTACGGTTGCGGT
>OIVY01000212.1_pt1 | contig 19162 bp, 19 predicted proteins | sample 1587391 | NCBI WGS metagenome assembly OIVY01 (sample SAMN02674964, study PRJEB24791) | human gut metagenome, SKBSTL008 | isolation source: stool | host: Homo sapiens | place: USA | reverse complement strand
CAGCCGGTTTCCGGCTGGATGTGGCCGACGAGCTGCCCGACAGCTTTATTGAAAAAGTGCGCGCCGCCGTCAAGCGGGTGGGCCCGGAAAAGTTCCTGCTGGGCGAGGTGTGGGAGGATGCCACCACCAAGTTCGGCTTCAATAAGCGCCGCACCTATCTGCTGGGCAAGGGCCTGGACAGCGTGATGAACTACCCCTTCAAGAACGCCGTGCTGGATTTCGTCAAGGGCAAGCCCGCCGAGCAGGCCATGACGGAGATCCTGACCATCTGCGAGCACTACCCTGCCCCGGCCATGGACACCGCCCTGAACTTCCTCTCCACCCACGACACCGAGCGTGCCCTGACCGTGATCGCCGACGAGCCCGCCAATGGCCGGGGCCGCGCGTGGCAGAGCGGCCGCTGTGTGACTGGCGATGCCTACGAGGAGGGCCTGCTCCGCCTGCGGATGGCCTATGCCATCATCTACACCCTGCCGGGCGTGCCCTGCCTGTACTACGGCGACGAGATCGCCATGCAGGGCTACCGGGACCCCTTCAACCGGGCTTTCTTCCGGTGGGATGCCCACGAACAGCGCCTGCGCCCCGTGCTGGCACAGCTGGCACAGCTCCGCCACACCTGCGAGGCCTTCCGCACCGGCCAGCTGCGGGTCCTGCGTGCCGAGGACGGCATCCTGCACTACCAGCGGGTGGGCAAGGTGGAGACTGCGGAGATCATCGTCAACCGCACCGAGCATATCATCGTGGAGACCCTTGCCAGCGGCAAGAGCACCGAGGTGAATCCCATGGGCTTCACCATCGTGGTGGAAGAGGTGGGGCATAACCCGAACCACAGCTACTATGATTATGTATAAGGAGACGGATTAAACCTCTCCGTCATCTTCGCTGACGCTCGATGCCTGCGACTGAGAGGTTGGACAGAGCAGCACTCGCCCTTAAATAACAACATATTGTCATTTCCACGTCTTTGTTATATAATAAACGAAGAAGGAGGGATGTTCGATGTCCATTGACCCCATTTTCTGGCTCCTTGCCGCCGTCGGTTTCCTGGCGCTGGAGGGCATGACCTTCAGCATGGTATCCGTCTGGTTTGCGGCAGGCAGCGCGGCAGCCCTGCTCTGCTGCCTGTTCACCCACTCATTCCGGGTGCAGGCGGTGGTGTTCATTGCGGTCAGCGCGGTCTGCCTGCTGGCATTCAAGCCGCTGGCCAAACGGCTGCACAAGCAGCCCACCCCCACCAACGGTGACCGCGCCCTTGGCCGGGAGGCCCGGGTGCTGACCCCCGTTTCTGCCCAGCAGACGGGCCGGGTGCGGCTGGATGGCGTGGACTGGAGCGCCCGCTGCGCCACCCCCGGCGATACCTTGACCCCCGGGCAGGCCTGCCGGGTCACCGAGATCCACAGCACCCTGCTCATCGTGGAACCTATCCTGACCGAATCTATCAACCACTGAAAAAAGGAGCGTCTCTATGCCTATCATGCTGTTCGTGATCCTCGCGCTCATCTTTGTCATCCTGCTCATCGTCGTCACCAACATCGTCATCGTGCCTCAGTCCATGGTGTACGTTGTGGAGCGTCTGGGCAGCTACTCCGACACCTGGTCGGCCGGCCTGCATGTCAAGATCCCGTTCATTGAGCGGATCGCCAAAAAGGTCAGCCTGAAGGAGCAGGTCGCGGACTTCCCTCCCCAGCCTGTGATCACCCGCGATAACGTCACCATGCAGATCGACACCGTGGTGTTCTTCCAGGTCATGGATGCCAAGCTCTACACCTACGGTGTCAACCAGCCCATCGCAGCCATCGAGAGCCTTTCCGCCACCACCCTGCGCAACATCATCGGTGAGATGGAGCTGGATCACACCCTGACCAGCCGCGATGTCATCAACGGCAAGATCACGGCCATCCTCGATGAAGCCACCGACAAGTGGGGCATCAAGGTCAACCGCGTGGAGGTCAAGAACATCATCCCGCCGCGCGAGATCCAGGAAGCCATGGAGAAGCAGATGAAGGCAGAGCGCGAAAAGCGCGCCGTCATCCTGAAGGCCGACGGTGAGAAGCAGGCCGCCATCACCGCCGCCGAGGGCGAAAAGGAAGCCGCCATCCTCCGTGCCGATGCCGTCAAACAGCAGCGCATTCTCGAAGCTGAGGGCGAGGCGCAGGCCATTCTCGCGGTGCAGAAGGCCAACGCCGATGCCATCCGCCTGCTGAACGAGGCCATGCCCAACGACAAGGTGCTGGCTCTGCGCAGCCTGGAGGCACTGGCCAAGGTCGCCAACGGCAAGGCCACCAAGATCATCATCCCGTCGGAGCTGCAAAATCTGGGCGGCGTTGTGCCCAGCATCAAGGAGCTTCTGACCGACCCGAAAGAGGACTGATCCATGATCTACGATACCCTGAACAATCTCCCCAACTATCTGGGCCTGTGCAGCAGTCTGGACAGCGTCATCGAGTTCATCATGGCGCGGGATATCAACAACCTGCCCGCCGGGCGCACCCGCATCGATGGTGACAAGGCTGTGGTCATGGTGAGCACCGTGACCCCGCAGGCCAGCGACAAGGCCCCCTTTGTCCGGCACGACAGCCACCTGACCCTTGAGACCGACCTCGAAGGCAGCGAGCTGTTTGAAGTGTCTCTGGGCGAGTTCAGCCCCACCCGGCCCACCGACGAAGCCGCTGATACCACCGTGGGCACCGCCGGCACCAGCATTGCCGGAATGCTCTGCGAGGGCCGCTTTGCCCTCTATCTGGCCGGGGAGCCGTACAAATCCAGCTTGAAGGCCCAGGGCTGCGGCAAGCTGAAAAAGGCCGTGTTCACCATGGAGCTGGACCCGGACGAAGAAGACGAGACCGAGGCCGAATAATTCCTGAAAGCACGAACTCCACGCAGCGTAGGTTGCGTGGAGTTTTTTTGTATAGTATACTCTGGTTCAACAATTACGCTTGCCCGACTTGCCAAGGGCTCCCCTATTAGGCAACGACGACGACCGCCGCCAGTGGCGGATGAAGGGAGGAGTTGTTGGGGCCGCGGCCAGCAAGACACGAGCACAATACTTTGTGCGAAGTGGATGCTGGGAGCCGCAACCCGTACGCTGTCGAGCAACGCGAGACTGAGAGGTTTCATTCATTATGAACACATACGTCACAGGCAGCACCATCCGGCAGCTGCGGGAAACCAAGGGCCTGACCCAGGCAGAGCTTGCCGGAACGCTCTCTGTCAGCGCCAAGACCATTTCCAAGTGGGAGACCGCCAAGGGTCTGCCCGATATCTCCCTGCTGGAACCGCTGGCTGCGGCTCTGGGGGTCAGCGTGCTGGAGCTGATGCAGGGAGAACCCATTATCAACCGGAACCGGGCAGCCAACCTGCTGCGGAGCAAGCTCTACGTCTGCCCTCTCTGCGGCAATGTGCTCCACGCCACCGGACAGGCTGTGGTGAGCTGCTGCGGCATCACCCTGCCTGCGCTGGACATCGCCGAAGCCGATGATGCCGACGAGCATCATCAGTTGACTGTGGAGCGGGTGGAGGACGAGCTCTTCGTCACCCTGCACCACCCCATGGAGAAAAACCATTACATCTCGTTTCTGGCCTACCTCACCGGCGATAAGCTGCAACTGGTCAAGCTCTACCCCGAGGGAGATGCCTCTGCCCGCTTCTCCCTGCGGGGCGCAGGTGTGCTTTACTTCTACTGTAACTGCCACGGCCTGATGAAGGCTCCGGATTTCCGCACCGCCACCCGGCGCACCACACCCCAAAAGATCCACCTGCGGGAGCCGGATGAGGGCGACCGGGAACAGGTAATGGCTTACCGGGAAGAATTTTTGGCCATCGGCTCCCGGATGGACGGCACCTCGGCTCTGGACAAATATGCCGACTTCGATGCCTGGCTGGCCCAACTCCGCAAGCTGAAAGACCCAGCCACAACCCCCGCCGGTCTCGTGCCCGCCACGGAGTATCTGGCTCTGGACGAGCATGAGCATCTGGTGGGCATGACCAACCTGCGCCACCGGCTCAACGATTACCTGCTGACCTACGGCGGGCACATCGGGTACAGCGTCCGCCCCTCGGAGCGGCAGAACGGCTACGCCACTCAGATGCTTCGCCTGACGCTGGAAAAGGCAAAAGAACGAGGCATCGAAAAGGTGCGCATCTGCTGCGACCATTACAACGTTGCCTCCGCAAAGACCATCCGCGCCAACGGCGGCGTGCTGGAGGATGAGCAGTTCGATTCCTCCGATGGAACGCTGACACAGCGGTATTGGATACTGAATAAGTAAAAAGAGGCTGTTGCCAAACTCCTTCCGTCATCGCTCACGCGATGCCACCTCCCTCAATGAGGGAGGCTTTCACAGATTGCCATTACGTCAAGGCTCCCTCCAAGAGGGAGCTGGCGCGGCGAAGCCGTGACTGAGGGAGTTGTCGGCAGCAGCCTTTCTCTATTTCAGCCCAGATGGAACATATCGATCAGCACCACGGCGGCCAGGCCATAGTAGACCACCACCGCCACCAGATCATTGATGGTGGTGATGAGCGGGCCGGAAGCCACGGCGGGGTCGATGTGGATCTTATGGAACAGCATGGGGATGACCGTGCCCACCAGGCTGGAGATCACCATAGCCACGACCAGAGATACGCCCACACAGCCCGAGAGCAGGAAGGCTTCACCCCAGGCGTAGGCCTTGAAGAAGTGGATGTAGCAGCCCAGGAAGCCCAGCGCCAGCACGGCCAGCAGTGCACCGTTGGTCAGGCCCACCCGCATTTCCTTCCAGAGCAGCTGGAGCTTTTTGGCAGTGGTCAGGTTCTCGTCCACCAGCACACGGATGGTCACAGCCAGCGACTGGGTGCCCACATTGCCGGCCATATCCAGCACCATGGACTGGAAGCAGATGACGATGGGCAGCACCGCCACCACCGATTCAAACGCACCCACCACCGAGGACACCAGCATCCCAAGGAACAGCAGGGCAATCAGCCAGGGCAGGCGCTTTTTCACACTCTGGAACACACCCTCGTTCAGATCCTCTTCACTGGTCAAGCCGCCGAGTTTTGCGTAATCATCGCCCATCTCGTCGTCCACCAGCTCGACCACATCCGCCGAGGTGATGATGCCCAGCAGCTTCCCGCTGTCGTTCAGGACAGGGAGCGAGCGCTCGGCGTAGTCCACGATGCGGTCGATGCAGTCGCTGATCTTCTCGTGGTCGGTGACGTAGGGGTAGGAGCGGGCGATCAGCTTTTCCAGGCGCTCCTCCGCACGGGCCACGATGAGGTCTTTCAGGTCGATGGCACCATAAAAGTGCTCGTTCTCATCCACCACATACAGGGTGGAGATGTTATCGTTCTCGCCTGCCTGCTTCACCAGCTCACTCATGGCCTGCCGGATGGTCATATCCCTGCGGATGCAGATGTAGTTGGTGGTCATGCAACTGCCGATCTCGTCCTCGTGATAGGAGAGCAGCAGCTTCACATCATCGGCGGAATCCTGATCCAGCTGGCGAACGATCTGCGCCTTATCCGCTTCTTCCAGATCGTCCAGAGCATCCACGGCATCGTCCGAATCCATGTGAGAGATGACCCGGGCGGCCCGCTCGGGGTCCAGCTCCTTCAGGTAAGGCTCTGCGTCGTCCAGATAGGAGAAGATCTCTGCCACCGTATCCACGCCCAGTACGGTGTACACCTTCTGACGCTCCTCCGGTGTCAGGGCCGTCAGGGCATCGGCCAGGTCGTTTTCATGGTAATCGGACAGCTTTTCAGCCAGCTCTGCCTGGGGCAGACCGCTGTGGATGATGTCCAGAATCTCCTGCACATAATTTTTCTTCTGCATGGTTTGGTCCCTCCGTTTCCCGTTTCCGGGCATAAAAAATACACCGCATCGGTCTGGTTACAACTCCTGCGGTGTACAAAGGGCATGCAGTTCAGGATGCGGCTAACACGTTTGCACGGCCCGCATCGCAGGAGAAGCGTTGTTTGGGGTGATCCGTATGGTCACTGGACATGGAAACAAACTCCTCCTTGGTGTAAGATTTTTCTTTCAGCCCCGTTATCATACTACGCCGGGCCGGATTTTTCAACCCCTTTTACAGTTTTTTTACCGGATTATTGCTCTATTGCACAAAGAAGAGCTTACTTCTTATACTTTCCATACCACTGCACTGACAGCCTCCAGGAAAGTGCATACAGCACCAGCACCGCCAGCATAAGCACTGCGGCCAGCCAGAGGGGCACAGGCAGCGACCCACTTCCCGGGCCGTTCTGCTGCAGTTCATCCATCACGGCACCGCCGCCGCCCAGCAGGGCACCCAGTCCGGCAAAGGTCAGGACGTAGATCATGCGGGCTTTTTCGGCCCCAAAGCGGTACAGCAGCGGCAGGGAAATACCGTTGATCAGCAGGATGGCACACACACTGCCCGCCAGCAGGGACAGCGCATCCTTGTCCGGGGTCGTTCCGGTGCGCAGAGAGATCACCGTTATGAACAGTCCTCCGATTACAACAGCCGCCGCAGCGCAGAACAGACCGATGAGGTATTTTTCCGCCACCAGCGTCTTTTTGCTCACCGGAAGTGTCCGGCCATACTCCACCCAACCGACGCTCTGGTCGTAGGTGAGCAGGTTCACCGGCAGGATGCCCAGAAAAACGGCCGCATAACTCACCGGAAACACATAGGCGTTCGATGTGCTGAACACCAAGATCACCAGCACAAATGCAACCGTCAGGTACATGGTTTTCATACTGGTTCTGACCTGATACCAGTCTTTCAGCAGCAGCCCTTTCATCGTACATTCTCCCCTTTCACCATCAAAACGAACAGTTCTTCGATGCTCACCGGTGTCAGGGTGCTGCCCGCCGGGACAAGTTCCCTCTTCACCAGCGCCTCGGCCCCGTAGGCTGTCACCCGACGGCTGACGATGGCGTTTTTATCCAGCTCCTCCAATTGCCCGGCAGTGCCGTGCCAGAGGGCGTACTCCTCCCGCAGCGTATCCTTGTCCTCACAGAGCAGGAGCTTTCCCTTGTGCAGAAAGGCAATGGTATCACAGAGCTTTTCCAAATCGCTGACGATGTGGGACGAGATCAAAATTGCATGGTTCTCATCCCGCACAAAGTCCAGCAGCAGATCGATGAGCTCATCCCGCACCACCGGATCCAGGCCGCTGGTGGCTTCGTCCAACAGCAGCAGCTTGGGGTGATGAGAAAGTGCCACGGCAAGGCACTGCTTCATCTTCATGCCGGTGGAGTAATCGGCGTAGCGCTTTTTCTCCGGCAGCTCAAAGCGCTTACAATAATCCGCGTAAGCTGCGGCATCCCAGTTGGGATAGATGCCCGCCATCACTTTCCCCACCTGCGGCGCGGTCAGGCAAGTGGGGATGCCCTCGCCGCCCAGCACCACGCCGATATCGGCTTTGGCAAGCGGGGTGATCCCCTCCTGCCCGAACAGCTTCACAGTGCCAGCGTCCCCGTCGATCATGTCCAGGATCAGCTTAATGGTCGTGCTCTTGCCCGCGCCGTTCTCACCGATCAGCCCGCAGACTGTGCCGCCGGGCAGTTCCAGATCAATGGGCCCCAGCGCAAAATCCGGGTAGTGCTTTTCAAGGCCGTGCAGTTCTAATGCGTTCATGGTTCATTCCTCCCACAGCAATTCCAACATTTCGGTCAGTTCCTGTTTGGTCAGCCCGCAGGGAGCCGCCAGCCGGACGGCTTCCGTCAGGTGTGCTTCGATTTTTTTCAGGTTTTCTTCCCGGAGCAGCTCGGTGTTCTTCGCCGCCACGAAAAAGCCCTTGGCGGGCACGGCGTACAAAAAACCCTCCTGTTCCAGCTCATCGTAGGCCCGCTTTGTGGTGATAACGCTGATGCGCAGATCCCGCGCCAGCCCCCGGATGGACGGCATAGCTTCCTCCGGCTGCAGTTCCCCGCTCAAAATCTGGTTCTTGATCTGGGTGTAGAGCTGCTCGTAGATGGGTGCACCGCTCTTGTTATCGATGAAGAGATTCATGTCTGCCGCCTCCGTTGCATCTGTATATTTACAGTATATACAGTAGATACACAGTTGTCAATAGGCAGACACAAAAAAGCAGCTCTCCCATTTGGACGGGAAAGCTGCTTTTTTCATCTGATCAGGCTCTGACTATGGGGCGGCTTAGTAGGCCACGCCCCAGTAGACCATCTTGCTGGCGGGCTTGCCGCAGCAGGGGCAGACATCGCTGATGTGCTCCTGCTCAAAGGGCATGCAGCGGCTGGACAGGCCAGCCTCTTCCTTCATCTTCATCTCGCAGGCCAGGTCGCCGCACCACATGGTCTTGATGTAGCCGGTGTTGGCCTTGGCCAGCTCCTTGACCTCCTCCATGGTGGTGGCTGCCCAGGTGCGCTTCTCGCGGTTGGCGAGGGCACGCTCGTACAGGTCCTTGCGCAGGGCCTCCAGCTGGGCCGGGATCGCGGTCTCCAGCTCGTCCAGGCTCACGAAGATCTTTTCACGGGTGTCGCGGCGAACCAGCACGCACTGGTTCTTTTCCAGATCCTTGGGGCCGATCTCCAGGCGCAGGGGCACACCCTTCATCTCCCACTGGGAGAACTTCCAGCCGGGGGCGTTGTCGCTGTCGTCCAGCTTGACGCGGGCATACTTGCTGATCTTCTCAGCCAGCTCGGCAGCCTTTTCGGAAACGCCGGGCTTGTGGGCGGCGATGGGCACGACCACGACCTGGATGGGGGCCACTGCCGGGGGCAGGATCAGGCCGTCGTCATCGCCGTGGGTCATAATGATGGCACCCACCAGACGGGTGGAAACACCCCAGCTGGTCTGGAACGGGTGATGCAGCTGGTTGTCGCGGCCGGTAAAGGTCACGTCGTAAGCCTTGCTGAACTTATCGCCGAAGTAATGGCTGGTGCCGCTCTGCAGGGCCTTGCCGTCCTTCATCATGGCTTCGATGGTATAGGTAGCCTCGGCACCGGCAAACTTCTCCTTATCGGTCTTGCGGCCCTTGACAACAGGGATGGCCAGATCCTGCTCGCAGACATCCGCGTAGCAGTTCAGCTGCTGCTGGGTCTCGGCCTCGGCCTCGGCGGCAGTCTCGTGGATGGTGTGGCCTTCCTGCCACCAGAACTCACGGCTGCGCAGGAAGGGACGGGTGGTCTTTTCCCAGCGCACCACGCTGCACCACTGGTTGTACTTCATCGGCAGCTCACGGTAGCTGTGCAGCACACGGGACCAGTGGTCACAGAACATGGTCTCGCTGGTGGGACGCACCGCCAGGCGCTCTTCCAGCTTGTCGGAGCCACCCATCGTGACCCACGCCACCTCCGGCGCGAAGCCATTGACCAGCTCGCCTTCCTTCTGCAGCAGGCTCTCGGGGATCAGCACGGGCATAGCCACGTTCTCGTGGCCGGTTGCCTTGAACCGGGCATCCATGTCCTTCTGGATCAGCTCCCAGATGGCCTGACCATAGGGGCGCAGGATGATGAAACCCTTGACACTGGAGTACTCCACCAGCTCTGCCTTGACGCAGATGTCGGTGTACCACTGTGCAAAGTTTTCTTCCTGGCTGGTGATCGCCTGCACAAGCTTCTTGTTGTCTTTTGCCATTTTGTCATATCCTCCTAAGCCGTGCGCCAAACGCCTGTGTTCCAGCCGTTCCGCACGAGCTCATATTAAAAGCCCCGCTGCAGTGCCGCCGTGTGCAGCGCTGCGGGTGCGGGGCCTTTTTGCAAAACTGTTGTCAGCCCTTGTGGCTGTCCACAAATTCCACCACGTCGCCCACGGTGCGCAGATTCTCGATGGCATCGTCCGGCACCTCAATGCCAAACTCATCCTCCAGCGTCATCACCATGTCCACGATATCCAGGCTGTCGGCCTCGAAATCACTCATAATGTCGCTCTCCATCGTGATCTTAGCAGGGTCAATATCCAGCTGCTCTGCCAGCAGTGCACGGATCTTTTCAAAAGTATCCATCGTCGCGGTCTCCTTTTGTCAATGATTCTTTCTTCTCTGCCTGCACGCCCTCTCCGGCGTGCAAAAGCACTCTCTCTTTTTATATCCCATGGGCCGTATCTTGTCAAGCCCTGTTTTGCATTCCGGCCCTTTACGGGCAGAAAAAACCGATGAAAATTGCACAAAGCCCTCTTTTTTGCTTGACAGAAGCCCGTTTGATTCTTATGATTATATGTGACGAACCAAACCTCTCAGCCGTGCTGCATCAGCATGGCCGCAGAGGTCCCGCCTGTAAAGGAGAATGCTCCATGAAATTGTCATTTACCAAGATGCAGGGCTGTGCCAATGATTATATCTATCTGGACTGCCGTGCATCCGGTGTGCCCGCAGACATTACCGCGCTTGCACAGCGGCTCTCTGCCCGGCATTTTTCCGTGGGTGCGGACGGCATCATCTGCATCTGCGCCCCTGTGACCCCCGGGGCCGATGACCGGATGCGCATCTTCAACGCGGACGGCAGCGAGGCCCAGATGTGCGGCAACGGCGTGCGCTGTGTGGCCGAGTGGCTCTACACCCACGGGGTGGAAAAGCCTGTCCTGACCATCGACACCAACAGCGGTGTCAAGCGCATCACCCGGCAGGGCGCACAGCTGTGGCAGGTGGAGATGGGCGCTTACAGCACCCTGCCGGCCGACCTGCCTGCCATCCACATGGGCGAAGGCCCGCTGGTGGATCAGCCGCTCACCGTAGAGGGAAAAGTGTGGAAGGTGACCTGCGTCAGCGTGGGCAACCCCCACTGCGTGACCGTAGTGGAGGATGTAGACAGCCTGAAGCTGGAAGCCATCGGCCCGGCTTTCGAGCATCACGCCAACTTCCCGGAGCGCATCAACACCGAGTTCGTGCAGGTGGCGGATGCCGCCCACCTGAAGATGCGGGTGTGGGAACGCGGCAGCGGCGAGACCTGGGCCTGCGGCACCGGCACCTGCGCCACCGTGGCGGCTCTGACCGAGCTGGGCATCTGCCCCGCCGGGCAGGATATCCATGTGCAGCTGCGCGGCGGTGAGCTGGTCATCCGGGTACTGCCCGGCAGGCAGCTGCTGATGACCGGCAGCGCTGTCACGGTGTACGAGGGAGTTGCGGAAGTTTAACATCCTCGCCCTCTCCGTCATTGCTTTGCAATGCCACCTCTCCCAAAGGGAGAGGCAATTGCGGCTCAACGGTCAGCTTCTGCTGGCGTAGACGCTGCATCGGCTCTCCCTTTGGGAGAGCTGGACGCGAAGCGGCCTGAGAGGGCGGGCAATCATATAAAGTGAGGGAACAACTTATGAAAATGAATCATCATTACGGTGAGCTGAAGGCAAGCTACCTGTTCGTGGACATTGCCCACAAGGTGGCCGCCTATCAGGAAGCACACCCCGAAAAGGAGATCATCCGTCTGGGCATTGGCGATGTGACCCAGCCTCTGGCAAAGTGCGTGGTCACCGCCATGCAGGATGCCGCCGCTGAGATGGGCACCAAGGAGGGCTTCCACGGCTACGGCCCCGAGCAGGGCTATCCGTTCCTGAAGCAGGCCATTCAGGGCTACTACGCAGGCCGCGGCACCCAGCTGGCAGAGGATGAAATTTTCATCTCTGATGGTGCAAAGAGCGATCTGGCCAACGTACTGGGCCTGTTCGATGTGGACAACACCGTGCTGGTGCCGGACCCCGTTTATCCCACCTACGTGGACGATAACGTGACCGATGGCCGCAAGATCATCTACAGCCGCACCAGTCAGGAGAACGGCTTCCTGGGAATGCCGGATGAGAATGTGAAGGCTGACATCATCTATATCTGCAGCCCCAATAACCCCACCGGTGCCGCCTACACCCGCGACCAGCTCAAGGCATGGGTGGACTACGCCCGTAAGAACGATGCCATCATCCTGTACGATGCTGCATACGAGTGCTTTATCTCGGACGAGAACCTCGCCCGCAGCATCTTCGAGATCGAGGGTGCACGGGAGTGTGCCATTGAAATTTGCTCCTTCTCCAAGATCGCAGGCTTCACCGGCACCCGCTGCGGCTACACTGTGGTGCCCAAGGAGCTGGAGCGCGAGGGCATGAACATCAATAAGCTGTGGCTGCGCCGCCAGACCACCAAGTTCAACGGTGTGCCTTACGTGGTGCAGCGCGCCGCCGCTGCGGTGTTCACCGAGAGCGGCATGGCCGAGATCCAGCAGAATTTGGACTACTACCGCAAGAATGCCAAGGTCATCGCGGACGCTCTGGACGAGTGCGGCGTGTGGTACTGCGGCGGCAAGAACAGCCCCTACATCTGGCTGCGCTGCCCCGGTAACATGAAGAGCTGGGAGTTCTTCGACTGGCTGCTGGAAAACTGCGGCGTGGTCGGTACCCCGGGCGTGGGCTTCGGCGAGTGCGGCGAGGGCTACTTCCGCCTGACCGCTTTCGGTGACGCCGAAAAGACCAAGATGGCCGCCGAGCGTATTAAGACCGCCATCAAGGCACTGTAAAACCTAAAAAATGCACCTGCTGTCCGTTTTGGACGGCGGGTGTATTTTTTTGCGTATTCTCTTGACAAATCCGTATTTACTGTATATACTGTAAATATACAGATAAAACACAAAAGCCAAAGGAGCAGCCGATGGAACTGTTTATCAACAACAAAAGCGGCGCGCCCATCTATGACCAGATCTACAACCAGATCAAGCAGCAGATCATCAGCGGGGCTTTGCAGCCGGACGAGGCCATGCCCTCCATCCGGGGGCTGGCACGGGATCTGCGCATCAGCGTCATTACCACAAAGCGCGCCTACGATGAACTGGAAAAAGAGGGCTTCCTTTACGCAGTACCGGCAAAGGGCTTTTTTGTAGCCCCTAAAAACACCGAGCTGCTGCGGGAAGAGAACCTGAAAAAAATTGAAGCGCACCTTACCGAAGCTGTGAAGCTGTCCGCATCCTGCGGGCTGAGCAGGGAAGAGCTGCGGGAGATGCTGGAACTGCTGTGGGAGGGCTGAACATGAACGCACTGGAACTGCGGGGACTTACTAAGCACTATAAGGACTTTACCCTCGGACCGCTGGATCTGACACTGCCCGGCGGCACCATCTGCGGCCTGATCGGTGAAAACGGCGCAGGCAAAAGCACCACCATCAAATTGATTCTGGACATGCTGCAGAAGGACGGCGGTACCGTGACCATTTTGGGCAGGGACAGCCGCACCGACCTTGTACACACCAAGGAAGAAATCGGTGTGGTTCTGGGCAGCGATGGCATTCCCCTGTGCCTGAACGCTGTGGAGGTGGGCAAGGTGATGGCGGGCATCTACCGCAACTGGGACGCTGGTGACTACACGGCGTTTTGCCGGAAATTTGACCTGCCGCCGGACAAAAAGTATAAGGATTACTCCGCTGGAATGCAGAGGAAGCTGTGCATTGCGGTGGCGCTTTCCCACCACGCAAAGCTGCTGCTGCTGGATGAAGCCACCAATGGGCTGGACCCGGTGGTGCGGGATGAAGTGGTGGATATCCTGCTGGATTTTGCCCGGGACGAAGAACGCTCCATCCTCATTTCCTCCCACATTGTCAGCGACCTGGAAAAGCTGTGCGATACCATCGCCTTTCTGCACAAGGGTAGGCTGCTGCTCTGTGAGGAAAAGGATGCCTTGCGGGAGGAATACGCCCTGTGGCATGGCACGGCGGCGCAGCTGGCGGCGTTGGATGCACAGGTGTACGGCAAGCGGGTCACCCCCTACGGGGCAGAGGCGCTTGTGCGCCGGGACGCCCTGCCTGCCGGGGCAGAGCTTACCCCGGTAAGCATTGAGGAATTGTTTGTACTGATGGTGAAAGGGGAGTGTGCAGAATGAAAGGCTTGCTGCTAAAGGATGCTTATCAGATATGGCACTATGCCAAAGGTGTCATTGTGGCCGCCGTGGTCATGATGGGCGCAGGCGTGGTTACCATCATGAATGGGGCCAATTTCTTTATTGTATATGCGGGCTTTCTGATGGGCATGATGCCCATGACCCTGCTGGCCTATGATCAGGCCAGCAAATTCAGCGAATACAGTGCCGCGCTTCCGGTCACAAAAGAGCAGTTGGTGGGCAGCAAATACATCGTTGGTCTGTGCGGGCTGGTGCTGGCGGAACTCTTCGCCGCCGCAGCCCTTGGCGTGGCAAGCCTGCACTGGACAGCTGTGGACCATGCGCTTGTGGTTTCCACGCTGGTGCAGGTAGGCATGACAACGCTGCTGAACAGTGCCGTTCTGCTGCCGTTGAATTACCGTTTTGGCTACGAAAAGGCAAAATATGCGTTTTATCTTATGGTCGGCCTGGTTGCGGCTCTGATGGGGTTTGGCATGTCCGCCAATGAGGACGGCCTGGCCCGGAACCTTCTTCCGCAGAGCATCTCGTCGCTGGGGTTGCTGGGTATTGCGGTGGCGGCGCTGGCGCTGTATGCGCTTTCGTGGCGGTTGTCTGTTGCATGGTACGGAAAGGCGGAGCAGTAAAATGAAGAAAAGTCAGATCGCGGGTATCCTGTTCGGCGTTGCCATGGGCGTTTTGTTCAGCGTGTCGCTGGGGACAGTGGGTTTTGTGCTGGGCGCCAGCTTTGCAATTCTGGGCATGGTGATGTTCAAAGGATTGGATGACCCACAGGATAAAAAGTAAGCTGCAAAAAAGAGCGCCGCCCCTGCAGGAGAATCTTCTCTGGCAAGGGCGGCGCTGTATTTATTTTTCGGGCTTTTCGGCGTTTTTCTGTGCGTCTTCCAGCTCCTCCACCCGCTTTTGCAGAGCGGTGATCTTGTCGTCCATTTTCAGGAACGTCCACACCAGAACAGCCAGCACCACCGCAGGCGGAACCACCATCCACAGGGACTGCTGGCACCAGAGCAGCAGCGAATAGCCGCCGAACACGGTAAAGAGGAACACGGCAAACAGGCTTGCAGCCAGTACAGCAAAAAATCCCATATAAATGCCCTCTCTCGGCTTATTCCTCGGTCTCGTCCTCTTCGTCCGGGTCCAGCTCGATGCTGAACACGGCTTTCTTCAGTTTGCCGCAGCCCTGCGCCTTCAGACCGGATTTATAGGGCTCTCCGGCCAGATACAGGGCAAACCGCCCCTCGCACAGCATTCCGGCAATGCTGGTGCCTGCGGTACCCACGGTGGTGTCGGTGGCTTCGTCGGTGGGCTTTGTGGGGGTCAGCTCTGCAAGGCTCACCTCAAACAGCTCGCTGCCGTCCAGATCGGTCTCCAGCGTGATGTGGTTGTCGTGACGCTGGAACAGCGCTTTATCGGAAGTCAGCGGTGTGACGGTGCTCACAGTGACCACAGCCTTTTCACCGTCGATGCGGGTGCGTCCGGCGGGCAGGGTGGTGATGTCCCGCGCCATGATATACTCAATGACGGTGTCGAGGTTGTCGCTCACGCCCAGATAGTTGGGCAGATTGTTCAGGGTATCGTAGATCATAGAAGAACTCCTTTATCGTGCAAAACAAGGTTCACCGCCTGCATATAGCACAGACGGTGAACCGGAATTTTAAATTTTATTCTGCGTCCTTCGGGTCGGTCATCAGCTCTTTGATGCTGGGCACAACGCCGCCCAGATTCTGAAGCTCCGAAGGAATGATGATCTTGGTTGCCTTGCCGTTGGCCACCTTGGCCAGAGCTTCCAGACTGCGGATGGCCAGAACCTTATCGCTGGGCATGGCCTCGTTCAACAGGCGGATGGCATCGGCATTGGCCTTCTGAACGGCCAGAATGGCCTGTGCTTCGCCCTCGGCTTCCAGAATGCGCTGCTGCTTCACAGCATCCGCGCGCAGGATGGCGGCTTCCTTTTCGCCCTCAGCGGCGGTAATGGCGGCCTGCTTTTCACCGTCGGCTTTCAGGATGACGGCGCGCTTCTCGCGCTCAGCCTTCATCTGTTTCTCCATGGCTTCCTGAATTTCACGCGGCGGGATGATGTTCTTCACCTCCACGCGGTTCACCTTGATGCCCCACTTGTCGGTGGCTTCATCCAGGATGGCGGTGATCTTGCCGTTGATGACATCGCGGCTGGTCAGGGTGTGATCCAGCTCCATTTCGCCAATGATGTTGCGCAGGGTGGTGGCAGACAGGCTTTCGATTGCCGCAATGGGCTGGTTGACACCGTAGGTGTAGAGCTTGGCATCCATCACCTGAAAGAACACCACAGTATCGATCTGCATGGTAACGTTATCGCGGGTGATGACCGGCTGAGGGGGAAAATCTGCCACCTGCTCTTTCAGGCTCACCTTTTTGGCGATGCGCTCGATGAAGGGAATCTTAATGTGCAGGCCTGCCGACCATGTGTCGGAGTAGCTGCCCAGCCGCTCAACGACATACACCTTGGACTGGGGCACGATGACGATATTGGTGATGATCACCAGCAGGACGACAAAGACCAGCGCGAGGATCAGAAAAAACATGACCATAGTGGTTCTCCTTTTTCAGATGGGTGCAACGTTTCAGCGCAGAACGCAGATCACGCTCTGCGGCTTTCGGTCAATACGGGCTCCACGATGAGCAGGGTGCTGTGCAGTTCGGTCACACGGCAGCGCTGCCCGGGGGTGAGAATGTCGCCGGGAGTGGCGCAGCGGGCATTCCAGTCCACGCCGTCCAGTCGCACACGGCCCGGCAGGTCGGCGGTGACGGTGGTCAGCACGGTGGCCTCCCGGCCAAGGTTTCGGTCGCCATTGGTGGGGGTGATTTTCTGGCGCAGCTTTGCAGCCAGCGGCCGGAACGCCAGCAGGCACAGAATGCTTACCACGATGAACACCAGGGCCTGCGCCCGGAACGAATCCGTGAACAGGCAGGTGAGCAGGGCGGCAGCTGCGCCGACGGCGAACCAGACGGAGGTCATGCTGAAGGTGGAAGCCTCCAACAGCAGAAAGCCCACCACGGCAGCCAGCCAGAGAAATGGAACAGGGTTCATGGTTCTCCCTCCTTATGCCCCTATTATAGAGTATCCCCCGGGTGGAAGGTCAAGCGTTTTTTACTGGAACGTTGCGCAGAAAACGAAATAAAGAACAAAATAAATGAAAAGCAGTGCAAGATGTAGTTTGCGGATACGGCCCTTTGCGTGAAAATGCAACAACGGGCGGCCCGCAGGCTGCCCGTTGTTGCGAAAATAAAAGATAAAATTTCCTCTGAATGTGCCCAGAGCGAACGCGGCGGGCATTCAAATCGTTTTTACTTGATATCGTAATAGCTGTGGTTCGGGTTATGCCCGTTCTCCTCCACCACGATGGTAAAGCCCATGGGGTTCACCTCCGTGTGCTTGCCGGAAGCCAGCGGCTCCACGATGATGTGCTCCGAGCGGTTCACGATGACCTCGGCGGTTTCCGCTTCGCCTACGCGCTGGTAGTGCAGGATGCCGTCCTGCGCCCGGAGCACCCGCAGCTCACCGGTGCGGAAGGCCTCGCAGGTGTGGCGCAGCTGCGCCAGCTGAGCAAGCACCGGCTTCAGGCGCTTTTCGTGGCTGTCCCAGCAGAAGAAGGCACGGTTGAAGGGGTCGCGGTAGCCCTGCATCCCGATCTCATCGCCGTAGTACAGGCAGGGCACGCCGGGCAGCGTGTAGATGATGGCATAGGCCATGCGCAGGCGCAGCATCCCTTCCTCGTAGGCCTCGCCGACCACACAGCGGCCGCTCTGCCACTCGCGGCCACGGCCGTTGGCGGGCTCGTCCGCGATTACGGTGAGGGCGCGTTCGGTGTCGTGGGTGGAGAGAAAGTTCAGCGCAGTGTCCATGGCAGGGGCGGGGTAGTGCTCACAGATGGACAGAATTTCGCCCATGGCCTGCTCGGCGGGCTTACCCTTTACAAAGTCCAGCACAGCGTTCTTGAAGGGGTAATTCATCACGCTGTCCAGCCCCTTGCCCAGCAGATAGGTGCGGCGCTGGCCAAAGCCGTATTTGGTGGTGGCGTCCTCCCACACCTCGCCCAGCAGGAACTTCTCCGGGCTGACCCGCTTGACAGCGGCGCGGATCTTTTCAATAAAGTCGTCCGGCAGCTCGTCGGCCACATCCAGACGGAAGCCTGCGGCACCGCGCCGCAGCCATGTGTCAATGACACCGCCCTCGCCGGTGATGAACTCCACATAGGAGGGGTTCTCTTCGTTCACCTCGGGCAGGGTCTCGAAGCCCCACCAGCTGCGGTAGCCGCCCTTATACTTGGGGTCAAAATCGTACCAGCTGCGGTAGGGGGAGTTGGGGTCGCGGTAAGCGCCGCCATCCCCATAGCGGCCTTCGCGGTTGAAATAGCGGCTGTCGGAACCGGTGTGGCTGAACACACCGTCCAGCACGATGCCAATGCCGTACTTGGCGGCCTCGCGGCAGAGCACCTCGAACTCCTCGTTGGTGCCCAGCAGCGGGTCTACGTTGAGATAGTCGGCGGTGTTGTAGCGGTGGTTGGAGTGCGCCTCAAAGATGGGGTTGAGGTAAAGGTAGTCCACCCCCATCTCCCGCAGATAGGGCAGCTTGATGCGGATGCCTTCCAAGTCGCCGCCGAAATAGTCCTCGTTCAGATGGCCGCCGGTCTCGTTGGGCTGCCAGAAGGGTTCGGCGTGTTTGTCGGCCTGATACAGCCGGTCCGGGAAAGGCATGGGCTTGTTCTCAATGCCCTCGCAGAACCGGTCCGGGAAGATCTGATAGAACACCTTGCCCTTGATGCACTCCGGGGTCTGGAAACCGGCATCGTAGACGGTGATTTGCCACTTTTCGCCTTCCTGCCAGCTGACAACGCCGCAGTTGTCCGGCCCGCGGTAGATGCGGCGGAAGTCGGTGTAGAGGTCGAAGTAGTAGAAGTACAGGCCCGGGTCGTTCAGCGGCAGCTCCACGGAAAAGTGGTTCTGCTGGGGGGTCTGGCCGTCGAACTTCATGCGGTAGTGCACCGGCACGTCATATTTTCCCTCCTTCTGGAGCACCAGATGAGGATCGACATAGCCCAGCTCTTCCGGGATGCAAAGGGTCAGGCGTACGGTCTGACCGGCCCGCAGTGCGCCAAAGGGCTGCTTGAAATAGGGGTCGTAGCTATTGAACAGACAAGACAAAGCAGGGTCGTCCTTTCTCAAAAAAGCCCCGGCGGGCCAAACGCCGCCGGGGCAGATGGATTTTTTAAGGGAAAATTACTTGCCCATGGGCACCGGGGAAGCGTACCAGATGTCGCGTGCGTAGTCCAGCACGGCGCGGTCGGCGCTGAAGATGCCGCTGTTGGCGGTGTTCTTCAGGCTCATCTGTGCCCACTTCT
>OIVY01000179.1_pt1 | contig 21681 bp, 18 predicted proteins | sample 1587391 | NCBI WGS metagenome assembly OIVY01 (sample SAMN02674964, study PRJEB24791) | human gut metagenome, SKBSTL008 | isolation source: stool | host: Homo sapiens | place: USA | reverse complement strand
CGATGCCGTCGATGCTGCAGGGCAGCACGATGGTGCGGATGATGTGCCACTTGCCTGCACCCAAGCCCATGGCACCCTCACGGTAGCCCTGCGGCACCGTCTTGAGGGATTCCTGCGTGGTGCGGATGATGGTGGGCAGGTTCATGACTACCAGCGTGAGCGAACCGGACAGCAGACAGGTCTGGAAGCCCAGTGCCTGACTGAACACCAGCATACCCACCAGACCGTAGATGATGCTGGGGATGCCCGCCAGCGTCTCGTTGGTGAACTCGATGACCTCGATGAGCCGCCGGTTGGAGGCATACTCGGTCAGGTAGACCGACGCGCCCACGCCCAGCGGCAGTACGATCAGTAATGTCAGTACAATGACATACAGTGTGTTGAGGATGGCAGGCAGGATGCCGTCGGTCTTTTTCAGCACACTGGCGGTGGTGGAAAGGAACTTCCAGCTGATGTGGGGGATGCCCCGCACCAGCACCATGCCGATGATACCGGCCACCAGCACCATCACCAGCACGGCGCTGGCCCAGACCAGTGCGGTCATGACCCGGTTCCATATCTGACGGGAAGGCGAAAGGCCCTTATTCATCGCGGCTTCCTCCCTTCAGCACAACGTTCAGCACAACATTGATGATCATGATAAAGACGAACAGCACCAGCGCGATGCTGAACAGCGCCTGCCGCTGCAGACCGCCGGCATAGCTCATCTCCTTGGCGATGGCGGTGGTCAGGAAGGTGACGCTGCGGAAGGGACTGTCCGGCATGTTGGGGCTGTTGCCTGCCACCATCATCACCGCCATGGCCTCGCCGATGGCACGGCCGATGCCCAGCACAATGCCTGCGGCAATGCCGCTTTTGGCTGCCGGAATGCTGATCTTGAACCATGTTTCGGTGTCGGTGGCACCCAGTGCCAGACTGCCCTGCTCATACTCCGGCGGCACGGCGTTCAGTGCCGTGACCGACACGGACACGATGCTGGGCAAGATCATGATGGAAAGCACCACGATAGCGCTCAGCAGGCAGGCACCGGAAGCCTTGCCGAAGGTCTTTGCCACGGCGGGCACCAGCACCTGCATGCCCAGCAGGCCGAACACCACGCTGGGGATGCCGGACAGCAGCTCGATGGCGGTGACCACCACGGTGCGCAGCTTTGGGTCGGCGGCCTTGGAGAGGAACACCGCCGTCAGCAGGCCGATGGGCACACCGATGATGGCAGCGCCCAGCGTGCCGTAGATGCTGGAAAGGATGAACGGCAGGATGCCGAACAGCGGCTGGGCTGCCGTGGAGGCCCACTTTGTGCCGAACAGGAATTGGAACAGGCCGATCTTGTGGATGGCCGGCACGCCGGAGATCACCATGTACACCGAGATAAGCACCACGCAGCCCACCGCCAGCATACCGCACAGGAAGAAGATGAAGTTCATCACCGCTTCCAGCCATTCGGCGGGGGTGCGGGGCAGCCGCACACGGCTCAGATAGGATTTTTTGTTCATAGCTGAAATCCTTTATAAAAGCCGCGTCGGCCCGCAGAAACGGCAGCCCGACGCGGCGGGGTATTTTGTGAACGGCCTTGCCCTCTAACCGTTACTCGTTCACCGGCACAGCGCCTGCGGTGCGGATGAGGTCGGCAGCGTCCTTGCTGGTGGCAAAGTCCACAAAGGCCTGTGCCTGCTCAGACAGGGTCACGCTCTTGTTGGTGACGAACACGAAGGGACGCTGGATCTTGTAGCTGCCGTCCTTCACGGTGTCCTCGCTGCACTCCACACCCTCCACAGTAACCATGGCAACGGTGTCGCCCACAGCGGACAGGGAAGCGTAGCCGACGGCCAGAGGATTGGCCTCCACAGCGCTGATGACTGCGCCGGTAGCGGTCAGCTCCTGTGCGTACTTGCAGCTGTCCTTCACGTCCACGATGCTCTCAAAGCCATCGCGGGTGCCGGAACCGGCCTCGCGGCCCACCAGAACGATCTCGCCGTCGTCGCCGCCCACATCCTTCCAGTTGGTGATCTCGCCGGTGAACATCTGCTTCAGCTGGTCCACGGTCAGGTCTGCCACCTTGCTGTCCTTATTGACAACGATGGCGATGCCGTCCAGAGCCACGGTGGTGCCGTCCACATCGTTCTTCTCATCGTCCTTCAGGGCGCGGGAGGACAGGCCGATGTCCAGCGTCTTATCGGTAGCACCGGTGATGCCTGCGCCGGAACCGGTGGGGTCGTAGCTGACGGTGACACCCGGCTCCACCTCGGCAAAGCCCTCGGTCAGGGCTGCGATGACGTTCTTCATAGAGGTAGAACCGCCGGTAGCCACATTGCCGGACAGGGTGCCTGCAGCGGTCTCAGCAGCGGCAGAAGAAGAGGTGGACTCCGCAGCAGAGGATGCCACAGTGGAAGAGGCTGTGCCGCCGCAGGCGGTCAGAGCCATAGCCGCAGCAGCAGCGCCGCAGACAGTGATAAACGAACGACGAGTGATCTTTTTCATAACCCTTTTCCTCCAATAAATGCCGGAACGCCGTTCCGGCCGATGTTTTCTTGTGTTTTCCTTGGGAACGGCCTAATTGTACCGCACCGCCGTGTGCGCTGCGACCATGTACGCGCAAAATGGAGGTAAAGCTTTTGCACAGGCTCCGGCGGCTGTGTCAAGCCTGCGTAAAGCCGGCATGAAAAGCCTGTACTCAAATTTTACAAACAGGATAAATATGCCGAAAATGCCATTTTCTGGCTGGGCAAAGTGACAAAAAGCCGCCGGGCACTCCTTTTCAGGAATGCCCGGCGGCATGACGCTCACGGGATGATTTTATTATGCCTGCGGTGCGGCATTGGTCACGACCAGACCGTTCTGCTCACCGTTCCAGTACAGATACAGATAGCCCGGTGTATTGTTGATGGTAATGGTCAGCTTGACCGGTGTGCCATTCTTAAACGCTGCAAAATCCTCTTCCTTCTCAAAGCTCAGTTTCAACTCCACTTCGGTCTTTTTTAGAAATGCGCTCAGAAAAGGCATGTTGGAAGCGACCAGACTGTCGCTTCCGTTCGGTGCATTCGTGCTCAGTGCAGAATCACCAATGGTGCCCACAAACATGCCCTGATACTGCTGCGAAACAAAGGTGCTGTTTTTCGTGTCCAGCGTCAGCCGTGCAGTGGCTGTGATATAATTGCTGCTGTTGGTGCCCGTGCCGCCGACCCAGAAAGCCTTTGCATTGTAGACTTTTGCGGTAAATGCGCCGATCTGTACCTCATCCTGTGCCAGACCGCCGCCGCAGCCGGTCAGCACGCCGGACAAAGAGATCGCTGCAGCCGCAGCTGCTGCGCTCTTCATAAAGGTACGCCGGGTCATTTTTTCTGCCATAACATTGCCCTCCTCTAAAAGCGTTTTTCTGTGCTTTTAGCGTACCACTTTTTGGGAGTCTGTCAACAAAAATATGACAAAAAGGCGCTCTGTACACATAATTTGCACAGAGCGCCTTCTGCTCAGCAGTATTTTGTTCCGTCCGGGCAGTAGAACTGCACGTACTTCTGCCACTCGGTCTCGCTGATGGTGCGGCGGTAGCAGTCCACCAGGGCATCCACGGCCTGCCGGTCCGCAAAGGTACCGGCACCCGGGCAGTCCAGCACCAGAATGCGGAACCATGCATCAAACAAGTGCTCGGTGAAGCCGGTGTCCCGCGCGCCGCACCGGGAGTAAAAGCCCAGCCGCCGCACAGCCATAGCTTCGTCCTCTGCCTTATCCGGGCATTCGGCCTCAATGAGGATGGCCTGCGCACCGCGCTCGTGCTGCGGCAGGTCGGCCAGCAGCTGCGCGCCCAGCCCTGCAGCACGGTATTCCGGCAGCACGGCAAAGTAATCCAGCTGGCTCACCCTGCTGCCTGCCGGGCGCACCATGAGCAGGTACGCCGCCAGTGTTTCGCCGTCGAACACGCCCCATGTGTGGGCTGTGCCGTCCGCTTCGCTGTTCAGGATCATGCTCAGGGGCTTTAGCTCCGTGGGCGGAAAGTCCCGCCGCATTTCGTCCAGATAGACCCGCGTCAGTTCTTTTTCGTTCAGTTTCCGCCAGCTGTACACTTTGCTCATGGTTTTTCCTCCCGTATCTGCCTTTTGAACCAGTATAGCACACTCCGCGCGGGAACGCAAAAAGCCGCCGGGAGCGGCAGGTTCTGCCCTGCTCCCGGCGGCTTTTATGGGAATGCAGGAGCAACCAGTCTCCCGCACAAACTCCGTTCAGAATGCTGTGTGCGTTACAGCATCTTCTTCAGCTCGTCGTACACGAACTGGACCTTAGTGCCGATGATCACCTGGCAAGCGTTCTTGCTGGGGCGGATGACACCGGCAGCACCAGCGGCCTTGACAGCCTTCTCGTCCACCTTGGCGTTATCCTTGACCTCAAAGCGCAGACGGGTTGCGCAGTAACCAACTTCCTTCACGTTCTCCTTGCCGCCGACAGCAGCCAGAACAGCGGAAGCGACTTCGGTATAGTTGTTGTTTGCCAGAACGACCTTCTTCTCGGCCTCTTCGTCCTCGTCCTCACGGCCGGGGGTCTTCAGGTCGAACTTGGTGATGGCAAAGTAGAACACTGCGTAGAACACCACGAAGGCTGCGATGCCCAGAGGAATGATCATCCAAGTCTTGGCAGCTGCGGGCAGGGAAGCGGAGAACACCAGGTCGGTGGCACCTGCGGAGAAGCAGAAGCCGGCACGGAAACCGGAGTAGTAGGTGATGACGGTAAAGATGCCGTACAGAGCAGCGTACACAACGTACAGGGGGAAGCACAGGAACATGAAGCCGAACTCGAAGGGCTCGGTAACGCCGCAGACGAAGGCGCAGATTGCAGCGGACAGAACCAGGCCGATGGCAGCCTTCTTGTTCTTAGCGGTCTTGACCATAGCCAGAGCAGCGCCCAGGACACCGAACATCATGCAGGGGAAGAAGCCGGACATGTACATACCAAGGCTCCAGCCCACATCAGCAGAGGTCTCGCCAGCCCAGAAGTGGCTCAGGTCGCCCAGACCGATGGTGTCGAACCAGAACACGTTGTTCAGAGCGTGGTGCAGACCGGTGGGGATGAGCAGGCGGTTCAGGAAGGCGTAGATGCCGGCGCCGATGCCGTCCATGCCAGCGATGCCGTTGCCGATTGCGACCAGAGCGTCGAAGATGACGGGCCAGACGAACAGCAGAACAACGGACACCAGAATGGAGATCAGACCGGTAGCGATTGCAACGAAGCGCTTGCCGGAGAAGAATGCCAGCCAGTCAGGCAGCTGGATATCCTTGAACTTGTTGTAGCAGGCAGCGCCCACAACAGCGGCCAGAATGCCGATGAAGGAGTTGCCGGCGACCTTCTGGAAGGCGATGTAGGTAGCAGTGCCTTCTTCCAGGTGACGGACCATGCCGACCACACCGGGGTTCAGCAGCTGCTGCATCATCAGGAAGCTGACCAGACCGGCCAGACCTGCGGTGCCGTCGTTGTCTGCAAGGCCGACAGCGGCACCAATGGCAAACAGCCATGCCATGTTATCGATCAGAGCGCCGCCTGCCTTGACCAGCAGGAAGCCAACGGTGTAAGCTGCACCGGAGGTTGCAGCACCGGGAACGCCCATAACGCCCGGAGCAAGGGCATAACCAAGACCCATCAGGATGCCGCAGATCGGCAGGACCGCGACGGGAAGCATCAAAGCTTTGCCCAGTTTCTGGAGATACTTCATCATAAAGCACATTCCTCCTTAAGAAATGTTTGTGTTTACAGACGCCTCTGGTTGCAGGCCGTCCATAATTCCGTAATAGAATAGTAACATATTTCCGCAAAAAAAGAAAGTCCCTTTCGCCTTTTTTCTATCAAAATGCATCAAAAGTCCTCATTTGGCCGTTTTTCAGTCGATAATTTTTAGTTTTTCCGCACAAGGGTCGTCTTTGTGTTGAAAATTCTTTTCTTTTTACGTACATTTTGCCCAAAGGCTTGCATCCCACAGCCGAATCGGGTACTATACTATTATAAAGAACATGCGCCCTCTCAGGCCGCTTCGCGTCCAGCTCTCCCAAAGGGAGAGCCCTTGGCAAAACCGCAAACTTTGCATGGACTGCCAAAGCCTCCCACTTTGGGGGAGGTGGCATTGCGCAAGCAATGACGGAGAGGGCGAGGATGCAAAATAAAAGGAGACAGCATTATGGAATGGACTGATATCCGCCTGACCGTGGCCAAGGCCGACGCCGACAACGCCGAAGCCGTTGCCACCATGATCGCCGAGGGCGGCATCTATATCGAAGACTACAGCGACATCGAGCAGCAGGTGGCCGAGATCGCCCATGTGGATCTGATCGAGCAGGAGCTGCTGGACAAGCCCCGCGATACCGTTATCATCCATATGTATCTGGAGCCGGGCGCTTCCCCCGTGGAGACGCTGGCCCTCATTGCCGCCCGCATGGAAGCTGCAAACATCGCCTACACCGTGGAGACCGAGGGCGTGGAGCAGGAGGACTGGCAGAACGGCTGGCGCAAGTATTATCACCCCCTGGAAATCGGCAAACGGCTGGCCGTGGTGCCCTCGTGGCAGCAGTACGACACTGACCGGGTGAAGCTGATCCTTGACCCGGGCCTTGCCTTCGGCACCGGCGGCCACGAGACCACCAGCCTGTGCATGGAAGCGCTGGACGAGCGGGTGACCGGCGGCGAGCGGGTGCTGGACATCGGCACCGGCAGCGGCATCCTTGCCATTGCGGCGCTGAAGCTGGGCGCTGCTGTGGCCGAGGGCGTGGACATCGACCCTGTGGCCGTGCGCACCGCAGGCGAGAACGCCGCGTTGAACGGCGTGCAGGACAAGCTGACCGTGCTGGTGGGCGACCTTTCCGATAAGGCCAGCGGCAAATACGATATCATCACCGCCAACATCGTGGCCAATGCCATCCTGTCTCTGGCTCCTGCCGTGCCGGGCCTGATGGCGGAGGGTGCCACCTTTATTGCCAGCGGCATCATCGACAGCCGCAAGGACGAAGTGATCGCCGGGCTGGAAAAAGCCGGCCTTGCCGTGGTGGAAGTCAAGGAAAAGCGCGGCTGGGAGTGCATCGTCTGCAAGAAAGCGTAAGGAGATTTTATGCCGCACCGTTATTTTACCACCGAGATCTCTGACGGCACCGCCACCCTGCGCGGGGCCGATGCCCACCATCTTGCCCGCGTGATGCGCGCAAGGCTGGGCGATACTGTCATTCTATGCGACGGCAATGCCGTGGAATACACCGCCACCATCACCGGCTTTGGCGATGAGTGTGTGGAGTTCCGGGTGGAGCCGGGCTATCCCAGCGCCGCCGAGCCCAGCGTGGAGGTCACTCTGCTGGCCGGCTACCCCAAGCAGGACAAGCTGGAGCAGATCATCAAGCACGGCGTGGAGCTGGGCGCAGCCCACATCGTGCCCTTCTTCAGCCGGTACTGCGTGGCCGCGCCCAAAAAAGAGGAGCAGAAGAACGAGCGCTACAACCGCATTGCGGTGGAAGCCGCCAAGCAGTGCGGCCGCGGTGTTCTGCCGGATGTGGCCCTGCCGCTGGCAAACTTTGGTGCCGTGTGCCGCACCTTTGCACAGTACGACCTTGTGCTGTTCTGCTACGAGTGCGGCGGCGCGCCCCTGCGCGACCTGCTGGCCGCAGCAAAGCCCGCCGATGGTGAAAAGCTGAAAATCGCCATCGTGACTGGTGCCGAGGGCGGCTTTGCCGCCGAGGAAGCCGAGATGGCCGCAAAGGCCGGTGCCAGAACGGTGGGCCTTGGCCCCCGCATCCTGCGGTGCGAGACCGCCCCGCTGGCGGTGCTGTCCGCTGTGATGACCCTGACGGGGAATCTGGAATAATGCTTTGTGCTGCCCGGCAGCGCCTGCGGGCCTTCCGGACAGCAACAAGGGGCCGCTCCTTTTCGGGAGCGGCCCCTTGTTTTTTTATTGTTCCGCTGTGCAGATGCAGGGCAGATCAGTCAATGAGACCCTTGTCCTTTGCATTCTGCCAGGTAAGGCAGACGCGCAGCTTGCTGACCGGGAAGCACGGATGGAACTTGTTGTTGTCCTCGTCGAACTTCATCAGCTCCTGCTCCACCATCCAGTGTGCAGCCTTCTGGGCATCGGTATCGTCGGCGTCAATGTCCGCATACAGGTCCTCATCGGTCATGTTCTGCGGCTCCGGCTTGCCTGCACGCTCCCAGACCAGCTCTGCCAGTTCGATGCGGTTGGAAGGCAGAGGAAGGCCCTGCATGTTCATCAGACGGTAGATGCCGGTGCCGGTCTCATAGGCACCCAGGATTACAGCGCCGCCGATGATAACACCGGGCAGGACGGGGTCCACCGGGTCTACCGGGGCTACCGGGTCTACCGGGGGGCTCCACGGGGTCCACGATGTTGTACTCGGCTCTGACCGTCACGTCACCTGCGGGCATATCAAAGGTCGCCGTGGTCTGGTTCTCCTTCCAATTGGGGAGCGAGTCATGCGGGTCACTCTGTACAACGCCGTTCACGGTCACGGTCCAGCCTGCGAACTCCAGTCCATCGCCGTCATGCGCGGTCAGGGTGACCGGGGTGCCTTTGGCGATCTCGTCATTGGGGGTAAGCTCGATGACATCGTCCCCGTTCTTGATCGTTGCCGTGGCACCCTCGGGGGTCAGGGTGTAGCCGGGTTCCAGGTTGGTCAGGTAATAATAGTGCTGTGCCTTGTCATACGCCACGCGGTAGTCATTCTGGCCCACAAGGTTCAGCTTGTTTGCATTGCCTGCGACCGTGAGCTGACGGCCTTCTTTCGGGTCGGCAACCTTGATGGTGGCGGGGGTGGTAAAGGTATCGCTGATGGTGATCTCCTTGTCGGACTCGAGGTAAATATCGCTCTCGTTATTCTCAAACGTGGCGCTCTTCAGCTCTGCGGAGGTGCTGCTGTCCGGACCGAGATAAATGCCGTATTTGCTGTTTTTGATCGTGCAGTTCTCAACGACCAGCTTGCCGCCATTGTCATACTGATCATAACAGTGCTTCGACCCTGCCGGTTCGCCCGAAGAAATGGCAGCATTGCCGCCCCTGCACTCCACAGTGGCACCATTGACGCTCAATGTGCCGTTTTCCCATACCTTCAGTGCAGGGGACGTGCAGTAAGAATCAAGATACTCGTTGGTGTTGGTATAAGTACCGCCGAAAAGGTTGGCGGTGGCACTAAGCACAAACACATCGCAGTAGGTTCCGGTGACATCAGCATTTGTGACGTTCAGCGTTGCACCTTTGGCGGCGCGCAGCGTCGGACGGTCTGGGTAATCCTTGGCCTTATTGCGGGAGTAAGAGCCGCCGACGACATCGACCCAACTGTTGTTGGTGCTCAGGACCCAGCCCGCGCCGGAGGCTGTCACACCATTGAAGGACGAGTTGGGGGAATTCTGGATCAAAAACGTCGCGCTGAAGCTATCGTGGCAGTCGTAGGTGCCGCCATTGACGGTCACATTGGCTCCCACATTGGCTCCCTTATCTGTTTCAATAGCACACCGGAAGGTTTTCAGGGTGAGATCGTCAAACGTCCAGTTGCCGCCGAGCAGATAGCATGCGGAGATGTCGTCACACTGCCAGTTATAGTTGCCGCCGTTAAGCACTGCGGTGCCCGTGAAGGTGTCTGCGGCATAGAAGCAACGGCTGTAGGCGAGGCCCTCTGCCGTCGTGATGGTCTGCCCCTCAGCGTTGACGGTCACGCTATTGGCTCTGCAGACTGTAATAAAGGTCGCATAGTCGTTATTGTGACTGTGCCCACCCTTATCAAAGGTCGTTTCTCCGGTGACGTTGATGACCACATCCTCGTCCTCAGCGTCGATCACGATCCCCTCTGTATAGGTACCGCTCATGGAATAAACCTTGCCATGATCTGCAATGAAATCCTTGTTGATGGTCGTCGCGCTGTCGGTGGGCAGGGGATACCCCTCTCCGGAGGGCTCTGCAGACGCATCGGAATTTTCCTGTGCGCTCACAGTGCGTTCAAATTCTGCACTTCCCTCCAGAGCAAATGCGCTCACGGGAAGGACAGAGGTCATCATGCAGCCTGCAAGTACCGCACTGATGAGCCGTGTGCCAAACTTCTTCATAAAGATGACTCCTCTCTCGTTTTTTTCGTGCATACAAGCTTTTTTCGCCCGCCCGCACAGTTCACACACCTAAAGTATAACATTCCCACAACAAAGTGCAATCTTCATCCTGTACGAAGCTTTTGTACCCCCCCCCCATGTTTTTTGGTGTGTTCTGCACAAAAACGGAAGAGAAAATACTTTTGCAGCCGCAGAAAAAACAGCCCGGAACGACCCACAGATCGTTCCGGGCTGCTGTGTCAAAAATGGTTTGGAGCGTCAGAGCTCCAGCAGAGCTTTCTTCACATTCAAAAGGTTCTGCGGGCTCACCGAGAAGCTGCGCAGGCCCAGCTGCAGATACTGCACCGTGTTGGCCGGGTTGCCCACCGCAAGGCCGCAGATGGTCACCGGCACATTGCGCACCTTTGCGGCATCCAGCACCATAGTGATGAGCTTTTTCATGGCCTTGCTGGCCGGGCGGTAGTAGTGCTCGGCGCTGGCAAGCTCACGGTCTGCCGCGTGGGTATACTGGGTCAGGTCGTTGGTGCCGACCACAAGAAAATCGACCCCGTGCTCTACAAATTCCTCAGCGGTCAGGCAGGCAGCGGGTACGCTGAGCATCACGCCGAACTTTGTATCTTCGTTGAACGCCACGCCGCGCTCCCGCAGGTGCTCGCGGCAGCGCTCCACCACACGCATGGCTGCGTCCCAGTCCTCCACATTCGTCACCATGGGGAACATCACCCGCAGCGGGCCGCGGGCGGCGGCGCGCAGCAGCGCACAGAGCTGCGTCTCGAACTGGTGGGGCTGGCGCAGACTGTTGCGGATGCCCCGCAGGCCAAGCTTGGAAGACTGCAGGCCCTGATAGGCGTCGGAAATGGTGCGGTCTGAGCCAAAGTCGAAGGTGCGCACCGTTACCGGGCAGCCCTTGGCGGCAGCAAGACAGGAGCAGTAGAAGAAATACTGTTCCTGCTCATCGAGGATGCGGCCCGGCAGCATCATGTAGCCGGTGCGCAGCAGGCCCACGCCCTGTGCGCCGGACTGCATGGCCGTGTCGATGTCCTCCGGCCCAAAGCAGTTGGCCAGCAGCTCAAAGGGCTGGCCGTCCTTTGTCCTGTTGGGCAGAGCATGCAGCTGCCCCATCTCTTCGTTCTCCCGCTGCAGCTCGCAGATGCGGGTCTCGGCCTGCTGGCGGGCGGCAGCGTCCGGGTCCAGCGTGCACTGGCCCCCGGTGGCATCCAGAATCACGGTGCGGCCGTCGCAGTCGTCCAGAAAATCCCGGCCCACCTGCACGATGCCCGGGATATTCATTGCCCGGGCAATGATGGCCGCGTGGCTCTGGCCGCTGCCCTCTGCCGTGATGATGCCTAAAATCATGCCGGAAGGCACGCTGAACAGGTCGGTGGGCATCAGCCGCTCTGCCGCAAGGATCACCGGGTGGTCCAGCGCCAGCCACATGCGGGGGCGGTTGGTGATGATGTTGATGACCCGGCGGCTTGCGTCGAGGATATCCACACTGCGCAGCTGCATGTAAGGGTTATCCTTCATGTTGGCCAGCTGGTCGGCGTAGCGCTGGCCCACCTGATTCATGGCCGCTGCCGCGCCAATGCCCGCATTGATGCAGAAGCGCACCTCGTTCATCATGCCCTCGTCGTCCAGCATCATGCTCTGGAACTGGAAGATGGCCTGCTCACTGGGTGCGGCACGGTCTGCCATGGATTCCAGCTCGTCCTGTGCCGTGCGGATGGCATCGGTGAGCAGCTGCAGCTCCCGGGACGGTTTAAAGGGGCCCACGGTCGTGGTCTCCACATGGTGCTCCAGACGGCTCACCTGCCCCAGCACAAGGCCGGGAGAAGCGCAGGAACCTTTATACACTTTCATGTTCGGTCACCTCCGGCAAAAGCTCGGCTTCCGGCGTGGTCAGGGTGCGCCAGACCAGCGCCTGCAAAAAGGTATTGGGCAGCAGCGCGGCCAGTGCGGCCCGCGCCGCATCGGCACTGCCCTCAAACAGCGGTGCAAAGCTTTGCATCCGTGCCTGATCGCACTTTGCAAGGAATGCATCGCACAAAGTATGGGTGGTGTAGTAATGGGCCGGGTCCACACCGGCATCTTCCGCGGCGGCTTCCAGCGGGGCAAGGTCGGCATCCTTCATCTTGGCCAGCAGCAGGGCCGCATCCGCCGTCAGGGTGACCGGGTATTTCTCCCGCACGGCCTTTTGCACCCGCTCAAATTTTGCGTGGAACGCAGCAGCGTCCGTGCAGCTCTGGGCATCACAGGAGACAGCATAGGCACACCCCCGCAGATATCCCATAGCGCGGCGGGTATCATAGTAGCCCAGCTCGATATTGCGGCGGGCGGTGTCGGGGTCAAAGTGCAGGATATCGCCCAGCTCCCAGTAGCTGCGCACCATCACGGTGGGCAGGCCGGTGAGGTTGGGGCGGGTGATGCCCACGCCTTCCAGATCGACGCACACCAGTTCATCCGCGCCCATGCGTTTGGCAAGACCGGTGGGCATGTTGTCGCTGTAGCCGCCATCCAGAAACTTGACCCCATCGATCTCCCGCGCACGCAGCGCCGGGAAGCAGGCAGCGGAGGCCATCAGGTAGTCCTTGACCTTTCCTGCCGGGATCTCGTCCAGCGTCAGCTCCCGGGGCTTTAAGCCCCGCTGCTCCACCGTGACAAGGCCGAAGCGGATGGGAGCCGCGCGCAGGGCATCCTCGTCCAGAACCCGCTCCACGATCTCTTCCAGCGGGGTCACATCCATGCCGCCGGCTTTCACCACGCTGCGCAGGAACTGGTGCAGGGCCGAAAGGTCGGCATCCTCCTCCGGCAGCTCCATCACATCCTTGCTGCGGATGGCCAGCCACATATCGCGGGCCGTCTCGTACTGGTCCAGCACGAACATGGCACCGTTCAGGCTGCCAACGCTGGTGCCGGTAATGATCTGCGGGTGCCAGTCCAGCTCCATCAGCGCGCGCCACACACCCACCTGATAGCTGCCCCTGGCTCCGCCGCCCGCCAGCACCAGAGCTTTGCACGGAGCACTGCGATCATCCATTGCATCCGCCTCCTTTGATCGTTTCCGGTTTTGTTCAGATTATAGCATATTTCCAGAGAAATTTCTTCCGTTTTTTGTAAATTGATGCCTTTCTCCCGGCAAAGAAACATGGTATACTTGTCAGGATCTCAAAAGGAGGCATTCTCATGCACTGCAAGCAATGGATCTTTGATATGGACGGCACCCTGACCGACAGCATGACCGTGGTGTGGGAGGGTGCCCCCGACGCACTGCTGCGCCGCTATGGCCGCACCCCGCAGGGGGATCTGCGCGCCACACTGCTGAACATGGGAATGCAGGAGGGCGCACAGTATCTGATCCGGGAGTACGGCCTGCCGCTGACCGAGGAAAGCTATTTTTCCGTGATGCGCGAGGTGATCGCCGAATTGTACGAGACCGTGGAGCTGAAACCCGGCGTGCGCACGATGCTGGCAAAGCTGCAGGCCGAGGGCGCACGCATGTGCATCTGCTCCAACACCTGGGCCGAACAGTGCCGCACCGTGCTTACCCGGCTGGGCATCGCGCAGTATTTCTCCTTCATCGTGGAAGCGCAGGGCGTGCTGCACAAAAGCCGCCCGGAGGTGTTCTTTGAGTGCATGAGCCGTTTGGGCGGTGCAGACCCCGCCGCCTGCGCCGTGTGCGAGGATGCCGTATACGCCGCCGCCACCGCCCACAAGGCCGGGTATTACGTCATTGGCATCGCAGACCGCACCTCTGCCGCCGACGAGCCGGAGATGCGCCGCATCTGCAGCCAGTTCGTGCCCCGGTGGGATATGCTGGACTGGACACGTGTGTAAGAAAAAAGGGCCGCAGCGTGCGGTTCTTTTCTTTATCCGATCCTTCTTTGCTCTTGCATTTTGTGCGCAAGAAGAGTATGATATTATAAATAGGACTGCCCCAAGGGGGAAGTGTCCTCATTTGTAAGAATACACTCTGTGATTTTTAATATAAAGGTATAATATCCGTAAAGAGGAGACCTTCCGTCATGAACAACCCACTCGTCAGCATTATCGTGCCTGTGTACAACGTGCAGAATAGTGTTGCCCGCTGTCTGGAGAGCATTTGTGCCCAGACATGGAAGGATATCGAGGTCATTCTGGTCAACGACGGGTCCCGGGACGAAAGCTTTTCCATCTGTGAGCAATTCCGTGAAAAGGACCCCCGCATCGTTCTGGTGGACAAATCCAATTCCGGTGTGTCGGAGACCCGCAACTGCGGCATGTCCCTTGCAAGGGGCAAGTATGTGCAGTTTGTGGACAGCGACGATTATCTCGACCCTGATTTTACTGAGCGGCTGGTGACTGCCGCCGAAGCGAACAACGCTGATCTGGTCATTGCACCTTACTGGATGGTGATTCCCGCCAACTCTTCCAAGGCCACGCAGGCACTGGAAAACCTGCAGGAGAACCTTGGCATCGATACCGAGAAAAAGCCTGATGATATCCGTGAATACGGCTTCCTGCCCGAGGGCATCTACGACCGCGATACCTTTGCCCTGCGCCTGATGGAGAAGCCCGCATCCTTCTTCTACAGCGTGCTGTGGAACAAGCTCTACCGCCGGGATATTCTGGCAGACCATCATCTTCAGTTCACCAGCGAGGTGCGCTGGGCCGAAGACCTGGTTTTCAACCTGGAATACATTTTGTACGCCAATGTTTTCGTATCCATTTCCAAAGCGGGCTACCACTATGTGCAGAACCCCCAGAGCATCTGCCACACCCAGATCAATCTGGCTTCCATCGTGCAGAACAAACTGCAGGTGTTCCGCTATTACAAGGAGCTGTACACAAAGCTGGGCCTGTACGATCAGGTGCAGCCGCAGCTGTATAAATTCCTGACCGCGTTCTCCGAGAACGCCTATCCCTCCGGTTCTCCCCAGAAGATCATCATGGACATGGCCAACCACTGGGGCTTTGGTGTTCTGGATGCTTCCGACAAGGAAAAGAAACACAAAACCGAACCCGATGCCTGATCTCCGGGCACAAAAAAGAGCCGTGAAAGCGGCTCTTTTTTGTTTGCCATTTTACCGGTCGATCCAGCTGCGGAAGGCTTCGCGCACTGCACCCTCCCGTCCGCGCGGGATGGGGATGCGCGCACCGCTGCACATCTGCAGCTCGCCCGCCGTCAGCAGCTGTGCCGCCGCCAGATTGACCACATAGGAGCGGTGCGGCTGCAAAAAACGCCCGTCTTCCAGCAGCGGCTTTGCTACCTCGGCAAAGGACACCCGCAGCGAAAGGGACACCACATCCTCGCCGCTGAGCAGATGGAAGTGCACCACATGGTGGGTGCACTCCAGATATTCGATCTGCGCATAGGCCAGCGCCCGCAGGCCTTCGGCGGTGACAACGGTCATTGCCGGGCCGTACTCCGGCTCGGTGGCGCGGGCAAGCAGGGCCGAAAGCTCCTGCTGGTGCACCGGCAGAAGCAGATACTGCATGGCATCCACCCGGAAAGCACTGTAGGCGTGGGCCGGTGTGCGGGCCGCAAAGGCCAGCGGAGCCCTGCGGCCCCGGCGGCGCAGCTCCGCAGCCGCCGAAAGCCCTGCCGGGGCCGCTACAGCGCCCAGCTCGATGAGATACAGGTCAAACCGTTCTCCCTCGGTGTCCCGGCGCAGCAGCGCATCTGCATCCGGCAGCTGCTGCACGATGCACGCATCCTGCCGCCGGGCAAAATATTCCATGCACTGGCGTTCCAGCCCACTGCGCAAGGCCGCGTCCGGGCTGCATACCGCAATGTGAAATACCATCTCACATTCTCCTTTCCGCCAGCCGCCCGCCTTGATTTTTGCGCAGGGCTGGAGTATGATAAATAAAACTTTGCTGCATCGAAAAAAGAAAAAACGGAGGGACCCGCCATGCCGCAGCCGCTTGTCAGCGTTATTGTGCCCGCCTATAACGCGGCGGGCTTCATCTCCCGCTGTGTGGAGAGCATCACATCCCAGAGCTACCCGGAGCTTGAGATCCTTCTGCTGAACGACGGCTCCACCGACGACACCCTTGCTGTCTGCCGGAAGCTTGCTGCCGCCGACAGCCGCATCCGTGTGGTGGACAAGCCCAACACCGGCGCAGCAGACACCCGCAGCTGCGGCCTTGCCCTTGCCCACGGCGAATACATCCAGTTTGCGGACAGCGACGATCACCTGCTGCCGGGCTGCACCGCAAACCTGGTGGCTGCTATGCAGCGCAGCCATGCCGACCTTGTGCTGGCTCCCTACCGGATGATGGTGCCCCGCAAGGATGGCGGCTATGACACCCGGGAGTACAGCCTGCTGCCCGCCGGGGTGTACAACAAGGTGGATTACCTGTGGCAGCTCACCGGCAATGCCGCTGCCTTTTACTACGGCGTGCTCTGGAACAAGCTCTACCGCCGGGATCTCATCCAGATGGCGCACATCCGGTTCGAGCATGTGGTATACGCCGAGGACCAGCTGTTCAACACCCGGTATCTGCAGGTGGCACAGCGGTTTGCCGCCATCGACGAAGCCGCCTACTGCTACATCCAGAACCCGCAGAGCGTATGCCATACGCAGGTGAGCGCGGCGGACATGCTGCGCCACCGCAGCCGGATGTACCACACCTACAAGGAACTGTGCATCCAGCTGGGCGTGTACGATAAATTCCGCCTGCGGCTGCACGGCATCTATCTGAGCCTGTTTGAAAGCCCTCTGCCCAACGGCCCGGTGCAGAAGCTTTCCGACGCATTTGCCCGCACCCACAGCCGCATCTGAGAAAAGGAGAACCTATGGAATTTCCCCTTGTAAGCATCATCGTGCCCATGTACAACACTGCCGGGTGCATTGCCCGCTGTGTCAAAAGCATCTGCACCCAGACTTATAAAAGCATTGAGATCCTGCTGCTGAACGATGGCTCCACCGACGACACCCTTGCCGTCTGCCGCGCCCTTGCCGCCAACGACCACCGCATTGCACTGGTGGATAAAACCAACACCGGCGCAGCGGATACCCGCAATCAGGGCATTGCGCTGGCCCACGGCAAATACATCCAGTTTGTGGACAGCGACGACTGGCTGGCCCCCGATTTTACGGAAAAGCTGGTCTCCGCCGCCGAGGCCCACACCGCCGATCTTGTGATCGCGCCCTTCTGGATGGTGTACCCGGAAAACTATGTGGAGCACATCCGCCCATGGGAAAAGGCGCTGCAGCATGTGCTCCAGCGCAATCCGCCCCGCACCCAGGCCTATGGCTATCTGCCTGCCGGGGTGTACACCGGACAGGAGTACGCAAAGCATCTGATCCAGAAGCCGAACACCTTCTACTATGGCAGCCCCTGCAACAAGCTCTACTGCCGTGACCTCCTGCGGAAGTACAGCCTCCATTTCCGCAAAGAATTGTTTGCGGAGGATCAGCTGTTCAACACCGAATATCTGCGCTATGTGCGCACCGCCGTTTCCATCCCGGACATCGGCTATTACTACCTGCAGAACGGCCAGAGCGTCTCCCACTCCAGAGTGACCACCGCCGACATCCTTTCGCTGCGGCGGCGGGTGATGCTCCTGTACCGGGACATCTACACCGAACTTGGCATCTACCCGGAAACGCGGGCGGCCATCCTGCGTTCGCCCTTTGGCGAAAACGAGTTCACTCTTCCGCCGCTGGACACCCCACAAACGCACTGCTGCAAGCTGTGACCCTATAAAAAGCACCCGGCTGCCGCCGAGAGCCGCTCTGGCTCCTGCACGGCTCCGGGTGTTTTTTGCGCTTTCTCAGCAGCCGATGGCGGCACACTTCTCCGCCAGCCAGCTGCGCTCTTCGTCGTTCAGGTGCGGTGCCAGCTTTGCAAACACCTGACGGTGGTAATCGTTCAGCCATGCGATCTCGTCCTTATCCAGCACACCGGGCAGGATGGGAGAGGTGGCAATGGGCACGAACATCAGCGGTTCAAAACCAAGGAAGGTACCGTACTGGTTATCGGCCTTGTGCACGCACACCAGCTCGTTCTCGATGCGGATGCCCACGAGGTCGGTCTCGTAAACGCCCGGCTCGTCGGTGACCACCATGCCGGGGCGCATCCGGGTGGTGTTGCGGCTGTTCAGGGCATGGGGGCCCTCGTGCACATTGCCCACAAAGCTGACGCTATGACCGGTGCCGCAGCGGTAGTTGATGAGGTGCCGCCACAGCGGTTCCCGGGCAATGGTGTCGATCATCTTACACTCGCAGTAATCCAGCCAGACGGCTCTGGCAAGGTCGATGTGGCTCTGCAGAGTCCATGTGTAGAAGCGCTTTTCGTCCTCGGTCAGCGGGCCAAGCGGGTAGGTGCGGGTGATGTCGGTGGTGCCGTCCATGTAGGTGGCACCGCTGTCCACCAGCAGAAAGCCCTTCTTTTCCAGCACAGCGTGATTTTCCGGGGTGGCGTGGTAGTGCATCATGGCTGCGTTGCCGCCGTAGGCCGCAATGGTGCCAAAGCTTTCCACAAGGAATTTATCGTCCGCACTGCGGTACTTGTGCAGAATTTCATCCACCGTCAGCTCGGTCAGGGTCTCACCGGCAGCAAGGCGGCTTTCCAGCTCGATCTGGAACCGCACCATGGCCACAGCGTCCCGGATATGGGCCTGCTTTGTGTGGGCAAGCTCCGTTTCGTTCTTCACGCCCTTCATCATCAGCAGCGGGTCGGTGCCGTCCTTCACGGTGAGGGCAGGGTTCTGCTCCAGCACCTGATACACGGCGTAGTTCACCGTGGCGCACTCGGCCAGCACGGTCTGGGGTTCCGTCTCAGCAGCGAGGAACTTCAGCACATCGTCGTACTCCGCCAGCGTGATGCCGTTGGCTTCCAGCTCTGCCTTTGCCTCCGGGGTGACGCGGGCCGTGTTGATGAAGAGTACCGCGCGGCTGGGGGTCACATAGCAGTAGGCCATGGCATAGGGAGTGCACTCAATGTCCATGGCGCGCAGGTTCAAAAGCCATGCCAGATTATCCAGCTTGCCCACAAACTGAGCGGTGCAGCCCAGCTCCTTGAGCTTGCTGCGCAGCTGATCCAGCTTTTCCGCCGGGGAGAAGCCCGCATATTCCTTCGGCAGGATCCACGCTGGGGTATCCGGCAGGGCAGGGCGGCCCTCTGTCCACAGCTCGTCCTCAAGGTTCAGGGTCTTGATGGAAGCGCCCTTCTTTTCCAGTGCCTTTTTCAGGCCGTTCACGAGGGCCGTGCTGGCGGTCAGGCCGCACAGGCCCAGTGCTTCGCCCTCATTCAGGGCATTTGCGCAGTATTCCTCCACGGTGGGCACGCCGGGTTCCCCCATGCGCTGCAGCTTGATCTCGGTACCCGCAATTTCCTTCTCGGCCTGCACAAAATAACGGCCGTCGGCCCACAGGGCGCTCTCGGTGCGGGTGACCACGAAGTTGGAGTTCTCGCCGTGGAACCCGGAGAACCAAGTCAGGCTGGTGTAATGGCAGGGCAGGTATTCGCTGGCGTGGGGATCACCCACAGGGATCAGATAAACGGCCACGCCGTTTGCAGCCATGGCGGCACGCAGAGCGGCAAGGCGCTCGGGTACGGTATTCATGCTCATATGATTTGCTTCCTTTTCTCTCACCGGAAAGCCCGGCAGCGGTGCATTTCTGTTTGGCCTTATTGTATCATTCCGGGAAAAAGATTGCAATGCAGGGGCAGGACGGTTTGGAATGACCTCCGCTGCCGGAGAGCATCCTCGCTGGCTGGACCCTCTCAGTCAAAGCCTTGCGGCTTTGCCAGCTCCCCCGAAAGGGGGAGCTTTATTCGTGCCGACCTTCAGAAAACAAGCTCCCCCCTCGGGGGAGCTGGCGAACGCAGTGAGCCTGAGAGGGTTGGCGTCCTCTCAGCAAAACCGTCAGGTTTTGACTGAGGGAGTTCGTTCTCCCTCAAAATGCCGCCAATTTGCAAAAAAAGTTACAATTTTTTCTTGAAAAAGGCCGTTTTCCCATTGACAGCCTTGTTATAATAGGAGTGTAAGATTTTTGAGCCAGCACTCTGCGGCTCTGTGTGCTATTCAAAGAAAGAGGCAATTGAATCATGACCAAAATCGATATTTTCTCCGGCTTCCTTGGTGCCGGTAAAACTACCCTGATCAAAAAGCTCATCAAAGAGGCCTTTGCCGGCCAGCAGGTGGTGCTGATCGAGAACGAGTTCGGCGAGATCGGCATTGACGGCGGCTTTCTGAAGGAAAGCGGCATCCAGATCAACGAGCTGAACGCCGGCTGCATCTGCTGCTCTCTGGTGGGCGACTTCCGCACCGCCCTGCAGCAGGTGGTGGAGCAGTACCACCCCGACCGCATCGTCATCGAGCCCTCCGGCGTGGGCAAGCTCTCCGATGTGACCCGCGCTGTGGAAGGCGTGGCCGAGCATCTGGATGTGCAGCTGAACAGCTTTGTCACCGTGGCCGATGTGAACAAGGTGAAGATGTATATGAAGAACTTCGGCGAGTTCTACGACGACCAGATCAGCCACGCAAGCTGCATCCTGCTCAGCCGCACCCAGACCGCCAGCGAAGAGAAGATCGCCGCTGCGGTCGCCATGCTGCGCGAGAAGAACCCCACCGCTACCATCGTGACCACCGCATGGGACGAGCTGACCGGTGAGCAGATCCTGAAGGCCATGTCCACCAAGGACGACTTCAAGGCAGAGCTGATCGCCATGGCTACAAAGGCCAATGAGGAGCACGCCCACGAGGACGAGGAAGAAGAGCATCACCACCATCATCACCACGATGACGAAAACGGTGTGTGCAGCTGCGGCCATCATCACGACCACGATGATGATGACGACGAGGATGAGCACGAGCATCACCACGATCACGATGAGGATGATGACCACGATGAGCACGAGCACCATCATCACGATCATGACGACCACGACCATTGCTGCTGCGGCCACCATCACGACCACGATGATGACGATGATGACGACGAGCACGAGCATCATCACGACCATGACGGCCACTGCTGCTGCGGCCATCACCACCATCATCATGACCACGATGCCGACGAGGTATTCACCAGCTGGGGCGTCGAGACGGCCCGCAAATTCACCAAGGCAGAAGTGGAGCACGCCCTCACCGAGCTGGATACCGGCAATTACGGCATGATCCTGCGCAGCAAGGGCATCGTGAACGGCGGCGCAGACGGCTGGCTGGAGTTCGACTATGTGCCCGGCGAATGGGAAGTGCGTGCCCGCGGTGCAGATGTGGGCGGCAAGCTGGTCGTGATCGGCTCCAAGCTGAACGAAAAGGCCATTGCAGAGCTGTTCGGCTGCTGAGCTTAAAGTAAAAAGGAGAAACCATTCCTATGGCAAAAGAAATTCCGGTCTACCTGTTTGTGGGCTTTCTGGAAAGCGGCAAGACCAAATTCATTCAGGAGACCTTTGAAGACCCCAACTTCGACTCCGGCGACAAGACCCTGCTGCTGATCTGCGAGGAGGGCGAAGAAGAGTATAATCCCAAAAAGTTCGCCTTTCCCGGTGTGACCGTCAAGGTGCTGGAGGACAAGGCCGAGCTGAACCCGCAGAATCTGCTCAAGCTGGAAAAGGAATCCGGTGCAGGCCGTGTGGTCATTGAGTACAACGGCATGTGGCTGCTGCAGGATCTGGCCG
>OIVY01000131.1_pt1 | contig 27468 bp, 29 predicted proteins | sample 1587391 | NCBI WGS metagenome assembly OIVY01 (sample SAMN02674964, study PRJEB24791) | human gut metagenome, SKBSTL008 | isolation source: stool | host: Homo sapiens | place: USA | reverse complement strand
TATATTTAGTGACAATCTATTATTCCGCATATATTCACATTTTCTTATACGCGAAGCAACAATCGACAAATATATGACCGGACATTATGCCAATATGACAGGCGCATTGTATAACACCGTCAAATACCTATTCATAATTTTCCCGGTATTATACTACTACAGCAGGCATTCCAACAACCAAGAAATCAGTAGTCCGAAACAGAAATCACTACGTTCTGTCTTCAATCACAAAATTCTCAAACTGAATATCATTTTCAGCCTTGTGCTGGTACCTCAATTTTTTGCCGTAAACTTCAGTCGGCTTTTTTTCATTCTCATCATATTCAATTACATTTATATAGCGAACCAAATCGGAGTATCTCGAAAAATTATCAAACCACGACTATTCAGTATCGCCTATGCAAGTTCACTATTATTACTAATGCTACTTTGGGAATCGGAAACAACTTTGGATGATGTCTTCTTTATGCATTTCGAAACGAACAAACTTCTTAATCTATTCTAAAATATGAAGCACGTAGGAAACCTGCAATACATCACATTCCTAAAAGGCTTGGCCATATTGGGGGTTATTTTAGTACATGCACCCCAACTAATTAAAGAAATAAATCCCTTAATTAGGGAATTTTTACATGCAGGTGCTTTCGGATGCCAGTTATTCTTCGTCATTTCAGGTTTTCTCGCAGTCAAATCCTGGGAACGATTATTGGCTAAATACGAAAACTCTACAGAAAAAAATAGAACCACTTATAAAACGTTTCTCAAAAAAAGATATTTGAGCATAGCACCAATTTATATTTTATTCATTCTGTTCTATCAAATTATCTCTTACTACATAGCTACATTCAATGTAGAGCCATTCTACAAAATATCGCATAATCCATTAAGTATTCTTGCAAATATCTTCTTACTGAATGGATTGGACTACCAAGCTTTCAACAACATCGTCCCGGGCGGATGGTTTATCGGAACCATATTTTTATTTTATCTTTTGTTCCCGTTAATTTATAAATTATATCGATACATCAAAACATATAATCCCCGACTACTCTTCCTGCTGCCATTAGGTGGAGTCATCGTTTCTGCTATTTTTCAAACCGGTATTTTCTTCATTATCGGCGACTGGACTCTATCTAAACCAGGTAGTTTCACTTACTACAGCATCATAAATCAACTTCCCTGTATGCTGATCGGTGTAACGCTAAACTATTATCTGAAAAATACAAAACTGTCTAAAAATAACCTGCTGCTCTGCTTTATCTGCCTTGGACTTATCGGGAACTTACTATGGTATGCATTGAGATTACATTATTGGATCTATGCGCTTATACCATCTATCATCGGCTGGTCTTTCTTTTATTTATTCCTATACGTACAACGAAAATCTGAAGAAATAAGGGGGGGGGAAACTGTAAACAACCAAACGCGCAATTATATTACAAAAAAAATAGAACAGATTGGGAAAGTTTCTTTTTCCGTATATTTCACAAATTTTATCGGAACATTCATTTTTCCGTGGGGCATTCAGCTTCTATTGGTGCACTACGGATATACAATCAACGGGACTCTGTTGTTTTTCCTGCTTTTGATACCTATATTTCTTATTACCTTCCTCTTTGTACCTCCGGTAGATTATATCATATCCCGCATAAAAAGCCTGCTATAAATATATAATTTTATTGACAATAAATTCAATCTTTCAAAAATAGCTTATATAATGATTTGAAAATCAGTTTATTGTAATTTTTGCAATTTTAATTGAGGAACAAACAAGAAACAAAATCGTTAATTAAAGGTATTTCCCATTTTTTTGTTTTCATTCTGTTTCTTTCTTTGCACTTGCTTATAATCGGGACTTCTTGAACAGCTTCCCACCAGATTTTTTTTTCGTCCGATGGTTGCATGTGAGCTTCCAAAAACCATTGCAGCCAAAAGAAAAAAGCAAGTATTCTTTAGTTCATACAAAGATATGGAAAAACTTATAGGCAGGCAAATTTGTCTGCCTAAATATAGTTTACTTTGATTTAGCATATATATAGGCTAATGGACTAAACTAAACCTTTTTCCGAACTTCGTAAAACACTCCGGTCCCATTGTACAGCCAAAAGAAAAAACATTCCACGTCATATTTTTCTTTTCGCTGCAACTCCCTTTTTATAAACCATCAACCTTTTACACGAGATCTTCTCTTCCCTGTGTTCGTACATCCGCTTTCGGGCTGCCTGATATGAATTGTGTCGCAAAGGTACTTGTCATGCTTTTCTTGTATGCAAGGTCAAAGCCTGACGGTTCACGACCAAATCTCCACCCTCCGTTCCGCATGGGTAGTATTTAATCGTGAAACCTTGCATAAAGAGCCATGACACTTTTTGAAGCGACATAATTAAATCAAGCCCGAAAGTAGCTGGATGCTACAAAAGGGAAAATAAAAACTCAAAAATTAAGATTATGGCGAACTATGCAACAAACATTTTTCATGCAAGTACAGAGAATGAGCAAGACCTTGATAAAATTGAGGCTTTTTTGGACGAAAACTTTAATGGCTATGTCGAGCGGAATGACGATACTATAAACGCAGAATTTGATTCCCGCTGGGAATACCCGGAAAAAGAAATCGACGAACTGGTAGCCAATTTGGAAGTCAAAGACAAAATTTATATCCGCATACTGACATACGAGTTAGAGGACGAATACGTGAGCTTTCGGATATTCTCGCAAGGCAAATGGAACATTAAGTTATCCTAAACACAATTCACTATGTACGAATACGAAGAAGACAGCGAGATTATCGGCTTATCCTGCACGCTACTCAATCCATATAAAGGTTACACGGAAGGCACAATCGTGGGCGACTATGGCAATACCATAGTTGTCCGCCTTGAAAGCGGCAAGGAAATTTCAGAATACCGTGATGAAGTGATTATCCATGTTTAAACGATAGCAAATGTATGACACAGATAGCAACAAAATTCGTCAAATGGGACATTCCCGAACTGGCGACATTACAAGACAGCAAGGTTTACAAATTGCGGGTACACCTGAATAACGGAGGCAAGTTAAACCGGGAAGAAAAGAACTGGATTACCCGTAACGTATGGGAAAGTATCTATTTCAAACGTGGAATCGCCTTGAGCCGTTATTACTTTGATTTTTCCGACGTTCTCAAACGGTATTTCGTCAAACAGCATGAAAGCATCCACGAGTATTATGCGATTGACAAAACAGCGTTACGCTCGATACTGTATGGAAGAATCGAGGATATTGTAGAAGTAAACAGTTAAAAAACAAGGATATGGGAAAATACAAATTTTATCAAGACCGTAAGGTTACAAGTTGGGAACGGGATTATTTCAGTGTGGAAGCGGACAGTTACGAAGAAGCCGAGGCAATCGTCCGCTCATGGAACTGTGAGGACGTGTCGAACATCATTGACAACCGTCTTTGCTATGAAGAGTGGCAAGCATTGACCGATACATCGGAATTTATGCTCCCCGAAGAAAATGACGGCAACCCGACAATCGAGATTTTCAACGAAGACGGAGAATCAATAATGACTAATGTACCCGAAACACCTCAATCAAACCAATAGAACCATGAATGTAACAATCGAACACGTCTTTTGTCGCTATAGCGATGAAGCGGAAGAAATCTATTTCCGAATCATGAACACGATTCTTTTTGCAACTGACGAAACCGAACTTCGTGCAAGTATGGAACGTTTGAAGAACGAGACCTCACTCGATGAGTATTTTATATTCGGATACGGAGCACACCATATCTGGATAAATCAACGGCGACCGAGTGATAAAAACAGAATTTTCAAACATCGGATTATGGTAGCCCATTTCTGACGAGAACGGACAAGAGACCTCCGATGTACTTTTGCGGGCTAAACCGGAACTGCCAGTTTCAGCCCGTTTCTTTTTCTCTCGGCAGACATGCCGGCGCAATACCTTTTTTATCCTCATAATCAAAATTCTTATACAGCCCGGAGATCCATTTATATTTTCTTTTCGCTGCAACCCTTTTATATAAGCTATCGGACCTTTTGCAAGAGACCTTCTCTTCCCTGTGTTCGCACATTGCTTTCGGGCTGCCTGATATGAATTGTGTCGCAAAGGTACTTGTCATGTCATTCTTGTATGCAAGGTCAAAGCCTGACGGTTCGCGACAAAATCTCCACCCTCCGCTTCGCACGGGTAGTATTTAATCGTGAAACCTTGCATAAAGAGCCATGACACCTTTCGAGGCGACATAATTAAATCAGGCCCGAAAGTAGCAGGTGCTACAAGAGGGGAAAAAGAAAACTCAAGATTTTATAGATTATGGCAAACGATGTAACAAACTCAAATGGAAGAGTAACGGTAGACGAAGTAATATACAGGGATTCGGTTTTCAGATACCAACTGTTAGACCGCTTACGGTCAGACTGCGAGTATTACCTTAATTACGGTAACAGACATCCCAAATCCTTGTGGGCTGGCGATGAAAAATTACAAATTGAGTTTATGATAAAACTGCATGAGAGTTTCAAAGAGGGAGAAAAACCGGAGTGGCTTACGATGGATAAAATTTTGGAATACAGTAAGAGAATGATAGCTCAAGAAGAATAAAATTACTACTAAGGAACAGACTAAAAATATGATATTATGGCATGGTTGGCAGTAAATGAAGACGGAACAGAATGGATTGTGCCCGAAAAGCCCGTTCGGGGCTGGTGTGGGCATTGGGAGTATCAGGAAGAAGTGTACAACGTACCAATCGAGATAGAACTCCCTAAAGGGACTGTTTACAAACTTCTCGGCAAAGAACTGACATGGGATGACGAGCCGGTAGAATTACAGACCGAAACAGAAAAGAGGTAAATACAGTAACGGGCTGTAGTATCATATCAGTTTCAGCCCGTTTACACCGGCTAAGACGGATATGCTGGTGCGATACCCTCTTTTATTTCCGAACAGACACTCATACCGTTTCCTTCGGAAATACCCCTTTATACCTTTCGGCTGCGCCATATCCTTTTATATCGAACGGCCACTCATGCAAAGGCGGCTTCTCCGCTTTGTTTCAAGGCAGACTCCGGCCATTTTTCCTTTACCTCTTCATTCCCTCATTTCTCTTGCCGGATAGAGACAGAGACATCTATACGACGCACGCGCCTTTTGGCGGATCTTTGTCCGATAGTATTTCCCACGATGCAGCGTATATGGTTGTTAAACGGTATATCGTTCTTGCCGCTTCACCCCCCAAACAGCCGACACCCTTTCTCGCCTGATGTTCTTCCCGCCCACCTGCCGGAATGGGAGCGGTCTTGTGTCGGTGGACGGACAGGTCTTTCATGTTTCCGAACCCGATGCGGATTATTTCGCCTCGACTTTTTCGCGACCGCTTTCTATTTGAAGTCGCCATATCGTTTTTCGTTGCAAAGTTAGTATGCAGACGGGCGCGACCCGATGGTCTTGACCAATGGCATATCGAACAAATCTTCCTTTATCGGGCCTGTGGTTTGGGGCTTCGCCTCCAAAATAAAGAGTATTTATGCGCTATCCTTGGTGCAGCCCTTTACTGCACCTACTTTTTATGCACCGTAAAACTGATTTATTAACTTCAAAAAGCAATCGCAATGAAAAAGATCGAGAACAATTTCGCAGTAACCGGATTCGTGGCAAAAGATGCCGAAGTCCGTCAGTTCACCACCACAAGTGTCGCACGTTTCCCGCTGGCAGTGGCCCGTCAGGAGAAGAACGGCGAAGATACCAAACGTATATCCGCTTTCATGAACATTGAAGCGTGGCGCAAGAACGAGAATACCGGGTCGTTCGACCAGCTCACCAAAGGCACGCTGCTTACCGTGGAGGGCTACTTTAAACCCGAAGAATGGACCGACAAGGACGGCGTGCTACACAACCGCATCGTGACGGTTGCAGTCAAATTTTATCCGGCTGTCGAGAAAGAGGAGGAAGTTCCTACGGAACCGGCAAAGAAACCGAAAAAGGGCAAGAAGTAATTCCTGCCTTATTGGGACAAAGCGGCTTTCAAGCCGCTTTTGTTTTACCCGTTACCGTTCCGGAACGTCCACACTTTTATACTCCTTCATACTCCACACGAAGAGTCCGCCGTCGTCCATTGATTTTCCCGTGCAAAGTTAAGGCGGTCGGGAACCGGCAAGGCGCGGATTCATTTGTGATTAACAACCATCAACTCGCAAGCTCGTCAATACTTGTTCAACACAAATGAAATCGTCCACAGGACTATCCGCTTCCTCCTTGCCTTGTTTCCCTTCTGTCCGCCTTGTGATCCGCACGTAAAATCAAATCCCGCCGGACGAGGGAAACCCTCCGAAGGCAGGGATAAAAAACAAAAGTCAAACTTAAAATTCAAAACGTATGAAACAGATGATTTGGTCAAGCCAAGACTTGTTGGACGAAACGGCAAAAGAATACTATCAAGATTCCCAACGGGAAATATTGGACGATGACTGTTACGAGGTCAGCGATGAAGAATGGGCAGAAGAAGTATATCGCTGGCTGGACGACGAACGGAGCAACCTGAATAAAGAAGTGGACGGCATTATTGTCGTGTTCGGCAACTTGGGATTATGGAACGGCCGGAGACAAGGCTATCAAATATTGGGCAGCAACATCGCCGATATTTTGAAATCCCAGTGCGACGATGCTGAATGGTACGGCGACGGCTATAACATTCGCGGACGGATGGGCCATCATGACGGTACGAACTACACCTTGTATCGTATCGCCAAAGACCGTGATGAAGCGGAGCGTATCGCCGATAAGATTTACAACCGTGAAATCGACGAAGAAGGGTTCCGCCGGAGAACACGTTCCCTCTATCCGTATGTAGCCGCCGTGTACGGCTGGAAAACAAGGCAGCGCAAGCCGGACAAGGCCGCATAAGATGCTGTCCACAAAATACCGCAACGCATCCGCCAGAGATGGTTGCGGTATCCTTTATCGAATGGCCGAGACACAGAACCGTCGCCTTTTATAATCAGTTTCATTCCTTTTTTATCACTACTCACGGAGTGATATCCGCCTTTTATACCGCCCCGGTCTTTCGTATATCTCCCGTCTTTTCTTCTTTCCATCACCGGTTTGGTTTTACCAGATGCAAAGGTAGGCCGTCGCACTTGATCCGGTGGCTTGAAGTGCATTTCTTGCAAAATTCTTCCTTACCGGGGTAAGAGTAATTTTCCAAGGAAAGCCACCGTATGAAGTTTTCCCGACAGCCGTGTACCGCATCCGTAAAACCCCAAAGCGGTTCAGGAAGAAAGAACCGACAAAAGGGAAAATAAGTATTAACAATTTCAAAAAACTAAGATTATGCCTAATCATGTGACAAACCGTTTAGAAATAAACGCAGACCGGGAAACAGTACAAAAAGTAATGAATTTCTTAAAAGGTAAAACCGATGATGACAATACGCCTTGTTACATCGACTTCAACAACATCATTCCTATGCCTGAAGAACTGTTGATAGAAAAAAACAGCAGTGGAGATTTGGGTATGAAATATCTTAAAGCAATACAGCTGAAGCCATTCTATTTTTTATTGGACGATGATGCTTTGAGAACCATTCAATGGATGGAAGGATTGGCGGAAAAGGACAGAAAAGAAGCGTTGCAGCTTGGAACATCGTATCTGGAAAACCGGAGAAAATACGGTTATCCCACTTGGTACGAGTGGTCTATCGCCACATGGGGTACAAAATGGAATGCCTATCACCAAAATTTTGAAGAGCCGAACATACTTTGGTTTGATACGGCATGGAATGGCGTGCCACAGCTTATCCAAAAACTTTCCGAGATATTTCCGGATGTGGAATTTCATTACGCCTATGCGGACGAAGACTTAGGTTTCAATACGGGAAGAGGCACAGCCCGCAATGGAGAAATCAACATGACGATACCCGAAGGTGGAAGCAACGAAGCCTTTGAAATCATGTTTTTTGTGAAACCGGGAATGGATGAATATTTTGAACTGACGGACGAAGGTTACAAGTGGGTTTCTTAAACATTCGGTACGGATGACGACCTTATGTGGGTTCAGGATACATTGACAATGGATGTGTCCTGAATCCTTTTGCCGGAATTCCCCTTTTATATCTTCATGGCTATTTCCCTTTTATCGAAGCGCGTTCCGTTCCCTTTTGTACCGTGACTATCCAGCCGGAAAGTAATCCTTTTATAACATTTTAGCTTCCCCCGTTTTATCCTCCTTACAGCCGTTTCCCAACACTCCATGCCGAAAGCCCGCTTATTTTTTCTGCAAAGTTCGATTGCCGCTTGTCTGTCCTGTCAAGAACCGCTTACGCTTGCTGTCGAAAAATCTTCCTCTCCGACTTTGTTGGAGAGTGTATTTTTCGCAGCCTTCTTGTCCGGACCGACCGTCAATCCTATAGGCAGAAAAATAATCAACCTTTCGGTACAGGATTGTACCAAAGGGAAAAACAAAAAATAGTTCAAACTTAAAATTTAGAGCGTATGACATTTAAAGAATTTATGCAAGAGAACGGTTATGAGTTACAAACAACCTTTTGGGAAGATTTCTCGATAGCGGACAGATTTGGGTTGATGGCTATTTTGGACACTTTCAACAGGGTTTTCAAGGAGTGGAAAGGGGACTATAAGTTCTTGACGGAACTGACATTGGTACTTAACCATAAGATATGGCAATACTATGAAAACAGACCGGATATGGCGGCACTTTACAATACTCTTTGGGAACAAGCCGACCAATACGCCAAAGAGAATCTGAAAAGGAACGAGTTAAGCTATTACTGGGAGGTGACGGATTAAATGTATATACCCAAGTTGTTCCCGTTGGAGTATGTGGAAAAACATAGATAGCCGACTTTTGTCGGCTACTCTTTGTTCCAAATCCCTTTTTAAGGTACAACCTTTTATAACCTATACCCCTCGCACTCCTATCCGAAATCCAGACGGGGCACTACTTTACACAAATACTGCAACACATCGTAATGGTAGTTACAGTATTTGAGTGGTTCCGTTTTTTCCCGAAATCCACTTTTACACGTCCTTTATTTTCCCTCTTTTACGGCATTCAGGAATACTTTTGCCGGTTTGAAGGCGGGGATGGAATGAGCCGGAATCACAATAGTTGTGTTCTTTGATATGTTACGGGCCACCTTCTCTGCCCTTTGCTTGATAATGAAGCTACCGAAACCCCGCAGGAACACTTCGTTCCCGGCAATCATCGCATCTTTTACATTCTCCATGAATGCCTCGACCACGGTCATTACGACCTCTTTCTCTATTCCGGTCTGCTGTGCAATCCGGCTAACAATTTCTGCTTTTGTCATATATAAGAATTAAATAGCAATGTACAAAAATGCAACTTTTTTTGGATAAGTCAAATCTTTGGCCCACCTTTGCGGCGAAATAACGCAAAGGACATTTTATAATCCTCATCGGAGGGCTATGGAAGCCGGATAAGATGACTGGGTAAAACCATCGTCTTATCCGGCTTCCGTCGTTTTCTGCCAGAGGTAAACCATATAACATAAAATACAAAGACGTATGAAAGAAAAAGTGATTGATTTTGGGAATGAGAAAGTTTCCGTTCTGTTTAAGAAACTGTTTTTCCCCACTCTGTTGGGGATGTTGAGTATGTCGGCGGTAACGACTATCGACGGGATTTTCGTAGGACATGGCGTGGGCAGCGACGGGATTGCGGCTGTAAATATCTGCGTCCCTCTGCTGATGTCACTCATGGGTGTCGGGCTGATGATGGGGGCAGGTTGTTCTGTAATCGCTTCCATTTACTTGTCGAAAGGAAAAACCGTTTTGGCACGTGCGGCCGTCACCCAGGCCATGCTCTTCGTGACGCTCATCTCCGTAGCCACCGGGGGATTCATTCTGGCTTTTCCCGAAGAAACCGCCCGTATGCTTGGCTCGTCGGAGCATTTGCTGCCGTTGGTTGTCGATTATCTGGTCTGGTTTTCCCCGTCTCTGCTGTTTGAGTTGTGGATCGCCGTTGCCTTGTTTGCCATGCGGCTGGATGGTGCTCCGAAACTTGCCATGTGGTGCAGTATCATAGCCGCAGCGGTGAATGTCGTTCTCGACTGGCTGTTTATCTTCCCGCTGGGCTGGGGAGTGATGGGTGCGGCATTTGCCACCTCCCTGAGTTGTCTGGCCGGGGCAGCGGTAGCGATGGGTTACTTGTTGTTCTATGCCCGTGACACACGTTTGCATTCTCTTTGTCCGGGTAGAAAAAAGATTTTGTTTTTCTTCCATGATATAGGAATGCAGTGCAAGATAGGCTCATCCGCCTTGTTAGGCGAATTGACAATGGCGATATTGCTGTTTATCGGCAACCATGTATTCATGCGCCATTTGGGAGATGACGGAGTAGGTGCTTTCGGAGTAAGCTGTTATTATCTCCCGTTCGTCTTCATGATAGGTAACGCCATTGCCCAATCTGCCCAGCCTATCATCAGTTACAATTTCGGCACAGGAAGCACGGAAAGAGTCCGTTCCGCCTTACGCGTTTCCGTGTTTGCGGCATTGGTTTGCGGAGTCATTTCTACTGCCGCCTTTATCCTGTTTCCCGAATGGCTTGTCGGGCTGTTCCTGCGCATTGACAATACTGCCGCACGCATAGCAATAGAAGGATTCCCTTATTATGGCACGGGGTTCATCTTCTTTATTTCGAATCTCTCCATTATCGGATATTATCAGAGCATGGAACGGGTAAAGCCGGCCATAACATTTGCAGTCTTACGTGGATCTGTTTTTCTGGTTCCGTGCTTCATGACATTACCTGCCATAATGGGAGTGAAAGGTATTTGGCTCGCCTTGCCGTTATCTGAAATTCTGACGACTTTAGTGATTGCCGTTACATTTTGGCTACGTCCTCGGAAGCAGATGATAACTTGCAGGTAATTTCCCGGATTAATGTTTCAGGCGGCCTCTGGAGACCGCCTGAATATTGTGTACAACTGTCAAATCTCGATTTCTCCGTCAATAGAACCCTGCTCTTCCCATTTGCCGATGGTGGTTCCTTCGAGCGTAATGCCGTTCTTGGAAACCCGCAATGTCACGGAGAGCGTCTTGCCGCCGTCAAGCATGGTGAGGGGCTTCCCGTCGGTCGTCGTTTCAGGCAGCGGGAACTCGCGGTTCTGTCCGTCGAGCGTTACCGTCAGTTTCACGCCGTCCCTGTTCTGGGGCACGACGAGCCACGAAACGTTCTCTCCGTTTTTAGCCGTATAGTCCGCGGGCGTTTTCGCAGAGTTCTCCGCAACGACACCTTTCGCCAGCTCCACCGTGCAGACCGTGCGGGCATGGAGTGTCGTCGAGATGCCGCTCAACGACCCTGCCGCATAGTTGTCGGCAACGTACTTCACGACCAGCTTATGCATGGCATGACAGAAAGGCATCGTCACGCTCTTCGCGCCTCTCGGCACTTCGACGGCCGGAGCTAACAGCAGGTCGGCATCCGGGGCATTCCTGGCATCGAACTCGAAAGTCGAGGCATTCGCTCCCTCATGGTTCGGATAGCACCCAGCGAAGGCTGTCTTGCCGCTTCCGATGTCGAGGTCTTGCCAATAGAGCGTCGTAGAGCCAACGGTATAGGCTTTCTGTACGTTCTTGCCGTCCGACGACACCGTGAGCGTAAAGGTGTCTCCCGTCCGGAAATTCCCGGCTCCCGTACCGTCGAGCTGGGGTGCACGTGTCAGGGCTTCGACACCCGTCACGATTTCAATTTTTCCGTCCGCAGGCATCGTGCCCGCGTTGTCCTCCTTGTCGCATGCCGCCAGCGCAAGTGCCGGCAGCAATATCCAAATCGTCTTCTTTATCATCTTCTGTTTAATTTATCCGTTTTTACTATCTGTTTTTCCGTTTTCACTCATCTCCCGGCTGTACTTCGGGAAATGCTTTCTGCCAGATGTCGCGCCTTAAATCCACCGTTGTCAGTGTGCCGATATGATTGGACTTTCCGGTTCCCATGTGCACGGGCCACACATCGTCATTATACCAGATCGGTGTGCGTATCAGCCGGTGATGCTGATAGTCATTGGAACCTCCTGTTGTTTCGTATTCATAATAGTCGTTGTTGTCCACATAATAGATGGCCGAAGCGTCGCCTGTCTCGTCGAACTCCGCACCCCAGATGACCATGTTGTGGAAATCCCGGTCAGGTAAGGTTACCCGGACAAAACCCAGCGCCTGCCTGTTGTTCAACGCTTGCTTGATGGTGCGGTTGAAGTCCTCTTTCGTGTACATCCAATGTAAGGTCGCTACCGAAGTTCCCGCAAAGACTTCCTTGAAATACCCCTGAAACTTGTTTTCGATATCAGAGTTGTTCGGGAGAAGTTTACCCACCGTGCCATTGATAAACCAGTTCACACCGGCATCGTCCCAGTTGCCTTGGTTTTTAAAATTCTTCCGGAAAAGGTCGAATATCCCGCTCTCTTCCGTGTCGGAGAATTCCATCGACGGTCGTGGATATTTCGGGTACGGGGTCATTCCATAGACTTCATCGTATCTGATGATATATTCCCGGTTATGATACATCCACCAGTGCAGCAGGTTCGAAGCCGCAGCCGCCCAGCACATGTTGCCGTCCTCGGTAAAGTCGGGATAATCGCCGAACAGGTTACGTTTGTCGCAGTCGTACCAGCCCCATATCCGGTCCCAGTTCAGGTACTCCGGCGAAAAGTCTCCGGCCTTGAACCATTTGCCCTGTGGGAATGACTCCAGATCGGGGAAGCTGTTCACCACCTCGTCCGGGCTGTATGCCGGACCCTCGATGCCGTAAACCCAATGCTGGCTGTTGGCCCACTCCGACGGCTCCGGGTCGGGACTAACCGCTCCGTTTTGTTTCAGGATCAGGCGGAGCGTGGTCTGTCGGCCGGCTTCAAGTGAAGGTTTGCCGCCGACTGTCGCCGGGGATTTATAGATGGATTCCTTACCGCCTGTCGAGAGCTTCACCCACTCTTCGCCCTGCTTCAGCTTTTGAGGATAGAACACGGCGCAGTAACGGCCCTCGCCGAGTTTCCGGGCCTTGATCCATTCCACATCCTGACTTTCAGAGGCTGCAACCTCCCCACTGAACAGATAGACCGTTCCCTCCGTCCTTCCGTGCACACTGATTTCCATGTCTTCGGGAAGTTCTTCTCTGTTTTCGAACTCTATCACGAGGCGGTGCAACGCGTGACCAAACGGCATCTCGATACGGTTTCCGGCTATCGCCCCTGCACTGACGGTCTTGTTCGACCACAACAGATCCGAAGCCTCGTAGCCTTCCGCCTGCTGGTCGCTCCATACCGGGTGCCGGTGAGTGTCATCCGTCACTTCGCCTCCTATATCGCTGCGTGCCGGATAATAGGCATTAAGCGTCACCAGTCCGTCACCCAGGTCGCTTTTCTTGAGCCGCGGCATCCATACGCCGTTCTCCCGCGTCAGTACAATATGCCGGTACGTTCCTGTCTTCTGTTCGATGTAAAGCCCTATCTTGTCGCCGTCGGCAAACGTCCCGCTGCCATTCTCGGCGATGTCTGTGCGGGTGGACACGTCCCCATCCTTTGTGAACAGAAATTCCACATAGCCATCGTTACCGAAGCCGGTGCCCAACTCCTCGTGCTGACATGCTGCGTTCAGCAATAATAGGGCGAAAAGCATGATTTGCAGTGATTTTTTTGTCATATATTCCAGTCTCAATATTATAACTATAATATAAAAACAGAAGCAAATTCTTTGATATCTTTTCAGATTCCCCAAATATCCATCAATGGGAAACCGAGTCAGAGAAAACATTGATGACGACCACTCCGGCAATAATCAGGGCCAGCCCGATAATGGCAGCCATGTCAAGGTGCTGTTTGAAAACGAAAAAGCCGATAAGCGCAATAAGAATGATACCCACTCCCGACCAAATGGCGTAAGCTATGCCTACCGGGATGCTCTTCAGTACGACACTCAGGCAATAGAAAGCCGCCGCGTACCCCAAAATGGTCAATACGGATGGAACGAGTTTGGTAAACTGTTCGCTCTGTTTCAAAAAAGAGGTGGCTACGGTTTCAAAAACGATAGCCAAAAACAAGATAAGATAAGTCTTCATTGTTCATTCATATCAGTAATTTATACAAACCGTTTTACTCCCGCCAGACATACGGACAACCGCTGATAAAAGGAATGGAGTATAAAACATACAAATCCCGATCCTGTAACCAAGGCCGGCAAGAACCCAGCCCCCGTTTACCGGTCATGATGGTAATCGCTCTTGCTGAAACCTCCGAATATAGCTTTCAGAATCTTTCCGATAACATAGAAAACCACTATAAAAACGATAAGTTCTCCCATATTCTATAATACTTAAAGTTAATGCAAAACACTATAAAATCAACGAGAATAGAAAGGATTAATCCTAATTCTCAAAAATATTTAATCCGCACGAGAATGTAAAAACTCATTGCTCATCTTTCGGCTTACGCTTGCCCAACGGTCCTTTGAATTTTCCTCTATTGAGCTTTACTCCATGTCTGTTGAGCACGCTGAACACCGAACTCCGGCTACTGTACCCGCTTACCGCCATGATGTCCTCGAACGAATGACCGTTGACATACATGTCAACAATAGCATTTTCTTTGTCGGCCTTATCCATAGCCTTCATCGTTTTCTTCGGAATCTTCGCGTTCTGTTGCAGGCTCAAGACATGTGCGGACGAATATCGCAGTATCGCCACCTCTTCGGGAAGCGCCCCGAACATCTCCAGCACATCGGCAACCGTCGTTTCGGGAAACAGTTTACCCCGTGAGTCGATCCGGTCATGGATGGATATGATGCGTACCACCTTGATACGGCACAACTCAATGAAAGCCGACAGTTCGCGCGACCCTCGGAGGGCATTGCTGAATTTGGCCACCACTACCTCGTCGCCCCTTTCGAGGCTCGCCACAAGCTGTTTCCATTTAGGCCGTAGCGCCTCGCTTTCGACCGGTTCCTCTATCACTTGTACACAGCCGTACTTCTGCATCCATTCTTTGTCAGCCTCGAACCCGTCGTAACGATCCGCCTTAAATATGTAACCTACTTTTGCCATCTCATTGTACACTTCTATGATAACAAGTACAAATATAACAGTTTTATTTTAAACTAAACCATACTTTGAACGGAAAATCGAATAAAGCACTTAAGCCTCCCGTTTTCTTCACTTGTTTTCACTGAAAATCAAACTATTAAGTACAATGTTAAAAATAGCTTATAAAACAAATTTCAACACTTGCCATCTTGAAAATAATACTTAGATTTGCGCTGTAAAATTCAAAATTGAACAATGAATAGTAGAAAATCATACTTAAAAATCATACTTTCCATTGCTGGACTTTCTGCCGCTTCGATTGCCGTTTTTACATTCCCGTCATGCGACGGTCCGAACGGCAAATCACTGGTGGAACCCCAAGACACACCTGCCGGTCTGTACAGAGAGTACCTCTCCGAGATACGCAAGTCCCAAGAATTTTCCTTTGAAGAGCTGACCGTATGTATCGGGAAATGGCAAACCTTGAAAGATTCCGTGGCTGCAGCCATTCGGCAGGACACGGCACGTCAGGTCCATTCCGGCACACGGAAAGAATGTCGTCTGTTACACGATTCCATTTGCTCGGAACTTTCCCGGTTGGCCCTGTCGAAACCGCGCACCTACAAGGAAGTGTTGAGCCTGAAAGAGCGGTTCTCTCCCTATGCTGAAGACGTGGAACTACACCGTTCCGCCGAGGAGATCCGTCCGTTTTTCGCAGCACTGGATAAACGGCCTGCCTACCGTGGCAACAAGGAGCAAACGCTGTCGGCATATCGTAAGTTGCTTGCCGAAACCCTGAACGACGGCATACACGACAGTCGTGACCTCAAGAGATTCATCGAGAAAGAAGACGCCGTTTTTCGCGCTTTTCTGTCCGGCCTGCACGATTCCGGCAGTGCAAACATGGCCGACATTACCCGCGACACGGAGAAGTGCTGTTCCGAGGTGTTTCTCGCTGCCGGACGCAAAGAGATTACCTACAAGGAGGCCCTGATATACATGGCCCTGCGTGCCGACCGCCGACTGATACAGAACGTGCGTACCTGTCTCGACGACATACATCGGGGCGAAGTCGCGACACCCGAACAGGCGCACGCCTACATCTGGATGATACTCCAGCCCTACGCTTCCTTGGACGGCCTCTGTATGACGCTTCTCTCCCCGGATGATAAGAAAGCCCTCGACCGGATTGCGACCGAAACACCCGGCGCTTTCGAGACACTGCGTAAAATCCTGCCATCGGAGAGAAATCGGTTGGACGAGCTGCCCGGTATGCTCATGGAGATATTCATCGCCTCTTTGTAAAAGCCTATTCACAAAATAAACGATATATGATTATGTTACGACACTTTCTGGATGACTTTATGTCGTTCGTGCCCCTGCAAATGCCGCAGCTTCTCAATGTGGCGACAATGGAGGAGCCGCAGTTTTACGGTGACTACGTTCTGCTCACATTTCCGTTGCGGGACCCCTATGATTTGGAGGAGGTCATGGACATATTCGAGGACGACATGGAGCTGATCACGCTCTACCACCATGTGCCGGTCGGATTGGAAAAATCCGGTCATAGCACCTGTGCCTACTCCAATCCCGCTTTCGGACAAATGTTCAAGATGAACGCCCGGACAGACGCGGACGGCAAGGTAAACCGCGTCATCGCGACCGTTTACGATTCGTTGGAACTGATGTACGGCGACCTGTCTCTCGACTTGAAACTCCACACCGGAAACGGCAGCTTCAAGTACAAGAAGGAGCTGGAAGACGTGCTGTTGGATTTCATGTAAAACAGTTCCTATGCGAAACACGATATATCGCCAGATGATTTTCTGCATCGACACATACCGCACATGGATAGAGGTGGCCGATGACAACCTCTACAAGGAGCACGTCATTCCGAGGAACAACCGGACCGATTTCCTGGTGTCCCGCACGCTGGTACTGCGTGCTTGCAAACCGCATGGCACATACGACCGGGGCATGACGTGGACGATTCCGGAGCATGATCTGGACGCGGCACTGGCTACATACCGTAAGCAGAACGGCACATTCAAGTCCCGGATGAAGAAAGGCGCATCGTCCCTGACAGCTGAAGACACCGAGAACATTATCCGCTTGGCCACCCACGGGATTGTCCGCTTGGAACTCGTGGTACGGCCCGTTCACATACCATCCAAACCCTATTACCTGTTATGACTTGGATTATATTACAGTTTGTGTTTCTTGCAATGCCTGTCGTCCTTCCGGCACTGTTGTACAGGAGCAGACGTTACTTCATGGCAAAATTCTACGATAAAATGATATGGAGCGAAAAGGCCCGCAGGTTGTACACCCATGTGCTGCTTATCGTATTGCTCCTCTTCCATTATGTCTATACGAGCGGACACCCCGGCGAGTTCGGTGTTGTGCCATCCACCATTGTGTGTGCCGCATGGGCCTCTTTCCGGCGGGCGGACCGATGGATGCGCTGTTTGCTCGACCGGCCGAAACGTTTCGTCTGGTTTGCGCTCTTGGCATTGGTCATCGGCTTCGTGCCGCATCTGTACACGATGTCCGTAACCATCGCCTTTATTCTTTTGGCTGCCCTGTTCTACCCGTCGGCAAGGGTCATGTCCGAAAGGACAGACATGCGCAAATTCCTCGAATGGTTGGAATATCCCGGAGCATTAGCCGAAAGTTATCATAGTATCATCACGCAAGACTGTCACGATAATGCGGATAATGGCAGTTCATACAATCCGCACGATATGAATCATCAAAAACAGAACGAAAATGAGAAATAGAAATGAAGCGCCCGCCACCATACTGGCCAACACGGAAGTGTTCGACTATCTGAAAGAAAAAGTCGGCGAGCGGAAAACAAGAACAGAAGCCTACTGCGACCTGTTGGATAAATCGCTGGCAGGTTTCGTCTCCCCGTTTTTAAGGAAACAGGACTACGACCTCGGTCCCTGCCAGTGCCATGTGACCGTTTCCGACCTTGCATCCGAGTGGCATTGGCACCGCGCCACCGTCCGCTCGTTTCTGGACACGCTCGAAGCATTCGGGCAGTTGGAACGTATCCGGCTGGCGAAAAGCGTCATCATTACCATGCACCTGCGAATCGGTACGCCTGACATGCCGGACAGTGGACAGAAAGAAACGGACTTTGCCGCAAGAATACAAGGAATACTGTACGATTGGGTGATTGGCAAAGCAACCTCTTTCGATGTCGGCAAATCATGCGGACAAATCATGCGTCAGACCTTGGCGGAGATAGCTGGACGGGACAGCCGGATCTATCCGGACAATCATTCCGGTACGACATCCGTGCATACCCACCGGTCAGAAGAACAATTGCGTGAGACCGTTTTGGAGTGTATCGCCCATGCCGCCCTCTGGCGGGTTCTGCGCAAGTCGAGATTCGACGACGGCTCACCGCTCGTGCAATTCTTCCGGCTTGATCTTGGTGGGGAGTGGGCTGCATTCATCGAAGCCTCGAAAGAGCTTGCAGAGCTTATTATCGACGGCAAGACGGATGGAACAGACTTCGGTACGGACGAAGAGACGGAACGCCTCGAATCGCTTCGTAAACCCTTTCTATCGCTTCTGGCGAAGGCGCAGGAAGAAAGTTGAACAGGGATTCGCGGACAAAGATTGTATAACCACGGGTAATCCGCCCCGGTTCCGGTCCAAATATCCTTCCAGTTATAGCAGGCATCCGGGCTTGCCCGTCTGCCACTGAACAAAGGGAAGGGGGAGCCTAATACCCCGACCGACTGACGTCGGTGGGAAGGGTGTCCGTACAAGCAGCAAGCTGGGACACGGAGGATTGTCCGAAACAACACGGAAACAGTATGGCAAATGCAAAACAGGTTCTCGACGTTCAGGTGTCGAAAGGAATCACCGCCGCCCAAGGCAACGAACATCTACGCAATCGCAGCAAAGAGGCGGAGAAGTACGCCATGAGTAAGGGCAACTACGATCCCACTCGCAAACATCTGAACTTCGAGATTGCGTCCGGAGGCAAGATACGCCCTATTGACACGAGCCGTAATATCCCGGAACGGATAGCGGACATATTGGGCCGTCGCGGAATAAAGGACCCCAACGAGGGACTGATCGAACCGAAATACCGCACGGTAGTAAACATCATCTTTGGAGGTTCGCGGGAGCGGATGCACGAACTCGCATTCGGTACGCAGAAGGTGGATTTTGAAAAAGGTGCGGACAATACCCGCATCAAAAGGAAGAGCGACATCGAACGTTGGGCAAAGGATGTCTATTCATTCGTTTGTGGCAGATACGGAGAGCAGAATGTTGCCGCCTTCATTGTACACCTCGACGAGTTGAATCCGCACGTGCATTGCACGCTTCTGCCAATCAAAGACGGGAAGTTTGCGTACAAGGAGATATTCGCCGGAAAGGACAAGTTCGAATATAGTGCGAGAATGAAACAGCTCCATACGGACTTTTTCGCCGAGGTCAACACGAAATGGGGAATGGCGAGAGGCCGGAGCGTCGCCGAGACCGGCGCACGGCACAGGACGACGGAAGAATACCGCCGTATGCTCTCGGAAGAGTGTACAACTATCGAGGAGAATATTGACCGCCACCAAAAAGTGCTTTCCGATCTTCATTCGGATATACGGCTGGCAGAGCGCAGGGTAAAGGGTCTCACTTCAATGGTGGAAAACCTGCGACGGGAGAAATCCGAAAAGGAGGCTCAACTGGCAGCACTCGAAAATGACATGAACTCCCGAAAAGACGATGCCTTGGCCATATCCGCCGAGAAGGAGAAACTCGAAAAAGAACTGGCCGCTATCCAAGGGAAACTGGCAGACAAACAGGAGAAGTTACAGACTGCCGACCGACAGCTTTCCGACCTCAAAGAGAATATGGATGCCATTCAGGAACGCACGGAACAGCTTAAGGAAGAAGCCTACGAATACACCCGTGATGTACATTCCAAAGTGGATAGCCTGCTCAAGGATGCCATGCTGGAAAACATGGTCGATGAGTGGCGGGAACTTTCGGCACGTATGAAGCCCTCCGAACGGCAACTGTTCGATGGCACCCTCGTGCGCTCCGTGGCAGAACAAGGCACGGAAGTCATGCACTGTGCCACACTGTTGTTCCTCGGCATGGTCGATGATGCCACTACATTTGCCGAAACACGTGGCGGAGGTGGTGGCGGCAGTGACCTCAAATGGGGACGCGATGACGACGAGGACAACCGGGCATGGGCGCTCCGCTGCATGAGAATGGCGAGCCGCATGATGCGTCCGGCCATCGGCAAAAAGCCCAAACGATAAATGGCAAAGATTGCCTGAAAACTGAATAGATTACAATTAAAAACATTGGAATTATGACAAAGAATATCATCTTTATCTTTGCGGCGTTCTGTACGCTGCAAGCCCGTGCGGATGTACAACCCACGGAGAAGGATACTGTACGCTGCATGTTCCGTTACGATGACACTGAACTGCTGCAGCCGTTACAGCCCTCATATCTTGACGGAGTGGTCGTCCCGGCACGGGGAAACGGCAACTGGTTCGTCAGTATCGCCGGAGGCACGACGGCCTTTCTCGGCACCCCGCTTGGCTGCGAAGACCTGTTCGGGAGGTTGAAACCCTCGTATAGCCTTGCCATTGGCAAGTGGTTCACCCCGTGGGTAGGCGCACGCATAAATTATAGCGGATTGCAGTTCAAGGACGGTACGCTGGCCGTGCAGGAATACCACCACCTCCATGCGGATCTGCTATGGAATGTGCTCGGCGGCAGCTATGCCCGGCAGGAACAGGTACGCTGGCATCTGGCTCCCTTTGCCGGTATCGGGCTGCTGCATCATGCGACCAACGGGCATAACCCGTTTGCAGTCTCTTATGGTATACAGGGGCAGTACCGGATTTCCAAAAGGGTAAGCGCCCTCGTGGAACTCTCCGGCGCAACCACTTTCCAAGATTTCGACGGGTATGGTAAGGAGAACCGTTTTGGTGACCACATATTATCGCTTACCGCCGGATTTTCTTTTCATATCGGCAGGGTCGGTTGGAAACGCGCCATAGACCCAAGTCCTTATATCCGCCGCGATCAGTGGCTTGTCGAGCGCGTAAATGCTTTGTCGGAAGAGAACCGTCTTTATGTAGGGCAGCATGACAGAGACCGACGGGCACTCACTGAGCTGAAAAAGATTCTGGAAATCGAAGGATTGCTCGACACGTACAGCCATCTTTTTGATGACGATGATGCATTCGACGGCAACCGTTATCCCAAAAACAATTACAGCGGTCTGAACTCGCTTCAAGCGAGGCTTAAGAACCGGAAGTGGGACGGGAAATCTCTCTTGGATGGGAAGGGTACACAATCTGCCGGCACGATTCCCCTTTGTGCGGGTCAAGACACACTCTGTATGCAATATTTGGCTCGTATGCAGAACGGAAAAGAGTGTATCGGCTCACCCGTGTATTTCTTCTTCCAACTCAATACGGCACGTCTCACGGATACCTCCCAGACGCTTAATCTCGACGAGTTGGCAAGAGTGGCGAAGAAGTACGGGTTATCGGTAAGCGTCATTGGTGCAGCTGACAGTATGACCGGAACAGCATCCGTAAACAATGTCTTGAGTGCATCAAGAGCCGATTATATCGCTGAAGAACTAATCAAACGTGGGGTGTCGGGCGACAAGATAGCCAAAACTCACCAAGGCGGCATTTCCGATTATGCGCCCAATGAGGCCAACCGCCATACAAAGGTTATGCTGCATTTCAAATAATACTTTTTGTTCATACGATGTGAAAACAATTTATTCGTTAATGGAGAGCCGGTCTGCGAAGATCGGCTCTCTTTTTAAACGGAAATCTGAATGTTTGATATTTTCTAATCGGTAACGAACATCGTAATTATTTATTATATACTATCTTTGCATTCAGTCTTTTACCGGTATAATTCATGAATATGCAAAACTCTTATTTGACCTCGAAGCCGCACTACGAGATTCTGGACGGACTGCGCGGCGTGGCGGCTGCTATGGTAGTGGCCTTTCATCTGCTGGAAGCGCACTCCGGCGGCAACCATCTGAACCAGATTATCAATCATGGCTATCTGGCAGTAGATTTCTTCTTCATGCTTTCGGGCTTCGTCATCGGCTACGCATACGATGACCGTTGGAACCGGATGAGCACGGGAACCTTCTTCAAGCGTCGTCTTATCCGGCTACAGCCTATGGTGATCATGGGGAGTATCGTGGGAGCCGCGCTCTTTTGGTTTCAGGATGCCCCCTGTTATCCGGCAATGGAGGGCGTGTCCGCCGGTGCGGTGCTGCTGGTCATGCTGCTGGGTTGTACGTTGCTGCCTCTGCCGCTGAAGTGGGACATCCGGGGATGGATGGAAATGCACCCGCTGAACGGGCCAGCATGGTCGCTTTACTACGAATACATCGGTAACATACTGTACGCCCTGTTCATTCGCAAGTTCAGCAAGACGGCGCTGGTCGTCCTCGTGACGATAGCGGCGTGCTTTACGGTGCACCGTTGCCTTACCGCGCCTGCCGGCGACATCGTGGGCGGATGGGCTTTGAACTGGGAACAGCAGTACGTGGGGCTGGTCCGGCTGATATACCCGTTTTTCGGCGGACTGCTCCTGTCGCGGCTCGGTTGGCTGATACGCACTCGCAAGAATGCCTTTGGATGGTGCAGCCTGATGATAATCGCCGTGCTTTCCGTGCCCCGTATCGGCGGGGAGGACGGTTATTGGATGAACGGGCTTTACGAAGCTTTCTGCATCATCTGCATTTTCCCGGTCATCGTCTCGATGGGTGCGGGAGGCAGGATAACGGGCAGGCGTTCCGCTGCCGTATGCAAGTTTTTGGGCGACATATCCTATCCTGTCTATATCACCCACTATCCGCTGGTCTATATCTATACGGCGTGGGCGTTCAACCGTCAGGCGACGCTTGCCGAAGGGCTTCCTTACATGCTGCTCACTTTCGTGGGGGCGTTCGCCCTTGCCTATGCCTGCCTGAAGTGTTATGATCTCCCGGTGCGCAAGTGGCTTACGGAGCGATTTTTGAAGAAGAAATGAAAAGCGGTAGGGGAACCATACATTTATCATCCTATTTCTGTCGCTGACAAATAAAGTTCCGGCGCTGGTGGCGTTTCGCGGATGACACAATCGGACAATGCGTACCCAAATGCCCATTACCGTTTCGCTGGTAGAAGAAAAGCCCCTCGATACCTTTGCCGTAGGTTCGAGGGGCTTTTTCGGTAGAGGAAAACCTCTTTGGGTTGAATGGGTTCTACTTGATATTACTATATCTTTCTAACAGGGTTGCTCCCTTTTGTCTGCCGGACTTATCGGGCTGCCGTGTCATTGCTCGTCTCTCACACCGCGTACATACCCGCCGTCGGCTTTCGATCCGGTCGCACCTATGGAGCCGTCCTCGGCGTTGAAACGGAAACCGCCGTTCTTGCCCGAAATGGAACCGTCTCCACCGTTATAAGTTCCTCGGCTGAAGCTGGTATAGGTCATGTACATGGCCTTGCTCTCATGATGATACAGCCCAAAATGACCACTATACGTCTTCCACGCGTTTGCGGGCAGACGGGTACCCATGATAAGCAGCTCGCGCAGGTTGGGCACGCGATAGCCGCGCGGTGTAATAGAAGCGGTCTGATACCACTTCCAATCATGATCGCCTTCCCAACTCCAACGATTTAGTACATTTACATCTATTTTCGGTGTAGGAAAGTCTGCATCATTTGCCGCCACACGGAACTTGGCATACGGTCGGTTATAAGGCGACAGGTCGTTATGCGTGGGCAACGAACTGGCCTCATAGCTTAGGCGGCGTGCCTTCTCGCTAAGGTTGGAGACATCGATCAGGTAGGTGCCGTCGGGTTCGGCCTGCGTCACGTCGGGAATGAGTGGTGTGGGTTCAACATTCGGATTGTCAAGACCGATACCGAGGTTGCGTATGCAGCGGTAGGTATATTTTCCGTTCACGGTATTGCTCGAACCGCTGTAGTTACCCAATGCGGCACATTCTTCCGCCCACAACACCCACGAGTGGTCGCCGTTGGCGGAACTGCTGGTATAGTGCCAATAGGTCTGGTAATCCCTGTCCGCGGGATTTTGGGGATAGAGACGTGAGGCATCGTCCAGCGCGTATTCGCCGATGTAGAGATCCACGAGCTGGTCGATGGCGGCCAGATACCAGCGTATCTCGTTCGCTTCCACGATATTGTTTCCGTTCAGGTCACGGTTACGCAACAACACGGCGTGCAGGGCGTCTTGGTGGCCATCGGTCAGACCATAGTGCTCGGAGGTGTTGAGCACCTCCGTCCAGTGCAGGGACCTGTTGGATTCATAGTTTTCGCCCAGCAGGCAGAGTATGGTATTGAGTCGGCCGTTGCTGGTGGAAGTGCCTTTATTCACCTTGCCCTCCTTCCAGCGTATGCCCTCCATGCGGCTTTCAAGTCCCCATGCGGTGGGCAGTTCGCTCTCGCTTTTTTTCACGTTGTACACCGTGCGTATGGACTTCTGCTTGAAAGTCTGTATGGCTTCCACCACGCTCGATGCACCATCGGGACTGTAATGCGAGTTGTTTCCGTTGATAAAGTAGAGCAGGCGGTCCTCGGACTCCACGTACCGGCGCCACTGGGCCAAAAGAGGAGTATTATTCTCGGTAGTATTGGGGGCATCCGGCTCACGCACGTACACATACTCATCAATGAAAGCGGTAACGGCAACCGAACCGGTGGTCTTTCCATCCTCGTACTCCTGCTTCAGGCGTTGCAGCAACTGGTGCACGTCGAGCAGGCGGGCGTCAGGATGATTCGCGTGTCCGTCATACCCCGAAGGTTGGTTCTTTCCTCCCTTGTAGTTCTGGTCTCCGGGGTACTTCACGAACAAGTGGTCGTCTTGATCATAGTCCTCGTTGATGGCGAACTTGATCCACTTGTAGTCATGGATACCTGTGCTCTCCGGCTTGTCCGTTTCACCGAAATTGCCCGCGTAGATGGCCTTGTCGAAAGGTGTCTGCACGCCCCATGTCATGGCTGGAACCATGCTTCGGTCTATCGTGATGAGCTCGCGGTCATAGTGCGCATCCAGCTCGTACACTCCTTCTTCGCTGAATATCACGTTACCCTCGTAGCCGGGTCTCGGTTCATTCTCCTCCCCGTCGGATCTCACTTCAAGCTGTATATCGTTGATACTGCGCAGGGTGACGGTATAGATGTAGCGGGTATTGCGACGGGTCTCGTAGTCGTTGGGGTTGCCTTTGGCATAGCCCAGATGCACGGTAAAGGTCACGTCAGCATTGACGGTGTTGCCTTTGTCATTCTTGTAGGACAGCGTGCCGGACATTTCCACGTAAGTGGCATTGGCGGGAGCGTAGGTAAAGTCTCCGTTCTCGAACAGCTGGCCGGGTTTGTCCGGATATTCGTTACCCTCGTTCTCGTGTTCGCGTTCCTCACGCAGGGCGTACAGTTCCGCGGCGCTAAGCCCTTCGCCGGAGATGGGCCGTGCAGGTGTCTTGCGGTTTTCCGGCATGTAGAACACGAAACCACCGGAGGTGTAGAGATAATTGTCATCCCGCTTGGTGGTCTCGAAAGGCATCTCCTCGGTCGTGAAGTAGGTGCAGCCGTCACCATCGGCATCACCCGTTTCGCGGGGTAGCAGCAACGACTGGGCCGGCACGTTCACCACCCTCCAGCCGCGCGGGCGGAAATCCAGTTCCGTCCAATTCTTACTGGAGGGTTTCTCGGTTTTCACCACGAACTCCACCTTCGCGTCTGTCCGTTCTGGCCGCAGCGTGCACTCCAGCGAGGCGGAACCGCTTTCCGTGCCGGGAATGTTGACAAGGTTGCTCGTGGGGTTCTTATCATCGTAAGCATAGCCCGTCATCATGAACTGCGTGGAGCGTTCCACGGTCTGCTCGTCCATCTTCATCACGAAGGTTTCGAGGTCTGACCGCGATGTTATGGACTCCATGTCCGATAGCTCGACATCATAGCCGGAACGCACGGATGCGGTGGATAGATTGGCGATGCAGACTATCTGCACGTCGTTCAGCGAGGTGGTCTCTATCATAACGGAACCTTTGCTATAGTCTCCGCTATAGCTGATGCCATCGGTAAAGAATTTGCGGTAATGCACCTCCCCGGCGGGGTTGAAGATGAACACGTAGAGGTTGTTCACGCGGTCCTCGTAGGTAGCGTCCTGTGCGGCACGGGTCTCCAGGCGACTCTTCTCGGAGCGGAAGTCCAGCATCACCCGTGCGGGAAGCCCCTCTGTCACGCGGGCTCGCTCCTCGAATAACGGTTCCTCGGTACACGAGGACAATTCTGCCACCAGCAGCATGGCTGCCAGCAGGTGTAATATGTTTTTTAATCTTGCTTTCATAACTTGAATGACATACTGGTTCATTTAATTGAACGGGGGAACGGTTATCTCTTCCGTCACCCAATCTGTTACTTCAAACTTTAACGTGAGGTTCGCCTCCGAGGTGAGAGTGGCGTGTATGTTCACCTGCTTGTTACGTTCAATAGAGTTCAAGGTACCACCGTACTCGTTGATGAAAGGTATGTCGTCATAGGGAGCTGTGCTCGTGGTGAAACCGATGGTATATGGCGAGTTCTTGCTTGCATCCTTCCATGCGTATGAGGGGTAGATGTAAAGGGCCAGCGTCTTGCTGCCGTAGCCTTCGATTTCTATATCAAGGCTCTCGTAAGACTGAACATAATACTCCGTGTCATCGGGAACGTCAAGGGTCTGCTCGCGGAACAGGTAGAGCCGGTCACCGAAGAACTGGCCGAAATTCATGGAGGTGATGGTAATCGGGTAGCTCAACGTGTTGTTCATAATGACGTTGAGCTTGGCCACTGAGCGCTCCAGTTCCACTTCGATGGTCTGCGGCGTGTTGCCGGACGAAGTTATCTGCACATCTCGATGCCAGCTCATGGGTAAGCCGTATTGTGCGATTTCCTGCTCGGTAAAACGTTTGGGGAAGTGCGTGCGCTTCTCATCCATCACCAAGGCTTTCTTGGTGTTGCCGACCTGCACGAGGTTGTTCTCGAAGTCTGCCATGTCGGAATAATCCTTGCCGAGGGCGGCCTCGTTGGCTACGGCATAGATGTCCACAGTACCTACCGGCACACCCTCGATGGTGACACTGCCACTGGAAAGGTCGGCCTCTTTGAACTGTTTGTTGATGATGGGCTTGTCCTGCGAGAATACCAGTACGCGCAGGGTGTTTATCTTCTCTTCAGCGGTCTTGTACTCCTCGTCCGTGGTGCGCGTGGAGCGTGTACCAGCCATTGGTACGTGCAGGGTAACGGAGGCGGTGCGTCCGTCGGGTATCCATTCCTCTGCTCCGTCCGTGCAGCCGGCCAACAGGCTGGCAGCCCATGCGAGGGCGGCAGGCAGAAGC
>OIVY01000023.1_pt1 | contig 75984 bp, 64 predicted proteins | sample 1587391 | NCBI WGS metagenome assembly OIVY01 (sample SAMN02674964, study PRJEB24791) | human gut metagenome, SKBSTL008 | isolation source: stool | host: Homo sapiens | place: USA | reverse complement strand
AACAGGCGTATCCGCCGATATTTGGTCTGCCGCTTAAAGCGGCCGGAAGCACGTGACTTTAGTCATGTGAGGTTCACGAACTAATGTTCGCATCATATATACAATTTTAAATTTCCATGATATAATATCTCTTACATTTGAGTGTTAATTCGTCCACGTTAGTTTTACTACTTTTTATCAGTCTATAAAATATCGGGTGGTGAACAGAATTCGTCGAGAGGCATATTCGGCTAAAATCAGAGAATGTGCTTCGACGAATTTCTGACTGATAGACGAACTTTTTTGATATAAAAACCAGGAGGTGCTTTTTTGCAGAATTCACAACAAATATTCAAATTACACTCCGAATACCAGCCTACAGGCGACCAGCCCCAGGCAATCGAAAAACTGGTCAAAGGCTTTCAAGAAGGCAATCAATGCGAGACTTTGCTGGGCGTTACAGGTTCCGGCAAGACCTTTACCATGGCAAATGTTATTGCACAGTTAAATAAGCCAACCTTGATCATAGCGCACAATAAAACACTTGCAGCACAGCTGTACGGTGAGTTTAAGGAATTCTTCCCTGAGAATGCAGTAGAATATTTTGTCTCCTACTACGACTACTACCAGCCGGAGGCTTACGTGCCGTCTTCGGATACGTATATTGCAAAGGACTCTGCGCGGAACGATGAGATTGATAAGCTGCGGCTTTCCGCGACTTCTGCACTGAGTGAGCGGAACGATGTCATTGTGGTTTCCAGTGTTTCGTGTATCTATGGAATCGGAAGCCCGAAGGATTACATGGAGATGATTATTTCGCTCCGCCCGGGAATGGAAAAGGACCGGGACGATGTGATCCGACAGTTGATTGATATTCAGTATGACCGGAATGATATGGATTTCCACCGCGGGACGTTCCGCGTGCGCGGTGATGTATTGGAGATTTTTCCGGCGGAGGAGACGGACAAGGCGGTGCGCGTCGAGTTCTTCGGGGATGAGATTGACCGTCTGGTGCAGATCGATACGCTGACGGGTGAAATCTTATGTGAACTGAACCACATCGCAATCTTTCCTGCCTCCCACTACGTTGTGCCGATGGACACGATCCTGAAAGCAACAGGCGAGATTGAAAAGGATATGGAAGAGCAGGTGAAGTTCTTCAAGCACGAGGGAAAACTGATCGAGGCCCAGCGCATCGAGGAGCGGACCAATTTCGATATTGAGATGCTCAAAGAAACCGGCATCTGTTCCGGCATCGAAAACTATTCGCGTTACCTCTCCGGATTAAAGCCAGGCGAGCCGCCCTACACACTGATGGACTATTTCGGAGATGATTTCCTCATCATTGTGGATGAGTCGCATAAGACTGTTCCGCAGATCCGCAGCATGTATGCCGGCGACCAGTCGCGGAAATCGACGCTGGTGGACTATGGATTCCGTCTGCCGTCCGCAAAAGACAACCGCCCGTTGAACTTCGGCGAGTTCGAGGACCGGATCGATCAGATCCTTTTCGTATCTGCCACGCCGGGCGACTACGAGGCAGACCACGAGCTGCTGCGCGCCGAACAGATCATCCGCCCGACCGGCCTTCTCGACCCGGATGTCGAGGTACGCCCGGTGGAGGGACAGATCGACGATCTGATTTCGGAAGTAAAGAAAGAAACTGAAAAACACAACAAAGTTCTCGTGACGACGCTGACGAAGCGTATGGCAGAGGATCTGACCGACTATATGAAAGAGGCCGGCATCCGCGTGCGTTACCTGCACTCCGATATCGACACCCTGGAACGGACCGAGATCATCCGTGATATGCGTCTCGATGTCTTCGATGTGCTCGTCGGCATCAACCTTCTGCGTGAGGGTCTCGACATCCCGGAAATCACACTCGTGGCGATCCTGGATGCCGATAAAGAAGGTTTTCTGCGTTCCGAAACCTCCCTGATCCAGACCATCGGCCGTGCCGCGCGAAACAGCGAGGGCCATGTTATCATGTACGCCGATGTGATGACCGATTCCATGCGCCTCGCGATCGACGAGACGAAGCGCCGCCGTGCCCTGCAGGAAGCCTACAACAAAGAACACGGCATCACTCCGACCACCATCAAAAAAGCCGTCCGCGATCTCATCAGCATTTCGAAAGAAGTGGCAAAGACAGAAGAAAAGATGGAAAAAGACCCGGAGTCCATGAGCCGCGAAGAACTGGAAAAACTGATCGGCCAGGTACAGAAACAGATGAAAGCCGCTGCCGCCGAACTCAACTTCGAAATGGCCGCCGAGCTGCGTGACAAAATGATCACACTGAAGAAGAGCCTGGATGACATGGAAGAATAAAAAATCAGAAATAAAAAAGAAGAAAAGAGCATGAAAAAAGCGTGCCGGAAAAGCGACAGAAAACTTTCCGGCACGCTTTTTTGCGTCCGATTTTGCTTCCTTCTTGTTCAGAATTGACGCAAAATAAGAATACCATTATAATATAAAATACGACCAAACGGTCGTATCAAAACGAAAAACACAAAAATAAAAAAGACAACAATAAAAAAATTAATCGCCGAATTTTCTCTTTTTACTGGAGACACTCAGCAGATAGTCGACCGAGCAGTCATAGAACCGTGCAAGCCGGATCACATAGTCGATCGGGATGTCGCGGATTCCTTTTTCGTAGCGGGAATAGACGTCGCGGTTGCATTCGAGCAGGGCAGAAATCTCTTTGATGGTGAGATCCTGATCGATCCGCATATCTTCAATTCTCTGGTATTTCATACGTTGTACCATCCTTTCAGATTCAAACCCATACTACCAAACGGTTGGATGGACAAAGTTAAATCAGATCATATGGTCGCAAATTGGAGAATGGGGCGGGAGAGAAAAACGGCGGGTGAAGACAGCCTGTGCAGAAAGCAGAAAAATATGTACGGCAGAAATGGGGGAACGAATGGGAAAAGCAGAAAGAATAGAAATAGAAGATTTTGTCCAGAATATAGTGGAACGGATGGAGACGCCGGAAGCGTTTGAAAAAATGATCAGCCGGGAAGAAGAATGCGAAGCGCAGGGGCAGGAGAGCCGTCTGAGGGATGTGCTGAAGAAAGAATGGCCGGTGGACGAAAAGGGAGAGCGCATCTATCAGATCACTAATATATATGAAGAAAAAGCAGAAGAACTCCTCATTGTAGAACTGTATACCGGCATCCACCTGGAAAACGGAGTCCCGTGCGGGCATTTTACGCTGTATCTCTGCGGGGAGCCGGACGGATGGAAACTCAGCGAAACGCGGATGATGGAATATCTGCAGAATCTGTAAACGAAAAAGCAAAACAGGGAGGACAGGGAAAAGAAAAACTGTCCTCCTGCTTTTGCTGCGGCGGAGACACCGGAAAGTCAGGATCTATACGGCCGCTTCTCATCGCTGATGCCGACCAGATAATCCAGACTGACCTGATACAGCTCCGCCAGACGGATGGCAATGGAGATCGGCAGCTGCCGGACGCCTTTTTCATATCGGGTATACACATCGCGGTTGCAGCCGAGATAGTCGGCAACCTGGCGGATCGTCAGATCGTGGTCCGTGCGCAGATCCTCCAGTCTCTGATATTTCATGATTCATCACCTCTGAGAAAAATGCTACTAAATGGTCGTATCAAAATGGCAGAATCCTACCATACGGCTATAGCGCCTTTGAAACAGTAGAATGCAATAAAAAAGAAAAGTCAGATTCCTTTTCAGAAAGAAAACGGTTTATACTTTTTTCACAATTTCTTCATAGAAAAACCGGGAAAAGGTGTTGACAAACAAAAGGCAGAGTGCTATCTTAAGAGCATAGATGTTAGCACTCCACTGAAACGAGTGCTAACAGGACTATACAACAGGAAGGAGCTTATCTTAGTGGATACAGAATTGGATGAAAGAAAAAGAAAAATATTAAAAGCGATCATCCAGACGTATCTGGAAACGGGCGAGCCGGTCGGCTCAAGAACGATTTCCAAATACACGGATTTGAATTTAAGCTCCGCCACAATCCGGAATGAAATGTCCGATCTGGAAGAGATGGGTTACATCTTACAGCCCCACACTTCCGCAGGACGCATTCCTTCCGATAAAGGCTACCGCCTCTATGTAGATGAGCTGATGCGGGAAAAAGAACAGGAAGTTGCAGACATCAAAAACATGGTCATTGAAAAAACAGACCGAATGGAAAAAGTTCTGCAGCAGGTTGTCAAAGTCCTCGCTTCATCTACCAACTATGCAACGTTGATTACAGGACCGGAATATCACAGAAATAAAGTGAAATTCATCCAGCTCTCAAAAGTCAATGAAGAGCAGCTCCTGGCCGTCATCGTCGTAGAAGGCAACCTGGTGAAAAACCAGATGATCGACCTCGACGAGACCATCAACGATGAACAGATATTAAAGCTGAACCTGCTTCTGAACACACAGCTCAATGGCCTGACCATTGAAGAAATCAATCTTGGCATGATCAAGAAGATGAAAGAGCAGGCAGGCATCCACTCCGGCATCATCAGCAAAGTGGTCGATACCGTAGCGGAAGCCATCGCAGTCAGTGAAGAAGATGTGCCGGTGTACACCAGCGGCGCAACCAACATTTTCAAGTACCCTGAGCTTTCCGACAGCAGCAAAGCCAGCCAGCTGATCTCCACATTCGAGGAACGGCAGAAACTGGTCGATATGATCAAAGGAGCTGCCGAGGAGCAGGACGGAGAGGAAAATACCGGTATTCAGGTATACATCGGAAATGAATCTTCGATGGAACCCTTACGGGACTGCAGCGTGGTCACCACCACATACGATATGGGAAACGGTATGCGCGGAACAATCGGTATCGTGGGACCAAAGCGGATGGATTACGAAAATGTGGTAGATAACCTGAAAACATTAAAAGTTCAACTGGACGCCGTCTTCAAAAAGCCGGACACAGGTGAGTAGAAAGGTGGAATGATCAGTGAGCGAAGAAAATAGAAAGAAAGAGGAAACCATGGAAGAACCTACACGCGAGATGGAAAAAGAAACCGGAGCAGAGACCGATCTGCCGGAAACCGAACCGGCTGCGGAGCAGGAAGAAGCAAAGAAAGCAGCAGAGGCAAAAGAAGCGGAAGCTGCAGAAGAAACTGCTGAGGATGGCAAAGAACGAAAGTTCTTCAAAAAGAAAAAAGATAAAAAAGATGAGAAAATCGAAGAGCTGACTGACCGCCTGACCCGTCAGATGGCAGAGTTCGATAACTTCCGCAAACGCACCGAAAAAGAAAAAGCAAATATGTATGCCATTGGAGCAAAAGACATCATCGAGAAGATTCTTCCGGTTGTTGACAGCTTCGAGCGCGGACTTGCAACGGTGGAAAACCCGGAGGAAGATCCGTTCGCAGACGGCATGAATAAAGTATACAAACAGTTTACCACAGCACTCGATGAACTCGGTGTAACCGTGATCGAGGCCGTTGGAAAGGAATTCGATCCGAATCTGCACAACGCAGTGATGCATGTGGAGGATGAGGAAGCCGGCGAGAACATCGTCGTAGAAGAGTTCATGAAGGGCTACATGTACAAAGGTTCCGTAGTCCGTCACAGTATGGTCAAGGTGGCTAACTAAGCCTTGAAGATAAATAAATAGAAATTAAACCATTTTTTAGCATAATTCATTGAGGAGGAAACAACAATGGGCAAAATTATTGGTATTGACTTAGGAACAACAAACAGCTGTGTAGCCGTTATGGAAGGTGGAAAACCAACCGTTATCGCAAACGCAGAGGGTGAAAGAACAACTCCATCTATCGTAGCATTCACAAAAACAGGTGACCGTCTGGTCGGCGAGCCGGCAAAACGTCAGGCTGTAACAAACGCAGACAGAACCATCCGTTCCATCAAACGTGAGATGGGTACCGATTATAAAGTAGACATCGAAGGAAAGAAATACTCTCCGCAGGAGATCTCCGCTATGATCCTTCAGAAACTGAAAGGTGATGCAGAGAACTACCTTGGTGAGAAAGTAACAGAAGCAGTTATCACAGTTCCGGCTTACTTCAATGACGCACAGCGTCAGGCAACCAAAGATGCCGGTAAAATCGCAGGTCTTGATGTAAAACGTATCATCAACGAGCCTACCGCAGCAGCTCTGGCATACGGACTGGACAACGAAAATGAGCAGAAGATCATGGTATACGACCTTGGAGGCGGTACCTTCGATGTTTCCATCATCGAAATCGGTGACGGTGTTATCGAAGTTCTTTCCACAGCAGGAAACAACCGTCTGGGCGGCGATGACTTCGACCAGAAAGTAACAGATTATATTCTTGCTGAGTTCAAGAAACAGGAAGGCGTAGATCTTTCCAATGATAAAATGGCTCTGCAGAGAATCAGAGAAGCAGCAGAGAAAGCAAAGAAAGAGCTTTCCAGCGCAACTACAACCAACATCAACCTGCCGTTCATCACTGCAACCGCAGATGGCCCGAAACATCTCGATATGAACCTGACAAAGGCTAAATTCGATGAGCTGACCCACGACCTGGTAGAGAAAACCGCAGAGCCGGTACAGAGAGCACTCTCTGATGCAGGCCTTCAGGCATCCGAGCTTTCCAAAGTCCTTCTGGTAGGCGGATCTACCCGTATCCCGGCTGTACAGGATAAAGTAAGACAGCTGACCGGACACGAGCCGAGCAAGAGCCTGAACCCGGATGAGTGCGTAGCACTTGGTGCTTCCGTACAGGGCGGTAAACTTGCAGGAGATGCCGGCGCAGGCGACATCCTTCTTCTGGATGTAACTCCGCTGTCTCTGTCCATCGAGACGATGGGAGGTATTGCAACTCGTCTGATCGAGCGTAACACCACAATCCCGACCAAGAAGAGCCAGATCTTCTCCACCGCAGCTGATAACCAGACAGCAGTAGATATCAACGTAGTACAGGGTGAGCGTCAGTTCGCGAAAGACAACAAATCCCTCGGCCAGTTCCGTCTGGATGGAATTCCGCCAGCAAGAAGAGGCGTTCCGCAGATCGAGGTTACCTTTGATATCGATGCCAACGGTATCGTAAATGTATCTGCAAAAGACCTGGGAACAGGAAAAGAGCAGCACATCACCATCACCGCAGGCTCTAATATGTCCGACAGCGAGATCGACAAAGCAGTCAAAGAAGCTGCTGAGTTCGAAGCTCAGGATAAGAAACGCAAAGAAGCAATCGACGCAAGAAACGATGCAGACTCTATGGTATTCCAGACCGAGAAAGCAATCGAGGAAGTCGGCGACAAGCTGGATGCAAACGATAAGACAGCAGTAGAAGCTGACCTGAACGCACTGAAAGACCTCATTGCAAAATGCAATCCGGAAGAGATGACAGATGCACAGGTAGCTGACCTGAAAGCAGCTCAGGAAAAACTGATGACAAGCGCTCAGAAACTGTTCGCAAAGCTGTATGAGCAGCAGGGCGGCGCAGCAGGCGCTGGTGCCGGAACAGCTGGTGCAGGCCCGGATATGGGAAATGCAGGAGCAGCAGGCGGCCATGACGACGATGTCGTAGACGCTGACTACAAAGAGGTTTAATTTTCGGCATGTCACACTCCGTGAAAATACCGACTGTGAGTTGAAACAATAAGTAAATAAACGCAAAAAGCCCTGTGAGGCGAATGTTTGCAGGGGACGGAAAATACATTCCGCCCCCTGTATTTATGCTGGTATTGCTTTCGGAAAAGTGCTATACTGGAGCGTGCGGAAAAACATTTCTGCAAAGATGAAATTTGTGGAACAGAAATGAAAAGGTGAACATAAATGGCAGAAAAAAGAGATTATTACGAGGTCCTCGGCGTAGACCGCGGAGCGGACGATGCAACATTAAAAAAAGCATACCGTAAACTGGCCAAGAAATACCATCCGGATATGAACCCGGGCGACAAAGAGGCCGAGGCAAAATTTAAAGAGGCGACAGAAGCCTATGGCGTGCTGAGTGATCCGGACAAACGGCGTCAGTACGATCAGTTTGGCCACGCTGCATTTGAAAACGGCGGTGGCGGCGCAGGAGCCGGCGGATTCGGCGGCTTCGACTTTGGCGGCGGAGATATGGGCGATATCTTCGGCGATATTTTCGGCGACCTGTTCGGTGGCGGCGGAAGCAGAAGAAGAGCAAACAATGGACCGATGAAGGGAGCAAACCTCCGCGCTGTTGTCCACATTACGTTTGAGGAAGCTGTTTTCGGATGCCAGAAAGAGCTCGAGATCAACCTGAAGGATACCTGTACAACGTGCCACGGAACCGGCGCAAAACCAGGAACTTCACCGGAGACATGCTCCAAATGTAACGGAACTGGTCAGATTACGTACACACAGCAGACCATGTTCGGCTCTGTGAGAAACGTGACGACCTGTCCGGATTGTAACGGAACCGGAAAAATCATCCGCGATAAATGTACCGCATGCCACGGCACGGGCTATACATCCAGCAGAAAACGCATTCAGGTCAATATTCCGGCCGGAATCGACGATGGACAGAGCATCCGGATCCGTGAAAAAGGTGAGCCGGGTGTAAACGGCGGACCGAGAGGAGATCTGATTGTCGAGGTTCAGGTAACCCGTCATCCGATCTTCCAGAGACAGGATATGAACATTTTCTCCACTGCACCGATTACGTTTGCCCAGGCAGCACTCGGCGGCGATGTGAAGATCAGCACCGTTGACGGAGACGTTCTCTACACTGTAAAACCGGGAACCCAGACCGATACGAAGATCCGTCTGAAGGGAAAAGGTGTTCCGTCCCTTCGCAACAGCAATGTGCGCGGTGATCACTACGTAACACTCGTAGTCCAGACTCCGACGAAACTGAATGAGAAAGCAAAAGAAGCCCTCCGCGCCTTCGACGAAGCCTGCGGAAACCGCCCGGCAGCAGAAGAAAAAGCAGCCAACGGCGAAACTGCAGAGCAGCCGAAGAAGAAAAAAGGCTTTATGGATAAAGTGAAAGAGGCCTTTGAGGACATCGATAAATAAAGAACGGCGGCAAGCCGGAAAAGAAAGAAGAATCTGTGGAAAAAGCAGGTTCTTCTTTCTTTTCTATGAAAGAACCATGAAAATTTGGTGAATTTATACACAGAATGGTCGGATTTTGATATAATGTGGAAAACTTAAGGGGAGAGAAAAGAAAGGAAACGGGGAAAATGAGATTTCGACCATGTATTGATATTCATAACGGAAAAGTAAAACAGATTGTCGGGGGATCGCTGAAAGATCAGGGAAATCAGGCGAGCGAGAATTTTGTCTCGGAGCAGGATGCGTCGTACTATGCGCAGCTGTACGAAGAGCAGGGCATTACGGGCGGCCATGTGATTCTGCTGAACAAGAAAGGTACCGAGTTTTACGAGGAGACGAAGCGCCAGGCATTGCTGGCACTCTCGACGTACCCGGGCGGCCTGCAGGTGGGAGGCGGCATTGATGCGGAGAATGCGTGCGAGTTTCTGACAGCGGGGGCAAGCCATGTGATTGTGACTTCGTATGTGTTCCGCGACGGCCATGTGTTCTATGAAAATCTGGACAAGCTGGTGACGACGGTAGGAAAGCAGCGGCTGACACTGGATTTAAGCTGCCGGAAGCGGGACGGAAAATACTATATCGTGACGGACCGCTGGCAGAAGTTCACGGACGAAGAAGTGACAGAGGAACTGCTGCATCACCTGTCAGAATACTGTGATGAGTTCCTGATCCATGCCGTGGATGTCGAGGGAAAGGCTTCCGGCATTGAGACGGAGCTGGTGGAACTGCTTGCGAAGATGAAAAATTTTCCGGTGACGTACGCCGGCGGCGTGGGAAGTTTTGAAGACCTGGAGCTGCTCAAAAAACTGGGAAACAACCACGTCGATGTGACAATTGGCAGCGCACTGGATCTGTTCGGCGGCAAAATGAAGTTTGAAGACGTACTGGCAGTATGCCGCCGGTAAGCGGAAACGGACGTTCACCCGCGCCATTCGCAAAACCGCGCTTTCAGCGCTCTCCGCTGCTGCGCAGCTCCTTTTGCTCATAACCAGGCGCTCCCTTTGTATCTTATTCTCGACAGATTTTCATGCGAGCATGAAATCTGTCAAAAATAAGATACAAGTGAACTGTAACAGAAAAAACTCTAAAATATTCATGAATTTTCTAAATACTATTGCAAATAGAGACAACTATTGCTATAATTAGAGTTACTTACAGGGGAAGTGAAAAACCTGTAAAATTTGAGAGCAAAGGGGTTGGGCATAATGAAAATTACCATCAGCGGAAAAAATATTGACGTGACAGAGGGATTAAAAGCCGCGGTCAATGAAAAACTTGGCAAACTGGAGAAATATTTTACGCCTGACACAAATGTCATTGTAACATTAAGTGTAGAGAAAGAAAGACAGAAAATTGAGGTTACCATTCCGGTAAAAGGAAACATCATCCGTTCCGAGCAGGTAAGCAACGATATGTACGTATCCATCGATCTGGTAGAGGAAGTCATCGAACGCCAGCTTCGCAAATACAAAAACAAAATTGCTGACAAACAGCAGGAAGCAGGAAACTTCCAGAAAGAATATCTGGAGCATGACTATTTGGAGGACGAAGACATCCAGATCATCCGTACGAAAAAATTCGGCATGAAACCAATGTATCCGGAAGATGCCTGCGTACAGATGGAACTTCTTGGACACACCTTCTTCGTATTCCGCAATGCAGAGACCGACGAAGTAAACGTCGTTTACAAGAGAAAGAACAACACCTACGGTCTGATCGAGCCGGAGTGCTGAAAAGTAAATAAAGAATGAACAGTCACCCTGTTTCCAGCTTAGAAAAGCTGTGAAACAGGGTGACTTTTTCGCGGAAAGGGCCGGAAAGTCCGGGAAAAGCCGTAAAAACAGCGGAAAACCGGGGAACGGCACCAAATGTTTACGAAAAATTCATTGTTATCTTGTGCCAGAAGTGGTAGAATAGTACCATATGTTAATATGGCAATTAATAGAGAAAGCAGGAGCAAACATTCTATGAAATTCACAGAAAAACTTTTTGGTACGCACAGTGAGCGCGAGTTGAAACGAATCTATCCAATCGTAGACAAAATCGAAGCTCTCCGCCCGACCATGCAGGCGCTGACCGATGAAGAGCTGCGTGCCAAGACAAAGGAATATAAAGACCGCTACAACGGAGGCGAATCCCTGGATTCCATTCTCCCGGAAGCATTCGCAACCGTCCGCGAGGCAGCAAAACGTTCCCTCGGTATGGAACACCACCGCGTACAGCTGATCGGTGGCATTATCCTCCATCAGGGCCGTATCGCCGAGATGAAAACCGGTGAAGGAAAAACCCTCGTTTCCACCCTTCCGGCTTACCTGAATGCACTGACCGGACGCGGTGTCCACATCGTTACCGTCAACGATTACCTGGCAAACCGAGATGCTGAGTGGATGGGCAAAGTCCACAGATTCCTCGGTTTGACCGTCGGTGTCGTTCTGAACGATATGAAGAACGATGAGCGCCGCCAGCAGTATGCATGCGACATCACCTACATCACCAACAACGAACTTGGTTTCGATTACCTGCGTGACAACATGGTGATCTACAAAGAGCAGCTCGTACAGAGAGAGCTTGCTTACTGTATCATCGACGAGGTCGACTCCGTCCTGATCGACGAGGCAAGAACACCTCTGATTATTTCCGGACAGAGCAGCAAATCCACCAAGCTGTACGAGACCGCAGATATTCTGGCACACCAGATGCAGCGCGGCGAGGCAAGCGGCGAGATGACCAAGATGACCGCGATCATGGGCGAGGAGATCGAGGAGACCGGAGACTTCATCGTCAACGAGAAGGACAAATTCGTTACCCTGACCGATGACGGTGTGAAGAAAGTCGAGAACTTCTTCCATATCGAGAACCTCTCCGATCCGGAGAACCTGGAGATTCAGCACAACGTGATCCTGGCGCTGCGTGCCAATTATCTGATGCACCGCGACAAGGACTATGTAGTCAAAGACGACGAGGTTCTGATCGTCGATGAGTTCACCGGCCGTATCATGCCGGGCCGCCGTTATTCCGATGGTCTGCATCAGGCAATCGAGGCAAAAGAGCACGTAAAAGTAAGAAGAGAGAGTAAGACTCTGGCAACGATCACGTTCCAGAACTTCTTTAATAAATACGAGAAAAAAGCCGGCATGACCGGTACTGCCCTCACCGAGGAGCAGGAGTTCCGTGACATCTACGGCATGGACGTTATCGAGATCCCGACCAACCGCCCGGTCATCCGTGTGGATATGGACGATGCCGTATACATGACGAAAAAAGAGAAATTCCACGCAGTCGTAGAGGAAGTCAAAGAGGCACATGCCGTGAACCAGCCGGTTCTGGTTGGTACCATCACCATTGAGACTTCTGAGCTGATCAGCAAAATGCTTCGCCGCGAGGGAATTCCGCATCAGGTCTTAAATGCGAAGTTCCATGAGCTCGAGGCAGAAATCGTAGCCCATGCCGGCGAGGCAGGAGCCGTTACCATTGCGACCAACATGGCCGGCCGTGGTACCGATATCAAGCTGGATGATGTGGCAAAAGCTGCCGGCGGCTTAAAGATCATCGGCACCGAGCGTCATGAGTCCCGCCGTATCGACAATCAGCTCCGTGGTCGTTCCGGCCGTCAGGGAGACCCGGGTGAGTCCCGTTTCTACATTTCCCTGGAAGACGATCTGATGAGACTCTTCGGTTCCGAAAAACTGATGGGCATTTTCAAATCCCTCGGCGTACCGGAAAATGAGCAGATCGAGCACAAGATGCTTTCTTCCGCCATCGAAAAAGCGCAGAAGAAGATCGAGGGCAACAACTACGGAATCCGTAAAAACCTGCTCGACTATGACCAGGTCAACAACGAGCAGCGTGAGATCATCTACAAAGAGAGACGCCGCGTTCTGGACGGCGAGAGCATGAGAGACACCATCTTCAAGATGATTGCCGACACCATCGACAATACCGTAGATCTCTGCATCGGCGAGAACACCGAGCAGTCCGAGTGGGATCTGACAGAATTAAATGAGATGCTGCTCTCCATCATGCCGGTGAAGGCAGTGACAAAAGAGCGCGTAGAGAAGATTTCCAAAAACGAGCTGAAACAGCAGTTAAAAGAGGAAGCTGTTAAACTCTACGAGGAGAAAGAAGCAGAATTCCCGGAGGAGGAGCAGATTCGTGAGCTTGAGCGTGTCGTTCTTCTGAAGGTTATCGACCAGAAGTGGATGGATCATATCGATGATATGGATCAGCTCCGCGAGGGTATCGGCCTGCAGGCATACGGCCAGAGAGACCCGAAGGTTGAGTACAAGATGGCAGCTTACGACATGTTTAACGAAATGCTCGAGTCCATCCAGCAGGATACCGTCCGTCTCCTGTTCCATGTACGTGTTGAGCAGAAAGTAGAACGTGAGCAGGTAGCCAAAGTGACCGGAACCAACAAAGACGAGTCCGGCCCGAGAAAACCGGTACAGCGCGCAGAGCGTAAGATCTATCCAAACGATCCATGCCCGTGCGGAAGCGGCAAGAAGTACAAACAGTGCTGCGGAAGAAAACCGGTTTGATAAAAGCAGAACAGCAGTGAGACGGATGAGCACGATCCGTTTGACAAAGCACGCAGCTTCCCTACCAGAAGCTGCGTGTCATACAAAATATAAAACAGAAAGCAGGTGAAGCTTGTGGTAGTTGAATTAGACCAGTTCAAAATGGAACTTGGCACATACGATAAACCATTAGTGGAAGTGAGGGATTCACTTTGACCTCGCTAACAAAGAGCAGAGGATCGAAGAATTAGAGCGTAAAATGGAGGAACCCAATTTCTGGGACAACCCCGAAGAAGCGCAGGAGCAGATGAAACAGCTGAGCAGCATGAAAGAGGACAGAGATACGTATCAGAAACTGGTATCCGCCAAAGAAGATATGGAAACTCTGATCGAGATGGGACAGGAGGAGGATGACGATTCCGTTGTTCCGGAAATCGCGGAAATGATGGAAGAGTTCAAGGCATCCTTCGATGCCATCCGCATCAAAACCCTGCTGTCCGGCGAATTTGACAAGGACAATGCGATCATCAAACTGAACGCAGGTGCAGGCGGAACCGAGGCGTGCGACTGGTGCGGCATGCTGTACCGTATGTACACCAGATGGGCAGAACGCAAAGGCTTTACGATCGAGGAACTCGACTTTCTGGACGGTGATGAGGCCGGTGTGAAGTCCGTGACATTCCAGGTCAACGGCGAAAACGCTTACGGTTATCTGAAATCCGAAAAAGGCGTTCACCGTCTCGTCCGTATTTCTCCGTTCAACGCGGCAGGAAAACGCCAGACATCGTTCGTATCGTGCGATGTTATGCCGGATATCGACAAAGAGATCGATGTTGAGGTTCGTGATGAGGATATCCGTATCGATACGTACCGTTCCAGCGGTGCCGGCGGACAGCACATCAACAAGACGTCATCGGCGATCCGAATCACGCATATGCCGACCGGCATCGTGGTTACGTGCCAGAATGAGCGTTCCCAGTTCCAGAACAAGGACAAGGCAATGCAGATGCTGAAAGCAAAATTGTATATGCTGAAACTCCAGGAGCAGGCAGATAAGCTGAGCGACATCCGCGGCGAAGTAACCGAGATCGGCTGGGGCAACCAGATCCGTTCTTACGTTATGCAGCCATACACCATGGTCAAAGACCACCGTACCAACGCAGAGACCGGAAACGTCGATGCAGTCATGGACGGCGGAATTGATCTGTTTATCAACGCATATCTGAAGTGGATTGCCCTCGGAACCGGAGCGAAAGAGGAAGAAGCATAATTCGGCTGTGGGCAGAGCACAGTGACAAGTAAAATAAGGAGCATTTTCACCAACAGAGGACGGAAATGCTCCTTTCTGTTTTGAAGCCAAAGGCAAACAGGAGGTAAAAGTATGGGTATTATCAGAGCAGCAGTCAATGCAGTACACGGCAGTCTCGCCGATCAGTGGCTGGAGACCGTGGAACCGTATGAGATGGGGGAACATACGGTATTTACAGAGGGGATTCTGGTAAGAAAAGGCCAGAATAAAAAGGGAAGCCAGACGATTTCAAACGGTTCTGTGATCCATGTCTATGACAATCAGTTCATGATGCTGGTAGACGGCGGAAAGATCATTGATTACACCGCAGAGCCGGGCTACTTTACCGTAGACCAGTCATCGTCTCCGTCGATGTTCAGCGGATCGCTTGACGCGGCAGTAAAAGATACGTTTGAGCGCCTGAAATTCGGCGGCCAGACTCCGCATGAGCAGAGAGTTTTCTATATTAATCTGCAGGAAATCAAGGGAATCAAATTCGGAACGAGAAATCCGGTCAACTATTTCGACCAGTTCTACAATGCCGAGCTGTTCCTTCGGGCACACGGTTCCTATTCCATCCGCATCGTCGATCCGCTCCGCTTCTACGCAGAGGCTGTGCCGAGAAACGCATCCCGCGTGGAGATCGAGGATATCAACGAGCAGTATATGAACGAATTTTTAGAGGGCCTGCAGTCCTCGATCAATCAGATGGCAGCCGACGGCATCCGCATTTCGTTCGCAGCATCCAAGAGCGCCGAGCTGTCCCGCTACATGGCAGATGCGATGGATGAGAGCTGGCGGGCAATGCGCGGCATGGAGATCCAGTCCGTGGCAATCGCAAGCCTTTCCTACGATGAAGCTTCCCAGAAACTGATCCAGATGCGCAACGAAGGTGCGATGATGTCTGATCCATCGATCCGTGAGGGCTATGTACAGGGAGCGATGGCACGCAGTATGGAGAAAGCAGCAGCCAACCCAAACGGAGCCATGAACGGCTTTATGGGTGTTCAGATGGGCATGAATGCCTTCGGTTCCTCGTTTGCATCGGCGTCCGCTTCGAATCAGCAGCAGATGCAGCAGCAGGCGGCAGCCAAGGCACAGCAGGAAGCTGCAAAAGGCGTATGGAAATGCTCCTGCGGAACGGAAAACACCGGCAATTTCTGCTCAAACTGCGGAAGTGCAAAGCCGATGGTGTGGATCTGCGGCAAGTGCGGAACGGAGAACAGCGGGAAGTTTTGTTCGAACTGCGGCAGCCCGAAACCGGAAGCGGCAGGAAAATGGGTCTGCGCATGCGGGACCGAGAATACCGGCAAGTTCTGCTCGAACTGCGGAAAACCAAGACAGTAAAAGAAAACAGATAACCATCCAATACAACAGCGGCTCCGGGGAAGGAGGGATAGAATATGGAGGTTATTACATACAAATGCCCGAACTGCGGAGGCGATCTGACCTTCGATCCGGCAAGCGGAAAGTATAAATGCGAGTACTGCCTGTCCTCGTTTACACAGGAAGAAGCCGAAAAGGCGAACCCGAAAGCAGCGGAAGCGCTGAACGGGGAGGACGATGCTGCCGGTGCACAGGAAGCATCCGATGCACAGAAGGAAAGCAGTACGGAGGAAACAAAAGGGGAAACAGAGCAGGGCGAAGCAGTTGTCTACATCTGCCCGAACTGCGGCGCCGAGATTGTGACCGATGCGACGACGGCAGCGACATACTGTTTCTACTGCCACAACCCGGTGGTGCTTTCCGGCCGGCTTTCGGGAGAATATATGCCGGATTTTGTGCTGCCGTTCAAAATCAGCAAGGAGCAGGCAATCGAGAAATTTTTGTCATTTACCCGGAAGAAACACTTTATTCCGAAGGACTTTTTCGAAAAGAGTCAGGTACAGAAGATGACAGGTGTCTATTTCCCGTACTGGATTTACGGCGGAGACTTTGAGACGGATTACATAGCGCGCGGCCGGAAGGTGAGAGTCTGGCAGACCGGTGATGTGGAGTACACAGAGACCAGCATCTACGATGTCCGCCGGGAGGGAGAGGTCCGTGTGGACGGTCTGTCGCGTAACGCTCTGAACAAGGCAGACCGCGATCTGATCGAATGCGTACAGCCATACCGTCTGGAGGAGATGCAGCCGTTTTCCATGGGGTACCTTTCCGGCTTTCAGGCGGAAAAGCGTGATATCGAACAGCAGCAGATCGCACCGGAACTGAAAAAAGAACTGGAGACGATGGCACGCGGCGCCATGCGGAATGAGGCGAACGAATATATCTCCCTCGAGCAGGAAAAAATGAACCTTTCCCCGAAGCAGGAGAACTGGCGTTACGTCCTGTTTCCCGTCTGGACGCTGACGTATCCGGGAAAGGACGGGAAGGTTTACTACTATGCGATGAACGGCCAGACCGGAACGATCAACGGCGATTTTCCCTATGAGCGGAAGAGAGCCCTTCTGACGTCGGCTGTGAGTGCTCTTCTGGTCCTGATTGTGATGCTGATAGGAGGGTATTTCGCATGAGAAGAATGAAAAAAGCAGGACAATATCTGCTCGGAATTTTTGCGGCCCTTCTGCTGTGCGGAGTTTTTTCTGTGAATATTGTAAAAGCCGAATCCCAGTATGTCTACGACAATGCATCACTTCTTTCCGATGAGGAGGAGCAGGACCTCGAGAGATCCTGTACAGAGTTCGAGCGCAATACAAAGCTCCATATGGTCATCCTGACCGAGCGCAGCAGTGGTTCCGAGGACTGTCAGGCGATTGCAGATGATTTTTATGACAAAAAGTATCCGAAAGAGCCAAACGGTGTCTGCTTCCTCATCGATATGGGACAGCGCCAGATTGTGATTTCGACATCTGGTATTATGCAGTATTACATGTCCGATGCGGAAATTGATGATATCCTGCAGGCGGCGCAGGGCTACGCGAAAGACGGCGACTATGCGGGAACCTTTGCAAAAATGATTACGATGACGCAGAAATGCTTCGACCGAGGCGTTTCCGATGCGGACTATCTGATTACAGAAGACGGTTCCATTATTCATTACCGCAAAATCAACAGCACGGAAGCTCTTATTTCTGTTATCGCAGCGGCTGCGACAGGAATTCTTGTTTATTTTGGAATCTGGAAGAGCTACAGACGAAAGAAAAACCGTGGTGCAAAGAGCTATGCGGATCTGAAACGCGTAAACATCAGAGACCGCAGGGATGCGCTGATCGACCGTCATGTATCGATGCACAAAATCCAGAAGGATGATGGAAACCACGGCGGAGGCGTTTCTGGCGGCGGAGGTGGCGGCGGAAGCACCGTTCACACTTCGTCGAGCGGAAACAGTCACGGCGGCGGAAGCATTGGCTTCTGAAAACCGATTCGAAAAAATTCCTTGCGTATTGTGTCGGAATATGATACGATCTTTCCTGTGAAAACAAATGTATTTCCTGGAAAGAGTATAAAGGTAGAGGATTGCCATGAGAGAAGAGAAAACAAAGTACTATGTAATCAAAGAAAAAGCGGTTCCCGAGGTCCTTTTGAAGGTCATCGAGGCCAAACGGTTGATGGATATGCAGGAGCTTACCGTGCAGCAGGCAACGGAAAAAGCGGGAATCAGCAGAAGCTCTTTCTATAAATACAAAGATGATATTCTTCCTTTTCATGACAATGCAAAAGGAAAAACGATTACGTTTATTCTGCAGATGGACGATGAGCCGGGACTGCTTTCCGATGTGCTGAAGATTATCGCCGAGTTTCACGGAAACATTCTGACCATTCATCAGACGATTCCGTTAAACGGCGTGGCGTCACTGACGATCAGCGTGGATATCGCGGAAGACCGGGGAGACGCCTCGGAGATGATTAACGAGATTGAGTCCAGACAGGGAGTTCATTATTTTAAAATCTTAGGACAGGAGTCCTGAAAAAGAAAAAGCAAGAGAGGGACAAAAGAGATGATTCAGATTGCAGTATTAGGATATGGCACCGTTGGTTCCGGCGTGGTAGAAGTCATCAACACGAACCATGACAGCATCAACAAGAGAGCAGAGAACGAGATTAATATCAAATACGTTCTGGATTTAAGAGATTTCCCGGGAGATCCAGTGGAAAAAGTGCTGGTACATGATTACGAAGTGATCGCAAACGATCCGGAGGTTGATATTGTTGTCGAGGTCATGGGCGGCGTTGAGCCGGCTTACACCTTCACAAAACGTGCGCTGGAGGCTGGAAAGAGCGTCTGCACATCCAACAAAGAGCTGGTGGCAAGACACGGTACCGAGCTTCTTGCAATTGCAAAAGAGCACGGCGCAAACTATCTGTTTGAGGCAAGCTGCGGCGGCGGTATCCCGATCATCCGTCCGTTAAACTCCTCCCTGACTGCAGATGAGATCGATGAAGTAACTGGTATCTTAAATGGTACCACGAACTATATCTTAAGCAAAATGGCAAGCGACGGTTCCGATTTCGCGGATGTATTAAAAGAGGCACAGCGCCTCGGCTACGCAGAGCGCAACCCGGAAGCAGATGTAGAAGGCTACGATGCGTGCCGTAAAATTGCGATTCTTTCTTCTCTTGCTTATGGAAAAGAAGTCAATTACGAAGAGGTTTACACCGAGGGAATCACAAAGATCACCGCAGAGGATATCAAATATGCGACCTCGATGGGAACCGCAATCAAACTGCTCGCAACAAGCCGCAAGGTGGGTGATCAGTATTACGCCATGGTAAGCCCGGTGATGATTGACGCGAAAAACCCGCTGTACAGCGTAAACGGTGTCTTCAACGCCATCTTCATCCACGGAAATGTACTGGGTGATGCGATGTTCTACGGAAGCGGAGCAGGAAAGCTTCCGACCGCAAGTGCCGTTGTAGCCGATGTCGTAGACTGCGCAAAGAACAAAGGCAGAAACATCATGATGAGCTGGAGCGAGGAAAAACTGGACCTGCTGCAGATCGATGATGTAAAGAGCCGCTTCTTCGTCCGCGTGTCCGGCCACGCCGCAGAGCGCCAGAGTGAGATCGAGGAGCTGTTCGGAAAAGTAGAAATCGTAGCAGTTCCAAGTCTGTCCGAGGAGTTCGCATTTATTACCGGCGAAATCACAGAGCAGGAGTACAGAGAAAAAGCAGAGAAACTCGACGGAATCCAGAGCAGAATCCGCGCGAGAATTTAAGATCTCGAAATAGACATAACTAAAAAGACGTTTCACAGCCGTAAAGCAAGGGGTGTGAAACGTCTTTTTAGTTATCTTAAAATTTATTTTTAAAGATCTGTGCCGGATCCAAAGGAATCCGTATCATATCCCACCGGTTCCGATGCCGGATACAGGACATCTTTCCGTTCCTGATAGAACGCAGCCATCGTGATCTGCATATAGGGCATTACCCACAAAAAGCCGATGGCACAGGAACAGGATGCGAGAATCTCAAGCCCTAAGAAACTTAAGAGAAGCAGAATGTAGCGGAAAAAGTTCTTCTTCATCATCGCAAAGCTCTGACGGATCGCCTGGATCGGGCCGATGCCGGGAGCGTCGTTCATCACAAAGGTGGAAAGGGAAAACGGAACCAGCACCAGCGTGGAAACGAGAGAGCCGATCAGCTTGTAAACGTAAACGTTCATCAGAGAAGAAAGCTCGGCTTCGATGGAAAGTGCTGTTCCAAGCGTCAGTTCCGCACTCGGGGAGGAAAGATACTGGAAGCCTGGAATGCTGGAAATCAGGGCGATCACGGAGCTGATGCCGTTGATGATAAGGAACATCAGCACGTACTGGTCCGGGTGGTGATAGAAAGCGTAGAGCATATCACCGACGGAAATCGGTTCCCCGCGCAGCGTTGAGAGGCAGATCTTTAAGTAGCCCGCCTGAAAGAGGCTGAGGAGCAGGGAAAACAGGAACAGCGTCAGATTCAGGAAAATGATATCGTACAGCGTTGTGCCTGAAAAAATCAGCGTCGGGATGAGGGAGCAGGAGAAGGTGAGAAACAGGTTGATCGCGGTTGCGCCCACCAGCGTGCCGCATCGGCCTGCCATGGCCTCACGGGCCTGCTTTTTCAGTTCTGAAAATTTCTGTTTTTGTCCGTTCATGAAAAATCCTTTCTGGTACCTAAATAGTATTTCCGTCGGTGGTTGTTCCGTTATCCGGTGTCATCTGGTATTCCTGCATGTACTGATTGTAATACCGCTCGAGCAGGTTGGTGCTGCCGCCGCTGACCATGTTGAAAAGCAGGAAAGAAGCATACATGCAGATACCGACAATTATGCCGATGGTACAGCCCGCCAGACCGGCTTTTGCCGTGCCGCTCATGCGTCCTGCGCCGCGGCTTAAAAGGGCGAAGATCACGCCGAGCGAGCCGAAAAACAGGGAACCCATGTTGAGCATGAACAAAAAGGAGCAGATCGCCATGACCATCGAAGCGGCCGCAAGGGCCTGCGAACCCGTCCTGCGCGGCGGCTGTACGGGAGGCTGCTGCTGGTAATGCTGATACGGTCCGGGACGCTGGCCCTCAGGCACGCCGTACGGATGGGAGGACTGATAGGAATCTCCGGACTCATTGGTGTTTGGATCGTAATTTTCTGGTGTCATAAAATGTCCTTTCTTCTGCAAAAAAGCGCGGTTTCACACGCAGTCTGTCAAAAAAGCTATAGTAAAGATTTTATCATGTAAGGTTGACAAAAACAAGACCTATTGATAAGGTAATAGAGTGGCTGTTCCGCCAAGGGTCCCGCTTTTTATGCGGGAAAAATAGAGAAGGAACAGCGTGTTTTGGAAGAGACAACAGGAGGAATTTACCTATGGATATGAATCAGGTATTGGCAGCCGAGCTGAACGTCAAACCGTGGCAGGTAGAAGCTGCAGTGAAACTGATTGACGAGGGAAACACGATCCCTTTTATTTCACGATATCGAAAAGAAGCAACAGGTTCCTTAAACGATGAGGTACTGCGAAATCTGTATGACCGTCTGATGTACCTGCGCAGTTTAAATGACCGCAAGGCCGTTGTCCTTGCGAGCATCGAGGAGCAGGGCAAGCTGACCGCAGAACTGAAAAAATCCATCGAAGAGGCCGCAACTCTCGTGGTTGTAGAGGATTTATACCGCCCGTACCGCCCGAAACGCCGGACGCGTGCGACGATCGCAAAAGAAAAAGGACTGGAGCCGCTGGCGAATATCATTCTTCTGCAGATGACAAAAGAGCCGCTCGAAAAAGAGGCAGAGGCTTTTGCTTCAGAAGAAAAGAAAGTCAAAACGGCAAAAGACGCCATTGCTGGTGCCTGCGACATCATCGCCGAGAGCATTTCCGATGAGGCCGATTACCGTATGGAGATCCGCCGCAGAACCGAGGCGAAGGGCCTGATCGTCTCGACAGCAAAGGATGAGAAAGCAGAGTCCGTTTACGAGAATTACTATGAGTTTTCCGAGCCGGTATCGAAAATTGCCGGACACCGTGTGCTGGCGCTGAACCGCGGTGAGAAAGAAAAATTCCTGAACGTCAAAATTGAGGCGCCGACGGAAGAAATCCTGCGTTATCTCGAGAAAAAAATCATCACCAAAGAGAATCCGCAGACAAAGCCGGTTCTGCAGGCGACCATCGAGGATGCCTACAACCGTCTGATCGCTCCGGCCATCGAGCGTGAGGTCAGAAATCAGCTCACCGAAAAGGCAGAGGACGGTGCGATCAAGGTCTTTGGAAAGAACCTTGAGCAGCTTCTGATGCAGCCGCCGATTGCAGGCCAGGTTGTCCTTGGATGGGACCCGGCGTTCCGTACGGGATGCAAGCTGGCTGTTGTCGATGCGACTGGAAAAGTGCTCGATACCACCGTGGTTTATCCGACCGCGCCGACGAACGAAAAGAAGATTGCGGCAGCGAAAGCCACTGTAAAAGATCTGATCCACAAATACGGTGTCACCCTGATCTCTGTCGGAAACGGAACTGCAAGCCGTGAGTCTGAGCAGATCATCGTTGAGATTTTAAAAGAGATCCCGGAGAAGGTTGTGTATGTGATCACCAACGAGGCGGGAGCGTCCGTTTACTCCGCAAGCAAGCTGGCAACCGAGGAATTTCCAAACTTTGATGTCGGACAGCGAAGCGCCGCTTCCATCGCACGCCGTGTGCAGGATCCGCTGGCAGAGCTTGTCAAAATTGATCCGAAATCGATCGGCGTCGGCCAGTATCAGCACGATATGAACCAGAAGAAGCTCGGCGAGGCGCTCGGCGGTGTCGTTGAGGACTGCGTCAATAAAGTCGGTGTCGATCTGAACACGGCATCCGCGTCGCTGCTGGAATATATTTCCGGTGTCAGCAAGGTGATTGCAAAAAACATCGTAGCATACCGCGAGGAGAACGGCCGTTTCGAGAGCAGAAAAGAGCTCCTGAAAGTGGCAAAACTCGGACCGAAGGCGTTTGAGCAGTGCGCGGGCTTTATGCGCATCACCGGCGGCAAAAATCCGCTGGACGGCACAAGCGTTCATCCGGAGAGCTACGAGGCAGTCGAGAAGTTATTTGCAAAGTTAAATATGAAGACAGAGCAGATCAGCGAGGGACCGACGGCGTTCTTCATCAAAGATTACAAGAAGATGGCAGAGGAGATCGGTGTCGGCGAGATTACGCTGCGCGATATCATCAAAGAGCTGCAGAAGCCTGGCCGTGACCCGCGTGACGAGATGCCGCGCCCGATCCTGCGCACCGACGTGCTCGATATGAAGGATCTGAAGGTCGGCATGATCTTAAAGGGAACCGTGCGCAACGTCATTGACTTCGGTGCATTCGTCGATATCGGCGTGCATCAGGACGGACTCGTCCACATTTCCCAGATGACGAAACGCTTCATCAAGCATCCGCTGGAGGCTGTGAGCGTCGGCGATATCGTGGAAGTGAAGGTCATCAGCCTTGATCTGGCGAAGAAGCGGATCGGACTGTCGATGCTGCTGGATAAATAAAGTGTGATATGTGGGCTGCCCGAAAGAAAACAGGGGCAGCCCGCGGTGTATCAAAGGGGGATTACCATGAATGAGGAAGAAGTGCTGATCGGACGGATCCAGGATCTGGCAGAGCAGTGTTATCACAGGGATGTTCCGTCACACACGGAATTTCTGACGCTGGCGGAGCAGGATCTGTTCTACCGGACGGTAAATAAAATCCCGGGTGTGCGTTACGTGCTGTCCGGCGGATACGAGGCGGCAGAGCGGAAAGCGGCGTTGTTTCTGCCATCCTATGCGGAAGACGGCGATGCGTCGATGCTTCCGATCGCAGTCGTGCGCATCAGCCCGCTGAATGAAAAATTTGCGGATGCGCTGTCACACCGTGATTTCTTAGGATCACTGATGAATCTCGGTGTGGAGCGGTATAAGCTGGGAGACATTCTGATCGATGGAAACCAGGCGTATCTGATCTGTATGGCGGATATGGCGGACTATATCTGCGCGGAACTGAAACGGGTGCGCCATACGAGCGTATATTGCGAGGTCGAGGCAGGGCTGCCGGCGGAGCTGACGGAGCCGAAAACCGAGCGGAAAGAAGGCTCCGTCGCTTCCGTGCGGCTCGATGCGGTGCTGTCGCTGGCGTTCAGCAGTTCGCGGAGCAAAATGGTGCCGCTGATCGAGGGCGGCCAGGTGTTTATCAATGGAAAACTGGTGACGTCGCCGAGCGCGTCGCTGAAAGAGGACGATCTCGTGACCGTGCGCCATATGGGAAAATTCCGCTATGTTGGCGTGCAGAATCAGACGAAAAAGGGAAGGCTGTACGTGGTTGTTGAACGATTTGTCTCATAATAGATATTTTGAGGGATTTTACCGGAAAAGACCATTGACAGTGTTTGTAAAAAGACGGTATTATAGAGGGTATGTAGAAGGTCCGCAGTTATGAGAATTTTTATGAAATTTTTCATACAGAAGCGGACTGCGAAGATTACGTATCAGGAAGGCAGGAAGAAAAAATGGGAAAAATTATACTGACCGGTGACCGACCGACCGGCAAGCTGCATGTAGGACATTACGTTGGTTCACTGCGCCGCCGCGTGGAGCTGCAGAACTCCGGTGAATTCGATAAAATTTACATCATGATTGCAGACGCACAGGCGCTGACCGACAATGCGGACAATCCGGAGAAGGTGCGCCAGAATATTCTGGAGGTAGCACTGGATTACCTTTCCTGCGGACTTGATCCGGAAAAGAGCACCATCTTTATCCAGTCTCAGATTCCGGAATTGTGCGAGCTTTCTTTCTATTATATGAATCTCGTTACGGTTTCCAGACTGCAGAGAAATCCAACCGTAAAATCGGAGATCCAGATGAGAAACTTTGAGGCGAGCATCCCGGTTGGATTCTTCACCTACCCGATCAGCCAAGCAGCCGATATCACTGCATTCAAGGCAACGACCGTTCCGGTTGGAGAGGATCAGATGCCGATGATCGAGCAGACACAGGAGATCGTCCACAAATTCAATACGGTTTATGGCGAGGCACTTGTGCAGCCGAAGATTATGCTTCCGGAGAATGATTCCTGCAGACGTCTGCCGGGTATCGATGGAAAAGCGAAGATGAGCAAATCGCTCGGAAACTGCATTTACCTGTCCGAGGAGCCGGATGAGATCAAGAAAAAAGTCATGAGCATGTACACCGACCCGGATCACATCAAGATCACCGACCCGGGCAAGATCGAGGGAAATACCGTATTTACCTATCTCGATGCATTCTGCCAGCCGGAGCACTTCGAGCGCTATCTGCCGGATTACGCAAATCTCGACGAGCTGAAAGCGCATTACCAGAGAGGCGGCCTTGGCGATGTCAAAGTGAAGAAGTTCCTGAACAATGTACTGCAGGAGACCTTAGAGCCGATCCGCAATCGCAGAAAAGAACTGGAAAAAGACATTCCGGCGATCTACGAGATGCTGAAAAAAGGCAGCGAAGAGGCAGAAAAAGTTGCCGCTCAGACACTGGCGGATGTCAAAGCAGCCATGAAAATCAACTATTTTGATGATCTGGACCTGATCCGTTCCCAGGCAGAGCGTTACGGCAAATAATTACCAATAGAAGATGAATGGAAAAAGCGGACATTATGGTTCCGCTTTTTCTGTTGCAGGGCGGACGAAAGTTCGGAGTCCTGCGGTCGGAGAGGATAGCATATGGTCATACATGGATTTCAAAAGCTGACGCTGCTGGATTACCCGGGCAAGGTGGCGTGCACACTGTTTTCGGGCGGATGTAATTTCCGCTGCCCGTTCTGCCAGAACGGAAATCTCGTGCAGCATCCCGAATGGGAGCCGGTGATTCCGGAGGAGGAGATTTTTGCAGTGCTCGAAAAGCGGTGCGGCGTGCTGGACGGCGTCTGCGTGACGGGCGGTGAGCCGACGCTGGATCCGGATCTGGAGCGGTTCGTGACGAAAATTAAGGAACTGGGATATCTTGTGAAGCTCGATACGAATGGATACCGGCCGGAGATTTTGAAAAAGCTGGTGGAAGAGAAGAAAATCGATTACGTCGCCATGGACATCAAAAATGCGCCGTCCCGGTACGGCGAGACGGCGGGCGTGAAAAAGATCGATGTGATGCGGATCAATGAGTCGGTCGAGTTTTTAAAGAGCGGCGTGGTGGACTATGAGTTCCGGACAACGCTCTGCAAAGAGCTGCATGGAAGGGAAGAGATCGAAGCGATCGGAAAGTGGCTTTCCGGGGCAAAACGGTACTTCCTGCAGAATTACCGGGAATCGGATTATGTGATTGATCCGAGGTTCTCGGGGTATGCGCGGGAGCAGCTCGAGCGGTTCTGCGAGATCCTGCGCGGAAAGATTGAGACGGTGGAGATCCGCGGCGTGGATTAAAAAACGCTTTAAAGCGTGCGGTACCAGTAGCCGAAGCGGGCATCGGGCGCGAGCTCGGATGGGCGCATCGCCTGCTTAAAGTGGAAAAAGCCGAAGAGGCTTGCCATGAACTGCTCATTCGGCGTGTAGACGCCGGGGACGCCGAAATACCAGAGTTCCTGCTGGTCGCGGTTCCGGGCGAGGAGCAGATGGCGATAGGACGAGGAGCCATGGAGGACGAAGCGGTTCGCATCCACCGAAAGACCGGCGGCGCGGAGCTGTGGAAGATCGTCGAGTGAGAGGCGCAGGCAGTCGGTCAGATCATCATCTGGGAACGGGTGGAACTCCGGGAACTGGTCCTGAAGCTGGAGATAGAGAGCAGCGCGGGACGGCGGCACGGCTGCTGCGGCGGGAAAATCGGCAGAAGTCATATGTAGCGGCTGGGCGGCAGAATCCGGGATGGGCTGCGGCGGTTCCGGGTTGGCAGAGGGATAGCTTTCTGCGGTTTTCACAGATTCCGCGGATGCGGGATGGAGTGTGTTGGCGGATGATTGCGTGATCCGGTCTGCAGGAACGGTGTTTACCGTGTCAGTTGATGTGGATTCTGTGGAGACGGTGGATTCCGGGCTGGAATTTTGTGGATAAGGTCCGGAATTGCTGCTGAATTCTGTGGAAAGTTCATCGAACTGTGCTTTTGAAGCGTCTGATGATGGCAGGGACTGCGCAGGTACGGCGGGATCCAGAGGTTCGGGTGTTTCGGCAGTTTTCTCTTCGGTCGGTCTGGTACCATTGTCTGCGGATGTTTTGGGCTCCTGCGGGAGCGTGGGAGCGAAAAACTCCGGCTGAATCGGAAGATCGTCCCACTGGGTGGCGATGACGCCGGTCTGGCGGCAGAGCAGGATCAGACCGCCAAGCTCGTCGAGCGTGACATCCGTCTGCCCAATGGCATCGGAGTGCGTGAAGAGTTTTCCACTCGTAGAAGAGCGCCCCGCAAGGAGATTTCCGAGCGGAATGCCGTACATCCGCCCTGACCGGCGGATAAATCCGTAGACCGTGACCGAGGTCTCCGGCGGAAGCGACGGCGATTTGATCTGGAAGTCCATGCGGCAGAAGCCGTTCTGCGACTCCACGCGGACAAAGCCGCAGCATCCGCCCTTGCGGTTGTTCGGGTATTCGTATAGATAGGCAATGAAACGCCGGTAATCAGACATAAAAACCTCCTGCATAGAAGTAAAAAGAGTAGAAAAAGATACTGCGCTACAGTTCACGATATGCGGGAAGGACAGAAAATATACGCAGAGAAGAAAGGAAGTGCACAATGGAAGAAGAAACAAAGCTGGAAACGCCGGAGGAAAAAGCGCACCGGAAAGAACGGGAACGCTTCATGCGCCAGGCGATTACGCAGGCGAAGAAAGCGGAAAAGCTGATGGAAGTGCCGATCGGCTGTGTGATTGTGTACGAGGGAAAGGTGATTGCGCGGGGATATAACCGCAGAAATACGGATAAAAACACGCTGTCCCACGCGGAACTGAATGCGATCCGGAAAGCCAGCAAAAAGCTCGGCGACTGGCGGCTGGAGGGCTGTACGTTGTATGTCACCCTGGAACCATGCCAGATGTGCGCCGGTGCGATCGTACAGGCGAGAGTCAGCGAAGTCGTCATCGGCAGCATGAACCCGAAGGCGGGCTGCGCGGGATCGATCTTAAATATGCTGGAAATGCACGAGTTTAACCATCAGGTGAAGGTCGAGCGCGGCGTGCTGAAAGAAGAGTGCTCGGAGATGCTGAGTGCGTTTTTCCGGAGACTGCGGGTGGTGAAAAAGAAGAAAAAAGAAGAGAGGAAGAGGGCGGAAGAAGGGAAAGAATAAAAGAAGAGGCAGCATCGGGATGGGATGCTGCCTGAGGAAGATTATTTGTTTGAGTAAGCTGCACTTTCGAATTTGATTTCTGCAAAAAAATACAATCCCCGCATTTCCAGCAGAAACCATGCAGAAACCATCGAAAAAATCATTGACGAATCCCGAAAAAAGCACTATAATATATGATGTATTTGGCAAAATACGGAGAAGTACCCAAGAGGCTGAAGGGTCTGGCTTCGAACACCAGTAGGTCGGAAACGGCGCAAGGGTTCAAATCCCTTCTTCTCCGCTATGCAAAAAAGAGACAGCAAAAAGATTGAAAAATCGAAAAAGCTGTCTCTTTTTCTGTAAGAAATTATGAAATAGATGCAAAACAAAAGAAACAAAGACAGAAAAAGCATCGCCAGTTCACGAAAAGGGACCGATGCACAACAAAGCAAAATAAAAAGGAGAGACAATACATGGCGCAGTTACCACAGGAATTTCTGACCCGCATGCAGGAAATGCTGGGCGATGAATTTGATGCATTTTTAACTTCCTACGACGCACCCCGCACAGCCGGGCTGCGTGTGAATACAAAAAAATGCCGGACCGAAGATTTCCCGCCGCTTGTTCCGGGAATGTGGAAGAAAATTCCGTGGATTCCAAACGGCTATTTCGTGCCGGACGGCATGCGCATGGGCCAGTCTCCGCTGTATGCGGCAGGCGTCTTCTATCTGCAGGAGCCAAGCGCCATGACCCCGGCGTCCCGCCTCCCGATCGAACCGGGTGAGCGTGTGCTCGATCTCTGCGCAGCGCCGGGCGGCAAAGCGACGGAGCTGAATGCGCGTCTTGCAGGAACCGGCCTTCTCGTCGCCAATGACATCAGCAACGCCCGCGCCAAAGCACTGCTGCGCAATCTGGAGCTGTTCGGAAGCGAAAACGTGCTTGTCACCAATGAGACCCCGGCAGGCCTTGTAGACGTCTTCCCGGGCTTCTTCGATAAAATCCTCGTGGATGCACCGTGCTCCGGCGAGGGCATGTTCCGGAAAGACGAGGCAGTCATCGGCACCTGGACCCCGGAGCGGCCGGATTTCTTTGCGGATCTGCAGCGCGAGATCACCTCGAATGCTGTCAAAATGCTGCGTCCGGGCGGCCTCATGATGTATTCGACGTGTACCTTCGCCCCGCAGGAGGACGAGGGAACCGTTTCTTTCCTTCTGGAAAACTTCCCGGAAATGGAACTGATCGAGATGGAAGGCTACGAAGGTTTTTCAAAAGGCAATCCAGTCTGGGGAAACGGCGATCCGGAGATCGAAAAGACCGTGCGCATCTGGCCGCACAAAATGAACGGCGAGGGCCATTACCTTGCCCTGTTCCGCAAAAAAGGCGAAGCCATTCCTTATGAGACAGAAGAAAAACCGATCGAAAAGAAAAACAAAAAACAGAAAAACCGGAAAAAAGACCGCGGAACGGAAGCACCGGGTCCGTCGAAAGCAGAAAAACAGATCCTTTCCGATTTCCTGTCCCGAATGACAGCACCGATCCCGGTGGAGGAACTGGAAGTCCGCGCCGGAAAAGTATACCATTCCCCGTCCCTGCCGGATGGCGTGCGGAATCTTCATTTCCTGCGGAACGGTCTGTATCTCGGTGAACTGAAAAAAGACCGTTTCGAGCCGTCACAGCCGTTTGCCGTGACACTCTCCGCGGACAAGTTCAAAGATTACATGAATTTAAAGGCAGATGACGAGCGTACCGAAAAATATCTCCACGGTGAGACAATTTCCGTAGAGCCGGGAGAGACCGCATCGCCGTCGGGCTGGAAGCTGGTCTGCGTCGATGGATTCGGCCTTGGATGGGGCAAACTGGTCAATGGAACCTTGAAAAATAAGTACCCTGTTGGATGGAGAAAGTAGAAAAATCATGCCAGTTTTTGCAGGAAAAACGTCGAAATATTACAAAGTTATTAACAGAAATTAAAAAAGACTTTCATTTCAGACATACTTGTGTTATAATGGCAAAGTACGGCGGAAAAAAAGACCCATTTTCCGCAGTAACTTGGAGTGACAATCAGCAACAGAACGTAATAAGTATGAGGTGTACGACATGAAAAAAAAGAAATTATTCAGCCTGGTTTTGGCCACAGTGCTTACGGCAGCGACCGTTCTGCCATGCTATGGTGCCAGTACAAAGGAGAAAATTTCAAATGCTCAGGCAGAACAGGCTGCCGCACAGTCTCAGCTTGACAGCATACAGAGCAGGATTGACGAACTCAATTCCAAAAAGGGACAATCAGAAGAATATCTTTCCGAACTGAACCAGCAGCTGGACGATCTGCAGAATCGTCTGCAGGAGCTTCAGGACCAGTATGATGCGAAGCAGAACGAACTGGTACAGATTCAGGCAGATCTGGAAGATGCAAAAGCAAAAGAAGAAGAGCAGTACGAGGCGATGAAGCTCCGTATCCAGTATATGTATGAAAATTCCTCCGGAAACGGATACATGGCAATGCTCTTTTCTTCCAAAAGCATTTCAGAGCTGATCAGCCGGGCAGAATACATACAGAAAATTTCCGATTTCGACCGCGATCTTATGCAGGAGTATGAGGACACGGTAAACCAGGTAAAAGAAAAAGAAACACAGGTGCAGGAAGAGCAGGCAGCGATCGTAGAACTGCAGCAGCAGAGCAGCGATCAGCAGGAAGCCATCCAGGAGCTGTACGCAGCAGCTTATCAGGAACTCCGTACCTACTCCGCAGAGCTGGACGATGCAAAATCCAGCGAGAGTGCACTGGTAGATGAAATCAACAGCAAAGCAGATGCAATCAACGACCTGATCCGTCAGGCGAAAGAAGAGGAGATTGCAGCGCAGAAGAAAGCAGAAGAGGAAGCAGCCGCAGCAGCCGCCGCACAGCAGGCTGCCGCAGAAGCTGAGGCAGAGGCCGCCAGAAAACAGGCAGCCGAGGCCGCAAGAGTCGCAGCCGCAGAAGCAGCAAATGCCGCAGCGAAAGCAGATACCGATACAGGCAGCAGCTCCGGAAGCAGTTCTTCGGACAGCAGCGCATCCTCCACGACAACGGAGAGTCCATCCGCGTCAGATACTTCCAGCAGCTCCTCCAGCGGAACATACCTTGGAAGATTTAAACTGACAGGCTATTGCTCCTGTTCCATCTGTACCGGACAGTGGTCCGGCGGATCCACCGCGAGCGGAACCACACCGACCGCAGGAAGAACGATCGCCATGGGCGGTGTACCATTCGGAACGAAACTGATGATCAACGGCCAGGTTTACACGGTAGAAGACCGCGGAACCGCTTACGGCCACGTAGACATCTTCTGCAGCAGCCATTCCGAGGCGCTGAGCTTCGGCGTGCAGTATGCAGATGTATATCAGCTGAGCTGAGAAACAAAGATAAGAGATATGCCGGAACAGAACTTCCGGCATATCTCTTTTTTTGACTTTCTCAGAAACTGTCATTCTAAAAGAACACCAAAAAGGCCGCAAACCCGTGTAAAATGTACCTTTTGAAGCAATAATAAAAAAAATTAAAAAAATTTCAAAAAAGGTGTTGACATTCCTATAGACATCATATATAATAGCTATTGTTGACGGACGAGAGTTCAGAAAACAAAAAATCGAAGCGTGGCTCAGTTTGGTAGAGCGCTGCGTTCGGGACGCAGAGGTCGTGGGTTCGAATCCCGTCGCTTCGACTGGAATGAAAATGCCGAAAGCCTTGACAATCAAGAGTTTCGGCATTTTTTCGTATGTCAGAAAGAGAACAGGAAAACAGGGAAAAATATCTGGTCACGAATTTAGTCACGAATTTTTCAGACCGATAGGAAAAGAGTACACGAGGAGGAAATTTTTGTGAAAGCATTATTTTTTGATATTGATGGAACGTTACTGAGTGAGATTACAAAAGAAATTCCGCAGAGCGCGCTCGATGCATTGAAAAAGACAGCGGAAAAAGGAAATCTTACGTTTATTAATACCGGCCGCACCTGGTCGGAGCTGCCCGAGGAGCTGAAAAAGCTTCCGTTTTCCGGATTTCTGTGCGGCTGCGGGACCTATCTGCGCCGGGACGGCGAAATCCTGATGCATCAGACGATTCCGAAAAAGCGCTGTGAGGAAATCCCGGTTATTTTAAAGGAGTGCAGGATCGGCATGATTCTGGAGGGAACGGATAATGTTTATTTTTCGTCGGAGGTATCCCGTTTTCGGGAGGTCGAGCAGACCCGTGCCTATTTCGCAGCTGTCGGAATCGGACTCGCGGAGACAGCGGAGACAAAAGGAATCATTTACGATAAATTTTGTATCGTAACCGATGCACAGTCTGATATAGAACGTATGTACCGTGAATTTGAGCAGGAGTTTGATATCATGGATCGCCGCGGCGGTGTATACGAAATCGTTCCGCACGGCTGCAGCAAAGGAACAGCTGTGGACTATGCGCTGAAACAGTTTCAGCTGGAGAAAGAAGATGCATACGTATTTGGCGACAGCAGCAACGACCTTACCATGTTCCGGTGCGGCGCACACACCATTGCGCTTGGAAAACATGATGAGATTCTGGATCCGTACACAGAGTACGTAACCGATACCGTCGAGCGGGACGGCGTGGCAAAGGCGATGGAGCATTACGGATTGATCTGACAGAAAAAAAGAAAAAAAGAAAGCGAAGGGGCGCATTTGAAAAGAAATTTTCAGGTGCGCCCCTTTGGTTGCAATTTTTTGAAAAAGGAAACAAGAAAAGCAGCGTCTGAAAAGGTATGTGCATTGCAAAGTAAAAAATTTCATGGTAATATAAAAATGAGTTTTTATGTATATTTGTAATGATACCAGGAGGTGAGCGTTCAGAAGTTCCATGGAAACAGAAAAAAATCAGATAAATAAAAAAAGCCTCAGATACCGTTTTACAGCAGGAACGATCGGAGTAAGTGTCTGGCAGCAGGAATGAATGCTCACTTGGCAAAGCCTATAAAAATTGAAAACATAAAGAGAATTTTGTGTGAATATTGTGTGTAGTGGTTGCAACTTCTCAAATCCGTATACCTGTTTTTCACGTTTTGTAGGATATTATAACGTAAATGTAAAACTGGCAGGGACAGGTTCTCTGTATACAGATAAAAGCAGGATAATGAAGTATAAAACAGAGAGAGGATTTTTATAAAATGGAAAAGTATGAAGACAAAATATATTCTTTAGGTGAGGCTGTAACGGGACAGACACAGGCTATGTCACAGGCCGTACAGAAAACACTGGAAAATAATGGCGGGGTAGGTATAATGACAGGATCTTATGACCAAAACCTGTCTATTTTGTCTGTGAATAATCTGCTGTTGCATAGTACAGGATATACATTCGATACTTTCATGGAACAGACAAAAGGCTCATTGAGAAACTTCTTTTATGACGAGGAAGATAGACAGGAGCGAGACCATTTTTTACAGCTTCACGGAACAGGGGAAGCACAGATCCTTGCAGCAGACGGTACAGTGAAAAATGTACGGCTTTGTAAAGAGGATGTGACAGATGAGGTGGGCAGACAGATCTGGGTTATGTCCGTACAGGTCAACTGGGATCATGTAAATTTGACACTGCTCAATGAGGCTATCTGTTCCGGCTTCTGGTATTTTGACTGTGACGAAAACAGTGAGATTGTGAATGCAAACTGGAGTCATGAATTCCGAAAAATGCTTGGCTATCATGACACTCTGGACTTTCCGAATAAACTGGAATCCTGGTCAGATCTTCTGCATCCACAGGATAAAGAAAGAGTAATGGTGCAGCTTCAGGCGGCAATTAAGGATAAGACGAACCAAATAAAATACCAGGTAGAGTATCGTATGAGAATGAAGGATAATCAATACCAGTGGTTTCGGGCATCGGCAGAAGTAATACGCCGTCTGGATGGTTCTGCCAGCAGGATTGCCGGGATTATTATTAACATTGATGGGGAGAAAAAAGAAATCATGCAGGCACAAAAATCTGCTGCTTTCCACCGGGCTTTTACGAAAGCAGATTTGTGTGAGTATTATGTAAATCTGGAAGCGAATACTTTTGATACATTTAAGGTTGAACCGTCCCTGATGACAGTCTTTGAACAGAGTCATACATGGGATGAACTGATCCGTCATTTTGTGGATTACTATGTTGTGGAGACAGATAAGAAGGCGGTATCCTCTTTTTACGACCGTGGTTATATTGCAGAAAGGCTGAAGGGTCTGGAAACCGAATTGGCTTTAGAGTGCCGTATCACTCTGAATGGAGAAAAACGATGGGTCCGCAATGTGGTCATACGTGGCGAAATAGAGGATTCAGAATATGCCATGATCTTTCTGCGTGATATCACAGAGGCAAAGGTAGAGAGCGCACGGCATCTGCAGATGGCAGCGGATAATGCTTCCATGGAGCAGATAATTCAGAGTATTGTGCGTCTGGTTGACCGCTTTGTTGTCTGTGATCTGGAAAATGACAGATATGAATTCTACAATCTGAATGGACAGATGATATATAAACCTCTGGGATTTTATCATGATTTTCAGATGCAGGTTCTTGAAAAATATAAGACACTGGAACCATTGGGAGCTATAGATATCCTGACAGCCCCGGATAATATTCGGAAAAAACTGAAAAGTGAAAATGATATTTATAAGTTTGAGTATTGTAGCCTGGATGAAAAGACTTATAAAATCGCTTCTTATATTCCTTTGGAATGGAAGAATGGAAAGCTGGAAAAGGTATTGCTGGCATCCATGGATGTGACACAGGAGAAGAAAGCAGAGATTGAATCCCGTCAGGCACTGAAAGAGGCTTACCGGTCTGCAGAAAATGCAAACCGTGCGAAAACAGAATTCCTTTCCAATATGTCCCACGATATCCGGACACCGATGAATGCCATTGTCGGCCTGACAGCAATTGCAGGAGCAAATATTGAGAGCCAGGACAGAGTCATTGAATGTCTCAGCAAAATTACAAAATCAAGCCGTCATCTGCTGGGGCTGATTAATGAAGTGCTGGATATGGCACGTATTGAAAGTGGAAAAATGACGCTGGCACAGGAGGATTTCAATCTGCCAGATCTGGTGGATAATCTTATAACACTCACAAAACCGGTGATTGATGAACATAAACACAATTTAGATATACACATTAATCACATTGAACATGAGAGTGTCTGTGGTGACAGCCTGAGAATCCAGCAGGTATTTGTGAATCTGATGAGTAATGCGGTCAAGTATACACCGGATGGTGGGAATATTACTTTTTCCATAGAGGAAAAGCCAAATGGATTTTCGGAACTTGGATGCTATGAATTTACGATTGAAGATAATGGGATCGGTATGTCACCGGAATTCCAGAAAATCATGTTTGATCCTTTCAGCCGCGCAGATGACCATCGGACAACCAGAGTCCAGGGAACAGGTCTGGGAATGGCAATCAGCAGAAATATTGTGAACCTGATGAATGGTAATATTAAAGTGGAAAGCACCTTACATAAGGGAACTAAAATTACAGTAACAATTTATCTGGAACTTCAGGAAAAAGAAAAAGAACAGGACAGAAATCTGATGAATCTACCTGTTCTGGTTGTGGATGATGATAAGACATGTTGTGAAAGTACAGTTGCCACATTGAAGGAGATTGGGATTACAGGCGAATGGGTTCTCTCCGGCAGAGAAGCCGTTGAGCGCTGTCATGCACGTCATGAGCTAAAAAATGATTACTTTGCTGTTATTTTAGATTGGAAAATGCCGGATATGGACGGAATTGAAACAGCCAGACAGATCCGGAAACGGATAGGGAAAGAGATTACCATTATTGTACTGACATCTTATGAATTCAGCGAGATCGAAGAAGAAGCAAAGGCTGCAGGCGTAGATGCTTTTATTGCAAAACCGCTGTTCCGTTCCCGTTTGACGGCTGCATTGCGGCAGTTTACTTCTGGCAGAAAAGAAAAAACAGCAAGAAATTATCTGGATGAGCTGTCTGAAGCAGATTACACAGGAAAAAGAATTCTGCTGGTCGAGGATAATGAGTTAAACAGAGAAATTGCTGTTGAAATTCTGCAGATGACAGGGGCGGAAGTGGAAACGGCAGAAAATGGAAAAATTGCAGTTGAAAAAGTAGAAGCTTCTCCGAAAGGCTTGTATGACCTTATTTTTATGGATATCCAAATGCCTGTCATGAATGGTTATGAGGCAACCGCAGCAATCAGGAGCCTTCCGGGTGAACAGGGAAAACTACCGATTGTTGCCATGACAGCAAATGCTTTTGCAGAAGATGTACAGCTGGCAAAAAATACAGGCATGAATGGACATATCGCGAAACCGCTGGATATGAATAAGCTGAATGATGTTCTGGAAAACTGGCTGTAATTGTTTCCCAATTATTGAATTAATGATTTTATCAGGAAAGAATGAGGAAAATACGAGGATGAAAAAGGCAAAACAATGTCTGATAGCATTACTGTCAGGTGCGTTTTTAGCAATTACTGTTTTGTCTGGCTGTGGACAATCTCAAAAAGCAGTATCTAAAAATGACGATCACCTTACCGTGTATCTGTGGGAAAATCGTTTAATGAAAAATATTGTACCCTATATCCATGAGCAGTTTCCAGATCAGGATATTGAGTTTATTACCGGTAACAATGATACCGATTTATATAGCTATTTTGAGGAACATGGTGAACTGCCGGATATCATAACCGTACGTCGATTTTCTGGAAAAGATGCACAGGATCTGGAGCCATATCTAATGGATTTTGCTTCTTATGATGTGGTTTCCAGGTATTACTCTTATGCATTGCAATATTACAAAAATTCAAAAGATGAGATCCAGTGGCTTCCTATCTGCGGTATACCGCAGACGATTATTGCCAACAAGACATTGTTTGAACAGTATGGAATCAAGATACCGAAAAACTATAAGGAATATGCACAGGCATGCCAGCAATTTTATGATAATGGTATAAAACCGTATTCCCTGGATCTTGCAGAAGACTGGTCTGCTCATGAGGTGATTCAGACAGGTGCAATTGGGGAATTCATGAGTCTGGATGGAATTGAATGGAGAAGCTCAGCTGAAAGTGCATCAGGGGATATCGCGTTTGATGATGCATTATGGAAACGTATTTTTTCAGAAACCAATACATTTTTAAAGGACTCACATTTTACAAGTGATGATATCAGCGTCGATGTTAATACTGCAACGCAGATGTTCCTTGAGGGAAAAGCAGCAATGTTTCATGGTTATCCGGCACTTATGCAGGAATTTCAGGAACAGATGGATGCAGAATTAACTCGTATACCGTTTTTTTCACAGATTTCGGATGAAGCTTTTATAAATATGACCCCTTCTCTGAATATTGCATTTAACAAAGAACTGGAAAAAGATCAGGAAAAACTGGACCTGGCATTCGATGTCCTGGAGTGTATGATTTCAAAAGAAGGACAAACATTGATCGCAGATGGAAAGGGTGTAATTTCATTAAATGTAGATGTTCCAAACATGATGGAAGATGTACCTGGACTGGAAGATGAAATTAATAATAATTCTGTTTATATCCGATATTCTGCTCAAAAATCATTTTATGCCAGTCTTGAGGCTGTTCACAGATTATTGTCAGGGGAAATGGATGAAACACAGGCTTATGATGCTTTTCGCAGCACAATGAACAGTAAGGATTCAAAAGAAGAAACCACAGTTAATTTTGAAAATGAATATTCCATTTCGCTAAATGATAAAAACGGTCGTGATGCGGCATCTTCTATTTTAACTACGATTAGAGAAGAAAAGGATGCTCAGCTGGCTTTGGCACCATATTATTATTTTACTTCCTCCATTTACAAAGGGGAGTGTACCTGCAGCCGGGTTGGTCTGATGACAGCAAAGAGTTCAGATACACCATTATACCTGGCAAAAATCAATGGCAAAGAGATTTATGAACTTGCGGAGAAATATCTTGCTGATTCTGATGAGAAATTCCATATAACCAATAAATATGAATTACCAATTGCATCCGGTATGAAAATAATCGTCAGGCAGGAGGAAAACGGATTCTCATTAAAGGACATAGAAGTAAATAAGAAAAAAATCGACAAAGAAAAGGAGTACTCTATTCTTCTTACAGAAACCACAATGTCTGTTTTGAAAAAAATAAATCCGGAATGTGAGATCAGGCGGCTTGGTAACACAACATTATCAAGTGCATGGACCGCAGCAATGGAAAACGGACAGCAGCCGTCAGCACCGGAAGATTATATAGAGGTTGAAAAATAAAAGTGGGAACAGAACAGGCGAAAACAAAAAGAAAAAAGATGATAGTACCATTGTTCTTTTTAATTCTTATCTTTTTAAACTTAATTTTTGTAAAGCTCCTTTTGAACAGGATGAACAGCTATATCGCAGAAAACGGGAAAAGCAGTATGGGAGCAGTTGTTGAACAGATACAGCAGACCTATGATCTGCAGGTGAATGGATACTACAGTCGGCTGCATATGCTTGAGGATTTTCTTACTCAAGAGGGAGTGAGATCTATTGAACTGGATAGAAACAAGAAGTTCTTTGAGGCATGGCAGAAAGAATCTGAAAGTACACTTATATTTCTCCAGGAAAATGGAAAGGCAATAACCACTGATGGAACAAAACTTCGGGTTGACATGCCAAGTAAACTTTTGTTGGATTTGAGGAACGGATATAATATTGGAAAATTGGTTTCTCTTGATTACAACCAGAAGAAAAAAGATGGTTATCTGGTTGCAATTCCATGTCAGGAATATACGATTAATGGGGAAACTTATACGGCAATTGGAACCTTGTATGATCATTCAAAATTAGATTCCATGTTAAGTGTGAAAAGCTATAACGGGAATGCGTATCTGTTTATGCTGGATAACGACGGAAATATTACTTATACAAATCAGAAAGAAGATAAATTTTTCAGGAACTATTTCTTGTTAAAGCATTTAAAAGGAGATCAGGCTATCACTGAGGAAGAGGCTGATTCTCTTCAAAAAAAGCTGGATGGCAGAGAACAGGGGGTAGAACTTGTGGAAAGTGACAAACCTTACTATCTGGGATACTGTCCAATAGAAAATAATAACACCATGCTGATTTGTATTGTAGAAAAAAGTGTTGTAGATAATGTACTGAGAGATTATCAGAAAACAATAGTGTTTGAAACAATACTCATGGCAGGTTTTATACTTTTGCTTTTTGCCGGATTATTCTACAGTATTTCCAGACGCAGTCTTGCTGAGCAAAAAGCTGAATACGAAAAAAGAAATAATGAGATTCAGACGCAGGCAATGAAGGAAATGGAGGAGTCCAATAAAAAACTGAAAAAAGCAAAGGACATTACAACGGAAGCCTTGCAGACTGCTGAAAATGCAAATAAGGCGAAAACAGATTTCCTGTCCAATATGTCACATGATATTCGTACACCAATGAATGCAATTATCGGCATGACATCATTGATCAGACATGATGCCGGTAATAAAGCGAAAGTAATAGAGTATGCAGATAAAATAGACATTTCATCACAGCATCTGTTAGGAATCATTAATGATGTTCTGGATATGAGCAAAATTGAGGCAGGAAAAACAGTTTTTAAGTATACCGATTTTTCCATCTTGGATTTTATTACAGAACTCAATACCATATTCCATTCACAGATAGACGAAAAAAATCAGACTCTTACAATCATAAAAGAAAACATCCGGCACGAGTGGGTGAACGGAGATCAGGTTCATCTGATGCAGATTTTCAGCAACTTGGTTTCTAATGCAGTGAAGTACACGCAGGAAGGTGGAAAAATTCAGTTTCTGGTAGAAGAATGTGAGACAAAGTCATCTGTCTACGCAAAGTACCGTTTCTTAGTCAGCGATAATGGCATGGGAATGTCGGCAGATTTCAAAGATACAATTTTTGATGCTTTTACTCGTGCTGAAAGTTCTATGACGAATAAGATACAGGGAACTGGTCTTGGAATGGCTATTACCAAAAATCTGGTTGAAGCAATGGGAGGCACCATTGATGTGGAGAGTGAACTGGGCCAGGGAAGCTGTTTTGAGGTTCTTATAGATCTGAGAATAGCAGAAGATAGATTTGTTTCTTCAGCAGAACAGGTAGAAAAGGATGAACCGGCTGGCAATGTCCTGAAAGGAATGAGGTTTCTGTGTGCAGAGGACAATGAGCTGAATGCAGAAATCCTGATGGAATTGTTAAAGATTGAGGATGCAGAGTGTACAATCTGTGAAAATGGTAAAAGGGTCTTAGAGGCATTTGAGCAGTCTGCTCCGGGGGATTATGACATGATCCTGATGGATGTGCAGATGCCGGTTATGAATGGTTATGAGGCAACAAAAGCAATCCGAAGAAGCTCCCATGAACTGGCAAAGACAATTCCAATCATTGCTATGACCGCCAATGCATTTTCTGAGGATATTCAGCATTCTCTGGCAGCCGGTATGAATGCCCATGTTTCAAAACCGGTTGAGATGAAGGTACTGGAAAAGACGATCAGAAGCATAAAATCCGGCGGGGGGCACCGAAATGCAGCTCATTGAACAGTGACAAATGGATATGGAAAAGAGCTGATGAAAGAATCTCGCATTGCCAGAACTTTCAATCAGCTCTTTTTTAGCATCAGTTCCCTCTTGACATTTTTTCATTTCCTGCTATACTTATCAAAAGTAATTACTAAAGATAACTAATTTTTAAACAGAAAGGAACCTTTTCCATGACACAGGAAAAATTAAAGCAGTTCCTGGATGCGTGTTTTGATGCAAAGCGTCTGATCGAGAAGCTCCCGGACCTGCCGGACGGTATGAAGCCGCGGCAGGTGCATGTGCTGGATGCGGTGAATGAGATTCAGAAAAAGCAGGGCTTCTGCCGCGTCAGCGACATCAGCAGCTATATGAACACAACGCTGCCGAGCATCACCAAGCTGGTGCAGGAACTGGAGGAGAGAAATCTTCTCGTGAAACAGGCGGATGAAAAAGATAAGCGCGTGATCAACCTGACACTGACCGAAGAGGGAAAAGAGTTTGTGGAACTCCGCGTGACGCACTTTCACGGGGAATGGGCATCCCGCCTGCCAGATCTGGACGACGCGGTGGTGGACGAATTTGTGCATGCAATCACACGGATGCAGGAAACGATGCCGGGAATAAAAGGAGTGAAAAACAATGGCAAAAGAAAATAAGAAAGAAATATCGTTTGTAGAGGGACCGATTTTCCAGTCCCTGATCCGCTTTGCGCTGCCGGTGCTCGGCGCGCTGATTCTGCAGGCGGCTTACGGTGCGGTCGACCTTCTCGTGGTCGGCTGGTTCGGCGATGCGTCGAGTATTTCCGCTGTCGGAACCGGAAGCAACTTCATGCAGATGGTAACACTTATCATCACCAGCCTTGCGATGGGTTCGACCGTTATGATCGGCCAGCACATCGGCGAGGGCAAGCCGGATAAGGCCGGCAAAACCGTGGGAACCTCGATTGTTCTGTTCGCCATCATCGGTATCGCCATGACGGTGATTCTGGAGCTGTTCGCAGGTCCGATTGCCAATATTTTACAGGTCCCGGCGGAGTCTTTTGACAAAACCGTCCTCTACCTGCGGATCTGTTCCGGCGGTATTCTGATCATCATCGCGTACAACGTCATCAGCAGCGTGCTTCGCGGAATCGGTAATGCAAATCTGCCGCTTTTATTCGTCGGCATCGCCTGCGCAGCCAATATTGCCGGAGATCTGTTCTTCGTCGGTGTGCTGAAACTGGACGTTGCGGGAGCAGCGCTTGCGACGGTTCTGGCGCAGCTGATTTCTGTCATCGCCTCCATGGGTGTGTTGAAAAAAGGCAATCTGCCGATTGAATTCAAAAAAGAAGACTGCCGCATCGACCATGACGAGCTGAAGAAAGTCCTGAACGTCGGTGTGCCGATCGCGCTGCAGGAGACGACCGTACAGATTTCCTTCCTTGTGATCAACTCGATCATCAACGGCATGGGCCTTATGCCGTCCGCCGGATACGGTGTGGCGCAGAAGCTGACCTCATTCATCATGCTGATCCCGTCCTCTGTGATGCAGTCTGTGTCAGCATTCGTGGCACAGAACACCGGAGCCGGAAAGAAAGACCGCGCGTGGAAGGGCTTCCTCACCGCAATCGCAACGGGCTGCTCTCTTGGAGTTGTGATTTTCTGCATCGGTTTCTTCGGTGGAAGTGTCATCTCCAGAATCTTCACGAGCGATCCGGCCGTTATCGAGCAGAGCGCCGCTTACCTGCGCGGTTTCGCACCGGAATGTATTCTGACCTGTGTGCTGTTCAGCAGCATCGGATACTTCAACGGCCGCGGCATCAGCATCCCGGTTATGATCCAGGGAATCACCTCCGCCTGCCTGATCCGTATTCCGCTGGCGCTGTTCTTCTCACACCTGCCGAATACGAACCTGACCTTCGTCGGCATGTCCACCCCGATCACAACCGTATACGGCATCTGCTTTTTCATGATCTGCTTTGCACGGTTAAAGAAAAAAGGGCAGATGTAATTGAATCAAACATAACAGAACTGCCTGGGAAACGGCACGGAGCGATCCGCCGTTTCCCAGGCAGTTTTTGGTATTGTTTGTCCGGAACTTTTTTGATACAATACAGACAGAAAGAGCGGAACCCTGTTCAGAAGGGACAGAACAGACGGAAAGGGGAAGAGGAGTGGATAACAGAGAAATCATCAATGAGACACTGGTCCATCTGTTTCACGAGATACAAAAACTGGAAGAAGAGGCGATCATTACCGAGGATTTCAAGGATCTGACGAACAACGATATGCACATCATAGAAGCCGTCGGCCTGGAGGGCGGCAATATGTCATCGATCGCGGCAAAGCTCGACATCACGGTCGGATCGCTGACAACGTCGATGAACAGTCTGGTGAAAAAAGGCTACACCGAGCGGGAGCGCAGCGAGAAGGACCGCCGGATCGTCTACATCCACCTGACCGGAAAGGGACGGCAGGCATTCCATCATCACGCAAAATTCCACGAGCAGATGACGGATGCCGTGATGGCGGAACTCGGAGAAGAGGAAGTGCAGGTGCTCGGGAAAACGCTGAAAGCGCTGACGGACTTCTTTCGGTCATATAAAAAATAGAAACAAAAAGGCTTTTGCAGCCGGGACAGAATCAGAAAAATCTGTCCGGTATGCAAAAGCCTTTTTCGCATGGAAACGCATAAAAAAATGCTATTTTTCTACGCCGTTCTTCTCACAGATATCCGCGAGCACACACCGTTCACAGTGCGGTGTCGTCCGCGCAGTACAGACCTCGCGTCCGTGCTCCACAAACCGGTGGCAGAGCGAGCTTCCTTCTTCCGGCGGCACAATTTTCCAGAGTGCCATCTCCACCTTCTTCGGATCCTTGCAGTCATGCACGAGCCCGATGCGGTTGCACAGCCGGATGCAGTGCGTATCCGTCACAATCGCAGGCTTTTTGAATACATCGCCCATAATCAGGTTCGCACTTTTCCGTCCCACGCCCGGGAGCTTCAAAAGTGCGTTAAAGTCATCCGGCACCTGGCTGTGGTACTCGTCGCGCAGCATGCGCATGCAGGCATTGATGTCGCGTGCCTTGCTCTTTCCAAGACCGCACGGCCGCACAATTTCCTCGATTTCCTCCGGTGTCGCGTTTGCCAGCGCATCGATATCAGGATACTTTGCGTAGAGATCCTCCACCACAACATTGACCCGCGCATCGGTGCACTGTGCGGCCAGGCGGACACTGACGAGCAGCTTCCACGCCTGGTCATAGTCAAGCGTACAGTCGGCGTCAGGATATTCTTGTTTCAAACGTTCAATGACGGCAAGCGCCAGTTCTTCTTTTGTCATCGTGTTAAACTCCCATTCTCAAAGATATTAAAACAGCGAAAGCTATCAGGATCCTTTCTCGCGTGCTGCCTTCCGAAGCTGCAGCGGCGTCGTGTGAAACCGCTCGCGGAAGAGGCGGTGAAACAGTTTATCGTTTGTAAAACCATGCTTTTCCGCGAGCGTGCCGACCGGCAGATCCGTGGCGATCAGGTCGCGGTAGATGCGGGAAAGACGGTAGGAATTCAAGTATTCCAGATACGTCGTTTCCATGTTCTGGCGGAAGAACCGGCAGAAATATTCCGGCTGCAGCGAGACAACATCGGCAGCCTCCTTCAGCGTAATCGGCCGCTGGTAATTTTCCTGCGTGTACGTCAGAATCGTATCGAGCCGTGTCTGCGTCCGGGAGCTCATCGGGTGGTGCGCAAGCGGGCTCTTCTCGGAAAATTTCGTGTAGAGCAGATCGAGAAACGTAAAAAGCTCCCGCTGGAACGTCAGAAGATAGCCGTCGGGCATTTCCTCATGAAGCTGCATCATCGAAAGCAGAAGACGCCGGAACTGGCTGATATTTTTCTGCACTTCCGGATTCGTACTGTCGTAGTCAATCGAGAACCAGAGCTGTGACGGATCAGGCAGATAGTTCGCAAGGAACGCATCCGGAATCTGCATCAGAATCGAGCGGTTTCCCGTGGACGGACAGCGCGCCGTGTGGATACGCCCGGAATTGATCAGCAGAAATTGACCCGGAAGGACGGTCTTTGTGCGGTCCGAGAGCGTGACAATGGAGGAACCCTCCAGAATATAAATAATTTCCAGCGCGTCGTGCCAGTGCGGCGGCGAAAAACTGCCGAAATCGTCGGTTACACGAAATTCGATGCTGCGGTTCGGCTGCAGCGTGATGTGTTCCTGGCGTGTCTGGCGCGGCAGATGATCTTTGCGTGGCATAAAAAACTCCTTTTTTGTTCAACTTAGTGTATCACTATCTTATCACGAAACCCCCGAATTGGGTATAGCAATTTTTGTATGAAGTTGTTATAATAAATGAACACAAAGCCACGTCACATACGGCTTCGTGCAAACTCAATCTAAAGAAAAGTGAAGGAAGAAAACGTATGTATCAAGTATGGAGTAACTTTTTAAATCCCGGCCAGATCGCCATGCTGGGAATCGTGGTCACCTTTCTGCTGACCTTTCTGGCGTTAAAGCATCCATTTTCCTTTCTGCCGAGCGATCACGGCAGAGAATTTGCCGTAAACGGCGGCCTCTCCCGCGGAAAACTGCGCGGCGTCGGCCTCGTGATCGTCATCTGTTTCCTGATCGGAAGCGTATTGTTCCTGCCTCTTGGCGCCGAGTATGTGATCTACGCGATCCTGCTCGTCTGCATCATGCTGAGCGGCTACCTCGACGATGCATCCGAAACCCCGTGGAGCGATTACAAAAAAGGCGCGATTGACCTCGTCATCTCCATTGTGACCGTCATCACCTTTGTGAATTACAATTCCACCACGATCTACTTCGGAAGCATGTCCCTTACCATTCCGAAAGTGGTCTACATAATCCTCGGCATCATCCTGATCTGGATTTCGATCAACGTTACAAACTGTTCCGACGGTGTCGACGGACTCTGCGCGAGCCTTTCCTGTGTGGTTATCTTCGCGTTCAGTATGATTTTCCACGATGTCCTCGGAAGCTTCACCGTAGCCAATTACCTGTTCGTGGCAGCGCTTCTCGCGTACCTGTATTTCAACACCTCGCCGAGCAGCATGCTGATGGGAGACGCCGGTTCGAGAGCACTTGGCTTCTACATCGCCATCCTTGCCATGCAGTCCCGCCATCCGTTCTTATATCTGCTGATGGCAGGCGTGATGATCGTCGACGGAGGAATCGGCCTTGTCAAAGTATTTTTACTCCGTTTCCTGAAAATCGCGATCCTCAAAAATACAAGAACACCGCTGCATGACCATGTCCGCCTGAAATACAAGTGGTCCGACAGTCAGGTTGTGATCCGCTTTGTGATCCTGCAGATCCTGCTGGCAGTTGTTGCCTATCTGATTGTGGCATAAAGAAAAAACAAAAGAAGAAAGATGGGAGTGTGTCCCGGCAAAAGTAACTGGAAATGCAACAGGATACTTTTGCGGGACACACTCCCGTTTTGCATATTGGAACCAGAAAAAGGTTCAAACCGGAAAAAAGATAATATCGCCGTATTTTTTCACAGAATCCTCCCTGTTTTCGACAGGAAAAGTGTGGTAGGATAAAATTACCAAAAAACGTCAGCCTGAAACAGGAATTCTGTAAAAAATGATGAAAAGAGAGTGCTTTTCATCCTCTGTTTCGGGCGCATCAAATCAGGAGGTAATGAAAAGATGAAATTCACAGAAGGTTACTGGCTTCCGAGTGAAAAAGCAAATGCATCCCATGCAATGCAGGCTTATGAAGTAGAGCAGATTCCAGGCGGTATGCGTATCCTGGCTACCACACGTCCGATCGAGCACAGAGGCATGACCCTGAACCTGCCGACCATCACCGTTGAGTTCGTAGCACATACACCGGACACCATCTCCATGGAGGCATGGCACTACGAAGCCTACGACAACAAAGTTCCGTCCTTCGACAAAACAGAGAGCGTATACGAGGACGTAACTGTAACGATCAACGAGGATGAGGCAGTTCTTGATACCGGAAGCGTACAGGTCCGCGTACAGAGAAAAGGTGTCTTTGCTTACACCTTCGAGGCAGATGGAAAAGTTCTGACCGGAAGCGGCTTCCGCAACCTTTCCTATATCAGATGGGACCGTCAGCAGAGCACCATGCTGCCAGCCCAGAATTACATGACCGAAAAATATCAGCCATATATGGTAAGCGAGCTCTCCCTTGGCGTCGGCGAGTGCGTATACGGCCTTGGCGAGAGATTTACTCCATTCGTAAAAAACGGACAGGTTGTAGACACCTGGAACGAGGACGGCGGTACGGCATCCGAAATCGGCTACAAATGCGTACCGTTCTACATGACAAACAACGGCTACGGTATTCTCGTTGACAGTACCGACAACGTTTCTTTCGAAGTAGCAAGTGAAAAAGTAGAGTATGTCGGCTTCTCCGTACCGGGCGAAAGAATCAAATACTATCTGTTCCACGGACCGTCACCGAAGAAGATCATGAACGAGTACACCGCGCTGACCGGACGCCCGGCACTTCCTCCGGCGTGGTCCTTTGGTCTGTGGCTGTCCACATCCTTTACCACAAACTACGACGAAGAGACTACCACATCCTTCATCGAGGGAATGGAAAAGAGAAATATTCCGCTGAGCGTTTTCCACTTCGACTGCTTCTGGATGCACGAATTCCACTGGTGCGATTTTGAGTGGGACAAGAAATGCTTCCCGGATATTCGCGCAACCTTAAAGAAATATCACGACAAAGGTCTTCACATCTGTGCATGGATCAACCCGTATATTGCACAGGGAACCGCATTCTTCAAAGAAGGCGCTGCAAACGGCTATCTGCTGCAGAGAGCAGACGGAAAAGGCGTATGGCAGACCGACAACTGGCAGGCAGGTATGGGCCTTGTGGACTTTACCAACCCGGATGCGGTTAAATGGTATACCGATAAACTGAGAACTGTTCTGGACTGCGGCGTAGACTGCTTCAAGACCGACTTCGGCGAGAGAATCCCGGTTGACGTTGTTTACCACGACGGAAGCGATCCGCAGGCAATGCACAACTACTATACATACCTGTACAACCAGGCAGTATTCAGCCTGTTAAAAGAAGTAAAAGGTGAGAACGAGGCAGTTCTGTTTGCAAGAAGTGCAACAGCAGGAAGCCAGAAATTCCCGGTACACTGGGGCGGCGACTGCTCTGCAAACTATCCGTCCATGGCAGAAACGCTGCGCGGCGGCCTTTCCTTCGCCATGAGCGGCTTCTCCTTCTGGAGCCATGATATCTCCGGATTCGAGAGCACCGCAACACCGGATCTGTACAAGAGATGGTGCGCATTTGGACTGATGTCTACCCACAGCCGTCTGCACGGATCCACAAGCTACCGTGTGCCGTGGCTGTTCGACGAAGAGTCCTGCGACGTAGTAAAATTCTTCACCAACCTGAAATGCTCGCTGATGCCGTACATTTTCCAGAAATCTGTAGAGGCACACGAGGAAGGAACCCCGGTAATGCGCCCGATGGTATTCGAGTTCATGAACGACCCGGCCGTTCCGTATCTGGATCAGCAGTACATGTTAGGTGATGCCCTTATGGTTGCACCGGTATTCCGCGAGGATAAAGTTGCACAGTACTACCTGCCGGAAGGCACCTGGACTGAGCTTCTGACCGGCGAGACAAAAGAGGGCGGAAGATGGTATCAGGGAACCTACGACTACTTCTCCATGCCGCTGTATGTAAGAGAGAACAGCATCGTAGTAAGAGGAAACTGCGACACCAAACCGGATTACGACTACGCTGACCACGCAACTGTTTGCGTATATCAGTTAAAAGACGCAGCCGAGACAAAAGTTCCGGATATCCACGGAAACAATGTATTCACCGTAAAAGCAGTGAAAGACGGCGACACAGTGAAAGTATCCGTAGAAGGTGCACATACGGAACTCAAAGTAGAAGTATTCGTCGGAAACGAGAAGAAAGAAGCTGTACTCGCAGCAGATGCGAACGAAGTTGTTGTTGCATAAGCATCGGAATGTAAGAATATAGGGAGAGGCACGGAAAAGCAAATTTTTCTGTGACCTCTCTTTTCAAAAAAGGAGAATAAAACAATGCGTTTTCAGACAAAAAATGGTGTGTTAATTGCACAGGTAAACGGAGAAACACTGCGGATTGAGCCGTGGGGAAAAGATTCCTTACGTGTCCGCGCAACCATGCTTCCGGAATTTTCCGGAAAAGACTGGGCGCTGACCGAAGTGCCGGAAAAAACAGAGGCAAAAGCAGAGCAGTTTGAGGTCGATCATCTGGAAATCGACGGATCGATGGGAAAAAGAACCAGCGCATCCATCACCAATGGAAAAATCCGTGCTGTGGTCAACTTTGCAGGAGTTATCACCTTCTACAAAGAAGAACAGGAAATTTTAAGAGAATATCACCGTTGCTACGACGGAACGATCAGCAAAGAGAGCCGCTGCTTAAAAACGGTCAACCGTGAGTGGAAAGGTGTGATCGGCGGAAGCGAATACGGCCTGAACCTGAAATTTGAGAGCAACGACGAAGAGAAAATTTTCGGAATGGGCCAGTATCAGCAGAAATACATGGATCTGAAGGGATGCACCCTGGAGCTGGCGCAGCGGAACTCCCAGATCAGCGTACCATTCGCCGTATCCAGCTTAGGATATGGTATGCTGTGGAACAATCCGGCTGTCGGACAGGTAACCTTCGGAAAGAACTACACCGAATGGACTGCACGCTCGACCAAAGATATGGACTACTGGCTGACCGCAGCCGATACACCGAAAGAGATCCTGGAAAATTACACCGCAGTGACCGGCCGCGCGCCGAAATTCCCGGAGGACCGTATGGGCCTGTGGCAGTGCAAGCTGCGCTACCGTACGCAGGAGGAAGTGCTTGAAGTGGCACGCCGCTACCAGAAGGAAGGCATCAAAATCGATCAGATTGTCATCGATTTCTTCCACTGGACCGTACAGGGCGACTGGAAATTCGATGAAAAATACTGGCCGAATCCAAAAGCCATGGTGGACGAACTGCATTCCATGGGAATCAAAGTTATCGTTTCCGTATGGCCAAGCGTAGACCGGAAGAGCGAGAATTTCTGGCCGATGCTGGACCGCGGCCTGCTGATTAAAACAGAGCGCGGCGCCCTGCAGACGTATGATTTCCAGGGGGACTGCGTGGAAATCGATGTGTTCAACCCGGAAACCAGAAAATACGTCTGGGAAGTCTGCAAGAAAAACTATTATGATTTTGGAATCGATGCCTTCTGGCTGGACAACTCAGAACCGGATTTCGGCGTTTACGATTTCGATCATTACCGCTATATCGACGGACCGGCTCTTTCCTGCAGCAATATCTATCCGCAGCTGTACAGCCGTGTCTTCTATGACGGCATGAAAGCAGAAGGAGAAGAAAATATTGTAAACCTGCTTCGCTGCGCCTGGGCCGGAAGTCAGAAATACGGAAATGTTGTATGGTCCGGCGATGTGCCGAGTACCTTTGAAGCCTTCTATGATCAGCTCCAGGCCGGCCTTAATATGGGTCTTGCCGGCATTCCGTGGTGGACAACCGATATCGGCGGCTTTATGACAGATGATGTCAACGACCCGGATTTTCAGCAGCTTCTGATCCGCTGGTATGAGTTTGCCGTTTACTCTGCTGTTTTTCGTATGCACGGCGACCGCGGACCGCACAACATTCCAACGCTCGATGACCGTGATTTTGGCGGCGGCTACCTGTATACCGGCCAGTCCAATGAACTGTGGAGCTATGGAGAAGAAAATTACCGGATCATGAAGAAATATTACGACATCCGCATCAGCATGCACGATTACATCAAACAGCTGTATGACGAGGCATCCGAAAACGGTTCTCCGCTGATACGTACCATGTTCTATGAGTTCCCGGATGACAAAAAATGCTGGGAGCTGCAGGATCAGTATATGTTCGGAAGCGAATACCTGGTAGCGCCGATTTTCCATCTGAACGAGTTCGAGCGTGAAGTATATCTTCCGGCAGGACGCTGGGAAGATACCAGAGACGGAAAAGTGTACGAAGGAGGACAGACCGTTCTTGCCGCCGCACCAATCGATTCGATTCCGGTATTCAAGAAAATAGCATAAGATCGTGTAAAAAGGTCAAAAAAGAAAACAGTACAGAAAAAACACACAGCGTGTGGAATTTTCTGTACTGTTTTTACTTTGTCTCTAACTGCGCATCAGATATCCATATTTGCGCATCTGTCGGCGTATGATTTGCTCAACACGCTGGCGGATTTCCAGAGGATAGTAATCGGCCAGAGAAGCCAGTTCCGTGCAGACATCTTTTGTAGTAAAGGAAAAGTGAAGCTGGATACCGTATAATTCCTCCGCAGCATCCAGCTGTGTATCAAAATCAGAGCTGAAAGGTTTGGCTTCGATGCGTTCCATACAAACATCCATCGGCAGATCCAGAGGGTAGTCATTGCTGGTGTCTGCAAACAGGCATAAACCCTGATCGAACAGAGGACTTAGAGAATATTGCTCTGTTTCTGTATCATATAGAACAGCGATGTTGTTGGTGTGCCGGTCTTCATTCAGAAAGAAGGCATCAATTTCCAGCATAGCGGTCAAATATGCGCCGAAGTTCTGAATTCCCGTCATGTTTTCTAACTGGTCTGCCAGAAAACGAATGCGTTCCGCAGGTTCTGAAAAAGCAGCAAGTGAGATTGCCAGACTGTCTCCGGTATTCTGACGGTACAGTTTTTCCAATGGGATCAGCATCTGATTTGCTTTTAGAAAATCAGGACTGGAACAGCCACTGCGGAGAGTGCCGCGGTATGCAATCCGAACAGGCTGATGCAGGACAAACGGGTGGGAAAGAGTGCTTTTTTGCAGTAAATGAGACACCAGTGTCTCCGAGAGTCCCTCATATCCCATATAGTCGGATTTGTACCAGATATTACCGATTTTCCACTTGAGCTGGTCCCCTTTTGAGGTGTGATCTGTTTTTTTGACAGGCAGCTGATTATCAAGACGGATCTGTTCCATGGCGTGCCTCCTTATTCTTCAGAATCAGGATCCATTGCTCGTCACCGGCCATTCGCCCATCTGTTTTTTCAATGATAAGCAGCGGATCATAAAAGGGAAGTCCCATTTCTTTTAAAATATCTTTGGCATGATCGCGTGTTTTGGGAAAACAGCGGCTTTCCAGAAACCAGGTAAAATCATCCCAGGTCGGATGCTCCACAACGCCAAAGGCACGAAGCGGAATTTTTTTTGTGTAATTCTGGATTGCAATTTTCTCATGACGGAAGTCGATATCAATCGTTGTGCAAAGCTGATCGCGGTAAAGAAAACACATCCGCGTTTTGACATCGGGATCCGTGCTGAAACAGTGAGCACGGGCAATTTGATTGTATACCGTCTGCCTGCTGACCTGAAAGGTGCGCGCGATCTCGGCAATACTTTTTCCCTGCTGCTGCATGGCAGCCATCTGAATGATTTGTGGCAGCGAAAAAGCAGGTTTTCTTCCAGCTGCATGGCGCAGGGCTTCTTTTTGGGCTAACTGCTGGTATTGTTCCGCGTCCTTGGAAAGCCTGCGCAGCTCCTTTGGATCTGTTGTTCCAAAGATCTCATAAATCTGCTGCTCAAATGTGTTTTTCATGCAATCACCTCGTTTCTGCCATTACTGTATCACAGAGATCTGAAAGCGTCAAGAAATCATTTATTGACAAAAAACGAACTGATTGAGAAAAGTTACGGCTCGCAGATGTCTGAGAACAGCAATCATGGCGATGAAAGAACTTCCCTGCAGTGCAGGCAAAAGCTTGGCAGAAAAAAGCAAAGGCAGACCCCATTCTGCGTGAAAAACTGCTTCAGACAAGGGAAAATCCGAATCCAATCCACGCATTCTGCGAAATCTGCCATGCCTATGGCGTTTCCATCTATGAAATGGATCTTGCCATGGCAGGTGAAGAATTTTACGCAGAAATCAAACGCAGCACCAATGGCGGCGGAGAAAATTCCCCGGCGCTTGAAGGGGAAGATGACTTCTATGAGCTGTTTCTGGCAGCGTTAGAAAATATATGATTTTTGCGAAGAATGTAAGTATTGATGAGTGTGGAAAGCTGCATGGACAGTGCCTGATGAACCTGCGAAGGGCTTGCCATGTCGTAGATGACACCGTCAAAAACTTCGAAGCGTTTCTCTTCTGGAAGCATTTCATACTGTTCCAGCGTGACTTTTTCGAGCTGTGGTTGAAGAACTGGCGTCATAAAATACACATCTTTTCCCAAAAATGAAATGAAATCGCTTAAAATTCTTTCTTTAAATGTTCTGCGAGAATCGTATCGTAATCGCCTTCGATTTCCTCATCGCGCCCTGCATACCGCAGATTGGTCTCCACGCCGACCGGCTCCACATCGTCTGCAAATTCCCAGATATGATACCGCAGACCGCGGTGCTCAAAGTCGATGCTTCCGCAGTTGTCCTCTTCCGTATAGGAAAACGTGATTTTTTTCTCGTTTAAGACAGATTGAATTTGTGTCATATGCATAAAGCGTGATACCTCCGATTTTGTAGTTATCTGGAATAAAAAACAGCTACATTTGTTTACATTAGTATAGAACAGGGCGGGAGAAAATTCAATCGAAATTCTGGTCAGAATCATCGCAGCAGCTCTCACACGCGGTGTGCAGAGACAGCACGGGGTCGGAACGACCATCAAACATTACGCCTGCAACAATCAGGAAGAAAACCGCCGCGGCGTATCGAGCATCGTCTCCGAGCGCGCTCTGCGTGAGATCTATCTGAAGGGCTTCGAAATTGCAATCAAAGAATCCCAGCCAAAGGCGATCATGACCTCCTACAACAAGGTAAACGGTGTCCACACCGCCAACAGCTACGATCTGTGCACAACCGCTGCAAGAAAGGAATGGGGCTTTGCCGGCATCATCATGACCGACTGGACCACAACAAACGCCGACGGAGGCTCCTCCGCCGCAAAATGCATCGCCGCCGGAAATGATCTTGTGATGCCGGGAACCGACACCGACCGCCGCGAAATCCTGGATGCGCTGAGTGCCGAAAATGACCAGTATCTCGAGAAAAAAGACCTGACCGCCTGTGCCCAGAGAATCCTGGAAATGATTTTTACTTCCAATTCATATGAATAATGCGGCGTTTTCAGGGATAAAATAACATCAGAAATAGCTGCCGCCACTTCGTAAAGCAAAATTTTCCATGCGGGCTTTGAATGTTACAGTTCGCTGAGATGCAGTGAACTGTAACATTCAAATAGTTGGGCAATTTCACGATTGAAATTTCCCATAACATGTATTAGAATATAAATGATATCAATAAATACGAGGACGTGAAAAGAATGTCAGGATTAAGTAACACACAATATTTTAAAGTAAAAACAGAGCCGGAGATTCAGGTAAAAGAGGTACTCGAAACCGTTTACAACGCCATGGTAGAAAAAGGGTATAATCCAGTCAACCAGATCGTAGGCTATATCATGTCAGGCGATCCGACGTACATTACAAGCTTCAAGGGGGCCAGAAGCCTGATCATGAAAGTAGAGCGTGATGAACTGGTAGAGGAACTGTTAAAAGAGTACATCAAAAATGAATCCTGGAAGTGAGCGTAATTACTATGAGAATAATGGGATTAGATTACGGCTCAAAAACAGTAGGGGTGGCAGTCAGCGACCCTCTGGGTCTTACTGCGCAGGGAATCGAAATTGTCCGCAGAAAATCGGAGAATAAGCTGCGTCAGACGCTGGCCCGGATTGAAGAGATAGCAAAAGAGTACGGCGTGGAAAAAATCGTACTCGGCTTCCCGAAACATATGAACAACGACATCGGAGAGCGGGCCGAAAAATCTCTCGAGTTCAAAGAAATGCTGGAGAGACGGACAGGTCTGCCCGTTGTTATGTGGGACGAGCGGCTGACAACGGTCGAAGCAGACCGCACCATGATGGAAACCGGAATCCGCAGGGAAAACCGCAAGGAGTACGTAGATATGATTGCAGCTGTTTTTATCCTGCAGGGATATCTGGACTATCTTTCCCATCAGAAGGAATCACAAGAAAACTGAACAAAGGAATATTGTATGGAAAAAATAACATTTGTAACAGATGATGGCGGCAAAGAAGAATTTTACGTGGAGGAGCAGACCAGAATCAACGGAGTCAACTATATTCTGGTATCCGATTCAAAGGACGACGAGGCAAATGCCTATATTCTGAAGGATATCTCCACCGACACCGACGCAGAGGCAGAGTATGTTATGGTAGAAGACGACACCGAATTCGATGCCGTTTCCGGCGTATTTGCTTCCATGTTGGATGACGAGGCAGACATCACCTATTGAACCAGCCGTTTTGAAGCCATACCGGGACGCAGACGAAGCGGGACCGGGACAGCGCTTTAAAGGGCAAATCCTGCAGGTGCGGGACATGCTCCATCAGCCTGAAGTGACGCTCAGGGGATGCGTGCGTGAAGCCGTACCGGTAACGGAATCGTTTGGAAAACATGCGCGGAGGTGCTATTTGAAAAAGAATAATGGAAGTAAATTAAAAATTATACCGCTTGGCGGTCTGGAACAGATCGGTATGAACATCACCGTTTTCGAGTATGAGGACAGTATCATCGTCGTAGACTGCGGACTTGCATTCCCGGAAGACGACATGCTCGGTATCGACCTGGTCATCCCGGATGTAACATATCTGAAAGAAAACATCGACAAAGTCAAAGGCTTCGTCATCACCCACGGCCACGAGGACCATATCGGAGCCCTGCCTTACATCTTAAAAGAAGTGAACGTGCCGGTCTACGCCACCAAACTGACGATTGGCCTGATCGAAAACAAATTAAAGGAGCACAACCTGCTCCGTACCACAAAACGGAAAATCATCAAACACGGACAGTCCATCAACCTGGGCGCATTCCGCATTGAGTTTATCAAAACAAACCACAGTATTGCAGATGCAGCAGCACTGGCAATCTACTCCCCGGCTGGCATCATCGTCCACACAGGAGACTTCAAAGTCGACTACACACCAGTCTTTGGTGATGTCATCGACCTGCAGAGATTCGCAGAGATCGGAAAGAAAGGCGTTCTGGCACTGATGTGCGACAGTACCAATGCAGAGCGGCCTGGCTTTACCATGTCCGAGCGGACCGTAGGAAAGACGATCGACGGCCTGTTTGCCGAGCATCAGAATTCCCGAATCATCATCGCAACCTTCGCATCGAACGTCGACCGTGTGCAGCAGATCATCAACTCTGCTTATAAATACGGCCGTAAAGTTGTCATCGAAGGCCGCAGTATGGTCAACATCATCTCCATCGCGCAGGAGCTGGGCTACATCAATATCCCGGAAAATACCCTGATCGATGTGGAGCAGATGAAAAACTACACCGGCGAACAGCTTGTCCTGATCACCACCGGAAGCCAGGGCGAGTCTATGGCAGCACTGTCCCGTATGGCAGCACACCTGCACAAAAAAATCTCGATTCTGCCGGGAGACACCGTGATCTTTAGTTCCCACCCAATCCCGGGAAATGAAAAAGCCGTTTCGAACGTCATCAACGAACTGTCTGCACAGGGTGCCAACGTCGTATTCCAGGACGTTCACGTATCCGGACATGCCTGCCAGGAGGAAATCAAACTGATCTACTCCCTGGTAAAACCGAAATACGCCATTCCGGTACACGGCGAGTACCGCCACTTAAAGGCACACGCAGAAGTAGCACAGAGCCTCGGCATCCCGAAAGAGAACATCTTCCTCATGTATTCCGGTGATGTCATGGAACTCGATGAGGACGGCGCAGCAGTAACTGGCAAAGTCCACACCGGAGCCATCATGGTCGACGGACTCGGCGTTGGTGATGTAGGAAATATCGTCCTGCGTGACCGCCAGCATCTGTCCGAGGACGGAATCATGGTCGTTGTACTGACTCTCGAAAAGAGAACAAACCAGCTTCTGGCCGGCCCGGACATCGTATCCCGCGGTTTCGTCTATGTACGCGAATCCGAGGATTTGATGGGCGAGGCAAGAGAAGTTGTAGAAGAGGCACTGGATGGCTGCCTTTCCAAAAATATCTCCGACTGGGGCAAGATCAAATCCACGATCAAAGATGCCCTCGGCGATTATGTATGGAAGAAAACAAAGAGAAGACCGATGATCCTTCCGATCATCATGGAGGCATAAATACCATGGACAAAGTAACAGAATGCCTGGACGCGCTCATCGAAGAAATGAGGGAGAGCAGGGCATATCAGAATTACTTGTGGATGGAAGAGGAACTTGAAAAAGACCCGGACTTAAAAAGCCGGGTCGACGACTATCGAATCCGCAACTACCGACTGCAGCAGTCCGAAAACGTAGACCTTTACGATGCGGTAGATTCCTTCGAACGGGATTCCTACGCACTCCGCAAAAGCGAGAAAGCAAACGCCTATCTTGAAGCGGAACTCGAGGTCTGTAAGATGGTACAGAAGGTGCAGGACTGCATTTCAGAGGCAATCCGCATCGGAGTACCGGAAATCTAAAACCGAAAATCAAAAGGAGAGCGCCCATGTCCGAAAAGAAAAGGGATGCCGGATACCGAGCAGCGCTGACAGGTGCGAAAGGAACCGTGCGCCTGCTCATTTACGTCTGCGTGATTCTTGTGATCATTCTGGCAGCGAAAACTTCATATCAGTTTGGACATGACGTGTTTGCCGAGGAGCCAGTCGCATCCAGAGGAAAAGGAAAGGAAGTCACCGTACAGGTGCGTTCCGGCATGGAGGCAAAAGAACTTGGCGAACTCCTGAAAGACAACGGACTGATCGACGAAAGCCTTCTGGTTTTCGAAGTCCAGTACCGCCTGTCCGGCTACTACGGCGGCATCAAGGACGGTTCCTACGTGCTGAACACCGCACAGACCGTAGATGAAATGCTGGAAATCCTGGCGGGCGTCAACACCGAAGGACAGCCGTCTGCGGAATAACGCACGTTTGCAAAACAAGAGGAATCTTACATGATAATAGACGAACGAATGGTAACCTACATCAATTCCCTGGACACCGGCCACACCCCGTTTCTGGAAAATCTGGAGCGGACGGCCAAACAGACAAAAGTGCCGATCATTCGCCGTGAAATGCAGAGCTTTTTAAAAGTATTCTTAAAGATGAAACAGCCAAAGAGAATCCTGGAGGTAGGAACTGCCGTAGGATTCTCTGCTGTTTTCATGGCACAGTACGGCGAACCGGACGCAGAGATTACCACAATAGAAAATTACGAAAAACGCATCCCGATCGCACGGGAGAACTTCGAAAAATCCGGCTTCGCCGACCACATCACGCTGATCCCGGGAGACGCTGCAGAAGTCTTAAAAACCCTGGACGGCCCGTACGATTTTATCTTTATGGACGCTGCGAAGGGACAGTACATCCACTTCCTGCCGGAAGTCCTGCGTGTCCTTGATAAGAACGGCGTACTGATCACCGACAACGTGCTGCAGGACGGCGACGTCATCGAATCCCGCTTCGCCGTGGAACGCCGGAACCGCACGATCCACAAACGGATGCGGGAATACTTATTTGAACTGACACACAATGAAGGGCTGCTGACATCGGTCGTGCCGCTGGGAGATGGAATCGCGATCACGATGAAAAGCCATGAGAAGAGAGAGGAAACAACATGAGAAAACCGGAATTACTGGTTCCAGCCAGCAGTCTGGAAGTATTAAAAGTAGCAGTGATCTTCGGCGCAGATGCCGTATATATCGGCGGAGAAGTCTTCGGACTCCGCGCGAAGGCGAAGAACTTTTCGATGGAAGATATGAAAGAAGGTGTGGAGTTTGCGCATGAGCATGGCGTAAAGGTCTATGTCACCGCGAATATTCTGGCACATAACCAGGATCTTGAGGGCGTGCGGGCTTACTTTGCCGAATTGAAAGAGATCGGGCCGGATGCACTGATTATTTCCGATCCGGGAGTCTATCGCATCGCCATGGAAGTGTGCCCGGAGATTGAGCGGCATATCAGTACACAGGCGAATAATACGAACTATGGAACGTATCAGTTCTGGTATGAACAGGGGGCGAAGCGCGTCGTGACAGCGCGGGAGCTGTCGCTGGCGGAGATCAAAGAGATTCGGGAGCATATTCCGGAGGAGATGGAGATTGAGACATTTATTCATGGGGCGATGTGTATTTCGTACTCGGGAAGATGTCTGCTGTCCAATTATTTCACGGGAAGAGATGCGAACCAGGGCGCCTGCACCCATCCGTGCCGGTGGAAGTATGCGGTCGTGGAAGAGTCCAGACCGGGGGAGTATCTGCCGGTGTATGAGAATGAGAGAGGGACGTATATCTTTAACTCGAAAGATCTTTGTATGATTGAGCATATCCCGGATTTGCTGGATGCGGGGATTGACAGTTATAAGATTGAAGGAAGAATGAAGACGGCGCTGTATGTGGCGACGGTGGCAAGGACGTATCGGAAGGCAATTGATGATTATCTGGAGAGCTCTAAGAAGTATGAGGAGAATATGGAGTGGTATCGGGATCAGATCTCGAACTGTACGTACAGACAGTTTACGACGGGATTTTTCTATGGGAAGCCGGATCATGAGAGCCAGATTTATGATAGTAATACGTATGTGAAGGAGTATACGTATCTGGGGATTGTTGGGGAGAAGGATACACAAGGCAGATATGCGATTGAGCAGAGGAATAAGTTTTCGGTTGGGGAAGAGATTGAAGTGATGAAACCGGATGGGAAGAATGTTGTCGTGACCGTGAAAGGAATCTGGGATGACGAAGGAAATGCCATGGAGAGCGCGCCGCATCCGAAACAGAAACTTTGGATTGATCTTGGTGTGGAATTGGATAGGTTTGATATTTTGAGAAGGAAAGAAATGGAATAGGATAGGAAAATAAAAGGGGATTAGGAACGTGTCATTTTCGAAAGGCGGCTAATCCTTTTTTTGTGCGAATAGAGATTATGCAAAATAATGGTAATGATAAAAGAAACAAATAGGAAAAAGTTCGACATTCTGTGAAAAAAGTTGCTTCATAATGTTTACAAACTGGAGCAAATAAGCTAGAATGTACATGATATTGTTGGGCTAAGACTAAATGCTGTTTTAATAGGCCATAAGTCACAAAAATATGTTAAGTATCATTACAAACGGAATGTATATAACTGGCAATGTCTACTCAACAAACCATATTGACGTAGCATAGTCGAAAAGAACCTGTTTTGCACACTAATTGAGTTGCTGAAATTGGCTATATTTCACAGCTATATGAGCTATAAATGCTAGATACTCATACAAAACGCTGAACTTTTGACCCCTGTGGCACAAAATTGGCACATCCTTTTCAGAAGAATCATAGAAATGGCGGAAAACAGGAGAAAACAACAAAAATCCATGAGTTTATCATTAACGTCTGAAAATGCTGTTGAGTACACTATCTGACCCACTAATGACACCTACATCATTACGGTTTGTTGAGTCATGAAAAATAGAGAAAAACAGATGATTTCTACTTCATAAAACAGCTGTTGAGTAGAGCATAGATGGCGATGATAAATACATGTTTTGGGCGGTGAGAGTGCATGATTTATTCATAATGAACAATGAATGACGAAATTGGACTGGGTGATATATACGGTTTTAACAAAACTCATGCGCCGACAGGGTTCGATTCAACAACCCAACACTTAGAAAAAACGTCATTGCAGGGTATACGGGGTTCGACTGTATAAATCAACACTTCGGCTATAGAGAAATAGAAACGAGTGTACTCAACGGATGTTTTATGACGTAGAAACATGATTGCTGAGGTAGTTGGATATGACAGCATAAGAAAACACTTAGCCGACTAGAAGCGGCAAGAGGAAAAGAAATACCATCCATATGGATGTGTACATAGATATAAAGATATTTTTAAGGGATTGGTTCGAGAAGAGCCGGAGGAGTAAATGAATTATGGATATTAAAAAAGAATACGAGCGATGGCTGGTGAATGCAACTGCGGATGCAGATGTTGCCGCTGAACTGAAAACGCTGGATGATACAAAAATTGAGGATGCTTTTTATCGTGATCTTGCTTTTGGCACCGGTGGGTTGCGTGGCGTAATTGGCGCAGGCACCAATCGGATGAACGTCTACACCGTAGCGAAGGCTTCTCAGGGTCTGGCTGATTATCTGAAAAAAAACTTCACAGAGCCGTCTGTGACCATCGGCTATGACAGCCGCATCAAGAGTGATGTGTTTGCAAAGGTGGCTGCGGGCGTGTTCGCAGCCAATGGTGTTAAGGTCAATATCTGGTCTGCCCTGATGCCGGTTCCGACCGTGTCTTTTGCGACCCGTTATCTGCACACCTCCGCAGGTGTCATGGTGACGGCTTCTCACAACCCCAGCAAGTATAACGGCTATAAGGTCTACGGCGCGGACGGCTGCCAGATCACCACTGAGGCTGCTGCGGAAATTCTGGCGGAGATCGAGAAACTGGATATATTTGCAGACGTCAAGGCCAGTGATTTTGAAGCAGGCATGGCAAACGGCAGCATCCAGTACATCCCGGATGAGGTCTACACCTCCTTCGTGGAACAGGTCAAGAGCCAGTCGGTTTTGTTTGGTGAAGAGGTTAATAAGGATGTGGCCATCGTGTACAGCCCGCTGAATGGCACCGGTCTGAAGCCTGTGACCCGCACCTTGAAGGAGATGGGCTACACCAACATCACGGTGGTCAAGGAGCAGGAGCAGCCGGATGGCAACTTCCCGACCTGCCCGTACCCCAACCCGGAGATCAAGGAAGCCATGGAACTGGGCATGGAGTATGCCAAGAAGTGCAATGCCGACCTGCTGCTGGCAACCGACCCCGACTGTGACCGTGTGGGCATCGCTGTCAAGAACAAGGCAGGCGAGTATGAGCTGCTGACCGGCAACCAGACCGGTATGCTGCTGTTGGATTATATTTGCAGCCAGCGTATGAAGCATGGCAAGATGCCCGCTGACCCAGTCATGGTCAAGACGATCGTCACCATGGATATGGGCGAGCAGATCGCTACGCACTATGGTCTGCGTACCATCAATGTGCTGACCGGCTTCAAGTTCATTGGTGAGCAGATCGGCAAGCTGGAAAAGCAGGGCAAGGCAGACAGTTATGTGTTTGGCTTTGAGGAAAGCTACGGCTACCTGACCGGCTCCTACGTCCGCGACAAGGACGGTGTAGACGGTGCATATATGATCTGCGAGATGTTCAGCTACTATGCGACCAAGGGCATCAGCCTGCTGGACAAGTTGGACGAGCTGTACAAGGCTTACGGATACTGCCTCAACACCCTGCACAGCTATGAGTTCGATGGTAGTGCCGGTTTTGCCAAGATGCAGAACATCATGCAGGCATTCCGCGGCGATATCAAGGAGTTTGGCGGTAAGAAGGTCATCAAGCTGCTGGACTACGCGCCGAGTTTGGATGGTCTGCCCAAGTCCGACGTGCTCAAGTTCCTGCTGGAAGATAACTGCTCCATTGTGGCGCGGCCTTCCGGCACCGAGCCGAAACTCAAGACCTATATCTCTGTCAGTGCAGAGAATAAAGAAGCTGCCGAAAAGGTGGAAGCCGAGATTCGTAAGAGTGCTGAAGAGTACTTGAAGTAAAGAGTAGAGGAGAAAACAAATGAATATTATTTTACTTTCTGGTGGTTCAGGTAAGCGTCTCTGGCCTCTTTCCAATGATGTGCGAAGCAAGCAGTTTATCAAGCTGTTTAAGAATAATGACGAGTATGAGTCTATGGTGCAGCGTGTGTATCGCCAGATCACCACGGTAGATGCTGACGCAAAGATTACCATTGCAACTAGTAAATCGCAGGCAAGTGCCATCAAGAATCAGTTGGGTGAAAAAGCATCTATCTGTGTAGAACCCTGTCGCCGTGATACTTTCCCGGCCATCGCTCTGGCCGCAGCCTATCTCCACGATGAGCTGGGTGTTGCTGAAAATGAAGCTGTCGTTGTCTGTCCGGTCGATCCGTATGTGGATAATACCTATTACGAAGCCGTCAAGACCCTGCAGGAATTGGCAGAGCAGGGCGGTGCAAATCTGACCCTGATGGGCATTGAGCCGACTTATCCTAGTGAGAAGTACGGCTACATTATCCCGGAAAGTGGCGAAAATGTCAGCAAGGTCAAGGAGTTCAAGGAAAAGCCGGATGTGGAAACGGCAAAGAAATATCTGGCTCAGAGTGCGTTGTGGAATGCTGGCATCTTTGCTTTCAAGTTGAAGTATCTGCTGGATAAAGCTCACAGCATGATTGACTTTGAGGATTACCGTGACCTGTTCAATAAGTACGATACCCTGACCAAGATCAGCTTTGACTATGCTGTGGTCGAAAAGGAGTCCAGTATCCAGGTTCTGCGTTACAGTGGTGACTGGAAAGATGTCGGCACTTGGAACATGATGGCCGAGGTCATGGCAGATAAAACCAAGGGCAAGGCTATTCTGGATGAAACCTGCGAGAACACCAATGTGGTAAATGAGCTGAATATCCCAATCCTCTGCATGGGCTGCAAGGACATGATCATTGCGGCCAGCGGCGACGGTATCCTGATCTCCGATAAGGAGCGCAGCGGCTACATGAAGCCCTATGTGGAGAAAATCGAGACGGAAGCAAAGTATGCCGAGAAGTCCTGGGGTACTTATACGGTCATTGATGTGCAGCCCGGTTCTATGACGGTCAAAATCTCCATGAAGGACGGCGAACAGATGAGCTATCATATGCACAACGAGCGTGAGGAAGTATGGACAGTCGTTTCTGGTAAAGGGAAGGCAATCGTTGACGGTATGGAGCAGGTACTCCGTACTGGTGATGTAATTACCATTGCAGCAGGCTGCAAGCATACGGTAGAGGCTATTACAGCAATGGATATGATTGAAGTACAGCTTGGCGAAGAGATTAGTGTCGCAGATAAGATTAAATTTCCGATGGAATAAAAAATAGTGGGAGACAGAGTAATGGAAATCATGAAATTGATTCCGATGGGTAAAGATTATTTGTGGGGTGGTACTCGACTTCGGGAAGAATATGGTAAAAAGATTGATTTAACACCATTAGCAGAAACTTGGAAATCAGTCGGTGGTGAGGATGAATAAATGACAAGAATGAAGTTTATGAATACAGAGATTGATAACCTGACAATGCAGGAAACGCTGCAGGCTATTGATCGGCTGATTCAAGAAGATAGAAGCACATATGTGGTAACACCGAATGTAGATCACATTGTACAGCTTGAAACAAGTAAAGAATTGCAGGCGGTTTATGAGAATGCATCATTGATTCTGACGGATGGTAAACCATTGTTGTGGATCGCCAAATGGTATGGAACACCGATTAAAGAGAAAATTTCAGGATCGGATTTGTTCCCACTCTTGTGCGATATGGCTGCGAAAAAAGGATATAAGATGTTCTTTTTAGGTGCGGCTGAAGGTGTAGCAGCCAAAGCGGCGGAAAACCTAGCAAATAAATTTAAAGGATTACAGGTTGTTGGTACATATTCTCCACCATTCGGTTTTGAAAAAAATCAGGATGAGATTGATAAAATTAAAGCTATGATAAAAGAGGCTGCCCCGCACATTTTGATTGTTGGTCTAGGCTGCCCGAAACAGGAAAAGTTCATGTACCACCACTGTAAAGAACTCGGAGTACCAATTTCCTTTGGATTGGGTGCCAGCTTTGACTTTGAGGCAGGTAATATCAAAAGAGCACCTCGTTGGATGTCCAATCATGGCTTGGAGTGGCTTTTTAGAATAACACAAGATCCAAAAAGAATGTTCAAAAGATACATAGTAAAGGACACTCAGATTTTAAAATTAGCCTTTAAATACAAAAGGGGAATTAATGCATGCAAATAGGAAGTTTGATTAAGCAAATTGATACGTCAAATAATGGATTACACGAAATCAATGATGAAGAATTGCAAGAATTGCATAAAGTTTTAACAACAATGATGAGAGATATTGCTTCTTTTTGCGAGAAAAATGATATATCATGGTGCCTTTCAGGCGGAAGCATACTTGGAGCAGTCAGACATGGAGGATTTATTCCGTGGGATGACGATATAGATATTTTTATGACACGTAAAAATTTCGAAAAACTATATCGCATATTTCCGAAAGAGAATTGTGAATATGAAATTAGACGACCAGGTGACAAGGGATATCTTCTCCATTATCCTCAAATAATTAAAAAAAATACAATTGCACAATCGATACAGTCTTCCACAGAGCCAGAAAACTTATTTATAGATGTATTTATCTTAGAAAATGCTCCTAACAATTGGCTACTTAGAAAGATGCATGGTTTTATTTGCTCAGCGTTGTTGTTTATAGATTCAACTGTTAGAATGAAAAAATGCGAAAAAAATTTGCTGAAATATGGTTCTTCAAGCCCTGCGCTAATCAAAGCAGTTAAACAACGAGTCTTTTTTTCAAGATTTTTTTCCTTTTTCCCACTTGAAAAATGGCTATATATTAGTGATAGAGTCTTTGCGTTAATAAAAGATGAAACAACAGAATATTTAGTAGCACCCGGTGGCGCAAAACACTATTTTGGAGAGATATTTGAAAGGTCAAGAATGACTTCATATAAAACTACCAAGTTTGAGGATCAGTGTTTTTTTATTCCTAAAGATTATGATTATTATTTAAGAACAAGATATGGATCAGAATATATGGTGCCGCCTCCAAATTCTAAAAGAGAACGACATATTTATATTCACTTTAATCTTGACACAACAAAAGAAAATGGAGACGAAATATGAATGTAGCACTTTTAACTGCAGCAGGTAGTGGAACAAGAATGCATCAAGATATACCGAAACAATTTATGCATGTGGACAATAAACCTATTATTATTCATACTATGGAAGCTTTTCAAAGACATCCTAGCATTGACGCAATATTAGTGGTAACACTGGAATCCTGGACTGAGGTTTTATGGGCGTATGCAAAACAGTTTAATATTAGCAAGCTAAAGTGGGTTATTCCAGGTGGTGAAACAGGACAAGATTCTATAAGAAATGGTCTTGAAAAGTTAGCAGTTGAGTGTGGAGAAGACATTACAGTAATGATTCATGATGGCAATAGACCACTTGTATCATCAGAAATAATATCTGATAGCTTAGCTACATATAAAAAATACGGAAATGCAGTTGCTGTAATCCCATGTGTTGAAGTTGTTTTTGAAAGCGAAGATGGAAAATCCTCAATAGTATCTACAAATAGAGAAAAACTATTTCGAACGCAAACTCCTCATACATATAAATTACATGAGATTTTGGAGTGTCATAGAGAGGCAGAAAAACGTGGCATTGTAGGTACAGCTGCTTCACCGATGTTAATGAAAGAATTGGGTAAAGCATCTTATTTTTCAAAAGGCTCTGAAGAAAATTTGAAAATTACCACACTAGAAGATTTGAAAATTTTTAAAGCATTATTACATACGACTCAAGATTCATGGATCAAAGCTTGAGAAAAAATAATGGCTTAATATTAAATAAAGGTATAAAATATGAAACTATTAAAAAGTCAACTGTATATAAAAGATTTGAAAAAAGCATTATGTAATATTAATTTAGAACAACTTCAAAATAAAACCATTGCAGTTACTGGTGGATTAGGACTTATAGGATCTACTGTAGTTGATTTACTTTTTGAATATGGAAAACTGAAAAAGATCTATGTTCTAGGACGTGACCCAAAAAAATTTGAAGAGCGATATTCAGAAACATCCAATATAGAATTTGTGAAATACGATGCATTGAAGGATATTAATTTTGAATTTGTTCCAGATTACATTATCCATAGTGCTGGACTTGCCAATCCTGCACTTTATATTAATCAGCCAGTTGAAACTATTTTATCAAATTTTGTGGGCGTTTATTCATTATTAGAATTTGCAAAGCGAACAAATGTTAAACGTTTGCTATATATTTCTTCGAGCGAAGTTTATGGAACTAAAAATACTAATGAGGCTTTCAAAGAAGGAATTTATGGAACTATAAATATTGACAATATTCGTTCATCATATCCAGTCGCAAAAAGATCTGCTGAAATGCTTTGTAATGCATATAACACAGAATATAATTTAAGAACACTAATTGTCAGGCCAGGACATATTTATGGACCTTCTGCAAGCAAAAAAGATATGAGAATTTCTTCAGAATTTGCCTTTTTATCTGCTGAAGGTAAACATCTAGAATTAAAAAGTTCCGGATTGCAGAAACGTTCATATTGTTATTCAATTGACTGTGCTGCTCAAATTCTGACGGTTCTACTAAAAGGAGAACCGGGTGAGGCATATAATATAGGGCATGATGAAATTACTAGTATACGTGAAATGGCATCATTTTATGCAAAAGCAGGAAATGTAAAATTAATTATGCAACAGCCAACATCCCAAGAACTAGCGGCGTTTAATCCTATGAATAATGCAACATTGGATAATACGAAAATAAAATCTCTTGGCTATAAAAATCTCTTTTCTGTTGAAGAGGGTTGTATTCATACTGTAAAAATATTGAAGGAATTCAGTTGATTTGTCGAAAGGGCATATTTTATCTTATGGAAAAAAAAGTATTAATAATGCTGGCTACCTACAATGGTGAACGATTTATCGAACAGCAAATTGAAAGTATCTTAAAACAAACATATACAAATTTTCATCTTGCAATTCAAGATGATGGCTCAACAGATGCTACATTAGATATTATTAAAAAGTATAGTCAAAAAGATAAAAGAATAGAAATTTTAAAGAATGAGTCTAAATATCATGGACCATTTTATAATTTTCATTGTTTGGCTAACAAATTTAAGCAACGTGAAAAATATGATTTCTATATGTTCTGTGATCAAGATGATTTATGGGATCAAAATAAAATAGAAAAATATATTCACATTGTGAAAAATAAATTCAAAAATTTTGATAAACCAGTGTTGGTTTATTCAGACATGCGATTAATCGATGAAGTCGGCAACGTAAAGGGTGTTTCTGTTGACAAAATTCAGGGTATTAAGTATGTTAATAAACATTCAGTATTTTTTGCACATAATGTTTATGGCTGCAATTTGATGATGAATTATCAATGCTTTTTGGCAGTACCGATTCTTGATCTTTCAAAACCAATTGTAAAGATTCTATCACATGATAATCTTTATACAAAATTTGCAGCTTATTTAGGAGCGATCTATTATATTCCATCGGTATCTATGTCATATCGTAGGTTTGGTGGAAATGTTACGGGAGCTCAAGCTTATGATTTCAAATTAAAAAGGATTTTGAAGAGGCTCTCTAATTTAAGTTTATTGGCTAAAGATCATTCCAGAGCGTATTCTCAAACATTATATACAATAGAGTTACTAACTCATAATTATCCAACAATGGATAGCATTGATCTTGAAGAAATGAAAAAAGCAATTTATAAAGGAGGAATTTATAGCTTATTATATATAAAAAAATATAATGTAAATTGGGGACGTACGATTAAAAATCTAAGTAGAAAGATTATATTAGTAACAAAATTGTATCAAAAATATCTTGTATGTGATTTTGAACATAAATTATTATATTTTTAAAAATTTGAAGGATATGTATATGAATGATAAGAAAAAAATATTATGGATCTCTTACTGTGTTCCATATGACAGTGTCCCGCATGCTGGTGGTCAAATCCATAATTACTATTTAAAAAAGCTTAATGCGACAAATATATATGATATTGAATTATTTACATTTGCAAAAGAGGAAGACCTAAAAAAAATAGATTTAGAAAAGTATCATATAAAGTATAGACTCATTATGCATTACCGTAAGAATATTAAAAATCTTTATTGGATGATTAGATATCGTATGCGTAAATATAATTTTTTATCATATTACGGTATTCTTCTAACTCCATATATTGAAATGAAAGTAAAAAAAGAACTTTTAAAGCTTTTAAAAGGACAAGATAGTGCGCCGGATTTAATTATTTTGCAATGGACACAAATGGTCTTGTTTATCAATGAAATAAAAGAAATTTTCCCCAATACACCTATTATTTGTATAGAAGAAGATGTTGCATTCTTATCATCTCAGCGGCAATATAATATGGAGAAAAATCCTTTATTAAAGTTTATTTTAAAAACCCAGTATAAAAGGTTGAAACAAAAAGAAATAGAAGCTCTTTCGATTGCAGATCAAATTGTTTTAAATAACCCTAAGGATTTGAACCTAGTACAGCAATGTAATGTCATAACGCCCAAATGGTATTGGAGTCCATATTTTAATTCCATGCTCGAGAACCAATATATAGGTGACAAAATGGATGTGTTATTTTATGGTGCTATGAATAGACCTGAAAATTGGAAAAGTATAATTTGGTTTATCGAAAATGTTTGGAAAAAAAAAGACTTTCAAAATGCGCGTTTAATTATCGTTGGAAATAAACCGCCTATCCAATTATTAAACTATGCTTCAGATAATATTATTATAACTGGATTTGTGGATAACCCAGAATCATTTTTTATGCACAGTGTTTGTATGGTAGCCCCACTTTTATATGGAGCGGGAGTTAAAATCAAAATTTTAGAAGGGTTGTCGTCTGGATTACCAATTTTAACCAATCATATTGGGATAGAAGGAATTCCGGCAAAGCCCAATGTTGAATATATTAATTGTGAAAGTGCAAATGATTATATCACAACGTTAAAAGATATTTTTGAACAAAAAATAGACTTGAAAGCTATTAGTGTAAATGCGAAAAAATTTGTGGCTCAAAACTATAATGTTAATCAAAGTTTCGATACATTTCAAGCCAAAATTAATACATTGATAAAATAAATTCTAGGGGGCACATTATGAGTGAGAAAATATTAAGTATTTCAGTAGCGGCATACAACGTCGAAAAATATTTAGTGAAGTTATTTGAAATTTTAAATATTTCACCTGAAGTAAATCAGAAAATAGAGGTTATAATTGTTAATGATGGTTCAACAGATAAAACGTTAGAAATTGCAAATAGATTTAAAAGCCAATATCCACAGAGCGTTGTCATTATTGATAAAAAAAATGGAGGCTACGGTTCAACAATTAATTCCTCTATAGCAATTGCAAAAGGAAAATATTTTAAGATTTTAGATGGTGATGATTGGTTTAACAAAAATACTTTGGAAGATTTTCTGGAATTTTTGGAAAATGAAGAGGTTGATTTAGTTATTTCACCATATGAAATGCATTTTGAAAATAACAATGAAATAGTCTTAATGGATGAGCATATAAGTGAATCTTTAACATCACCTTTGTTGATGCACGAAATCTGTATAAAAACAGCTTTATTCAGAAATTCTGAGCTTAGAATTTCTGAGAAATGTTTTTATACAGATACCGAATTTGCGATTATAGCAATGTTGCTTTCTAAAACTTTTGCAAAATATAATAAACCCGTTTATTGCTATAGAATTGGCAGAGAAGGACAAAGTATTTCTTTTGAAAGTAGAAAGAAGCACTGTAATGATAGTGAACATGTTGTGTTTAAATGCATAAATTTAATTCAAAATCATAATGCGAAGGATGCACAAATGTATTTGTTAATTAAAAAGCAAATTGTAAAAACCGCAGTATTTCATTTCAATACATTATTGCTTTTTGAAAAGTCTAAAAAATCAGTCAGTGCTTTGAAAACGTATGATAGAAAACTTAAATCAACAAATAAAGAAATTTATTTGTTGATGTCTAAAACATATAATCATGTTAAAGTTTTACGGATGACAGATTATCATATGTATAACATCATTAAAAAGCGAAAAAACTTGATATAATATTGGAATTTAGAATGCTCACAGGAGAAATGTATATTTCTCCTGTGAAAATATAATTTAATAATAAAAATGTATCTCTTTATTAAAGACAATGGTTTGAAAATAAAAGGTCTATTTTATCTTACAAAATTACTAATTTAATATCGAATTGCATTTTGGCTTAAATGAGGTTTTATATGGGAAAATTTAATATAAAAAGAATGCATTTAAATCTTCATGAAAAAATATTTTTTGTTGCGTATGTGATATATTTAGTATTTGGAATTTTGAGTACAACTTTTTATTATAAATATTATGCTGGTATTTTACATACACTTATTTTATTAACTTGTGTTCTTATTTTGATTATAAATGAAGTGGTTGCAAACAAATATACATTAAAGACGTTGTTTATTCTAGCCATATGTATGCTTTTATGTGGAATTGTTTCTTTAAAATATTCAGGCTTAAATAATATGCTATGTGTTATTATATTTATATATGCAGCACGCAATATCAGTTTTGATAAAATTGCACGAATTACCATTCCTGTATCACTAATAACTCTAATTTTTGTTATAATATCTGCTAAGCTGGGAATTGTAACTAATTATGTTTTTACGCGAACAAATGGTGTGTCTCGTGAATATTTAGGCTTTTTATATGCATTATATCCATCAGCAATTATTTTTAATGTAATTGCTTTGTATTTATACGTACATAAAGAAAAATTTAAAATTTTTAATCTGGGAATATTATGTGTACTTAACTATTATATCTATCAAAAAACCAATTCTCGTTTATCTTTTTTTCTGTCTTTATTGATGATACTTGCATGTATTATTTGTATTTACAAAGAAAAGATTATATTTAAATCTATACTTATAAAATTTGTTATAGTTTTTTCATATGTTATAGCTTCAAGTTTCTCTCTATATATGACATTTTCTTATAATAGTGGCATTGAATGGATGAGAAAGCTTAATAAATTTTTAGGGGATCGTCTATATATTGGACAACTATCACTAATAAAATATGGAATGCCTCTGTTTGGAAATAATAAAATTGAATGGAGCGGAAATGGGTTAGACACGTATGGAAATATGCCAACATCCTCATATTCTTGGGTTGATTGCTTATATCTACAAGTAACACAAAAATATGGTACTATTTTTGCAATTACATTATTAATATTAATTACTGTTTGTATGCTAAAACTAATTAAAGAAAAAAAATATTTATTAGCAGTTCTTCTTGCTAGTATAGCGTTTCGGAGTATGATTGATGATTTGTCCTTGATGCTTTTTTTAAATTCATTTTGGTTAGCATTAGGCGAAATTCTTATTAATTCAACATCTAATAGAAAGAAGAAAATTAAATGGAAAATAAAGAAAAGTCTTTGAAAAAAAACTTTTGTATGAATGCAATTCTAACTATGTCCCAATTTATATTTCCGTTAATCACCTTTCCATATGTTTCCAGAATTTTACTTGCTGAAGGCACTGGAAAGGTGTCTTTTGCGACATCTATTATCTCTTATTTTGCCATGTTTGCCCAATTAGGTATTCCAACCTATGGAATAAGAGCTTGTGCCCAGGTGAGAAATGATAAGAAAAAGCTATCTAAAACTGCTCAGGAAATATTTATTATTAATATAATTATGAGTATTTTGGCTTACATTGTTTTCTTTATTGCACTATGCAATGTTCCAAGGCTGAAAGATGAAAAAACACTGCTTATCATAGTAAGCGCAACCATCTTTTTTAATGCAATTGGAATGGAGTGGCTGTATAAAGCTTTAGAGCAATATACCTACATTACAATACGATCTGTTATTTTTAAATTCATAGCTTTAATAGCAATGTTTTTACTAATTCATCAGCAATCTGATTATATAATTTATGGTGCAATCTCTATTTTTGCTTCATCAGCATCGAATATATTTAATTTTTTTAATGTTCATAAATATATAAGTTTACGTCCAGTAGGAGAGTATAACTTTAAACAGCATCTAAAGGCAGTATCTGTATTTTTTGCACTATCTTGCGCAGCAACAATTTATGTTAATCTAGATACAGTTATGCTGGGATTTATGAAAACAAATGTCGATGTAGGATATTATAATGCAGCTGTCAAAATTAAGACTATTCTAGTAAGTATTGTCACTTCCCTGGGCACTGTATTACTACCGAGAGCTTCTTATTATGTAGAGCATGGATTGAAAGAAGATTTTTACCGCATAACCAAAAAGGCAATTAATTTTGTGTTTTTAGTAGCTACTCCGCTGATGCTGTATTTTATGTTTTTTGCAAAAGAGGGAATTTTCTTTTTATCAGGAAATACCTACGGTGGTGCGATTGTTCCTATGCAAATTATCATGCCAACGTTATTTTTTATCGGCCTGACCAATATCATGGGAATGCAGATTTTAGTACCTCTTGGAAAAGAAAATATTGTATTGTATTCGGAAATAGTAGGTGCTGTAGTTGACCTGGCTATCAATTATATATTGATTCCTAAGTATGCATCTGCCGGTGCTGCAATTGGAACACTTGTTGCAGAAATTGCAGTTTGGATTGTGCAGTATATTTATCTTAGAAAGCAAATAAAAGATGCTTATAAAAATGTACGATATGGAATATTGATATTAGCATTATTCCTTGGTAGCATCGCTTCTTTGTGGGTCAAGAAAGTATTTTCAGGATCGTTTATTGTACTATTAAATTCAGCAATCTTATTCTTTGGTGTTTATTTCATCGTATTAACGATTGCAAAAGAACCTCTCATTTATCAAATTGAAGAAGGATTATTAACTAAATTAAAAAAGAAAGGGAAAAAGTAACATGTATGATTATTTAGTAGTCGGCTCTGGCCTTTACGGTGCCATTTTCGCGCACGAAGCCAAGAAAGCCGGAAAATCTGTATTAGTGGTTGACAAGAGACCAAATATCGCTGGAAATATCTACACCGAAAAACAGGAGGGCATCAACGTACATAAATATGGTGCCCACATTTTCCACACAAACAACAAAAAAGTATGGAACTATATCACACAGTTTGCAGAATTCAACCGTTTTACAAACTCCCCAGTTGCAAACTACAAAGGTGAACTGTACTCTATGCCATTCAACATGTACACCTTCAATAAAATGTGGGGCGTTGTAACACCGGAAGAAGCTGCCGCAAAAATTGAAGAGCAGAAAAAAGAAATTACCGGCGAGCCGCAGAATCTGGAAGAGCAGGCGATTTCCTTTGTTGGACGAGATATTTATGAAAAGCTGGTAAAAGGCTATACCGAAAAGCAGTGGGGACGTGACTGCAGGGAACTTCCGGCATTCATCATCAAACGTCTGCCAGTCAGATTAACTTTCGATAACAACTATTTTAACGCATTATACCAGGGAATCCCGATGGGCGGATATACCAAGATGGTAGAAAAAATCTTAGACGGTATCGAAGTTCGCTTGAACACCGATTATCTGGAACACAAAGAGGAATTAGATGCCTTAGCAGAAAAAGTCGTTTATACCGGCCCGATCGACGCTTATTTCAACTACAAATTAGGAACTCTGGAATACAGATCAGTCCGCTTTGAAAATGAAACGCTGGACATCCCGAATTTCCAGGGAAATGCAGCCGTAAACTACACCGACCACGAAACTCCATGGACCAGAATCATTGAGCACAAATGGTTTGAATTCGGAAAAGACGAAGATGGCAACGAACTGCCGAAAACCATCATCAGCCGCGAGTATAGTTCGGAATGGAAGCCGGGCGATGAGCCGTATTATCCAGTCAATGATTTAAAAAATGGTTTGCTTTACTCTGAGTATAAGAAACTGGCAGATGCCGAAAATAAATTGATTTTTGGAGGGCGACTTGGCGAGTATAAGTACTACGATATGGATCAGGTAATTGCGGCTGTGTTGGAGAGATGTAATAAAGAACTTCATTAACTTGTTTTGGGAGGTAACGAAATTGAATTACATATATAAGGCGATAACTATCATATTTTTGCTATATATATTATTTAATGTTATAGCTTTTGGTTTGGTGGCTGTTAACTCGAATAGAATGAGAAAAAAAGTATTTGAAAAAGAAACGGAATGGAGTAGTTGGTAATGAAATAGTTAATAATGACCATATTCAAAATTCGCCAGAAAAGGTGTCGGTTGTAAAAAAATTATACAGAAAACTTTATCTGCCTATTTCCGGACTTACCAAATATGTTAGCATCAAAATTAGTATGATCCCATCACATAATTTGCGACATTTTTTAATCAACCGAGTGTTAGCGAGTGGCTTGAATTCGAATACTGTAGTTTATTATGGTTCGATTTTTCGTGGGGCATTTAAAATTGATATTGGTAGAGGAACAATTGTAGGGGATGAGTGTTTACTGGATGGTCGCGGGGAACTGAGCATAGGTGAAAATTGTAATTTGTCTACCGGTGTTAAAATATGGACCGGACAACACGATTTGAATTCGCCTACTTTTGCATACGAGAGTGCGCCAGTGAAAATCGGTAACCATTGCTGGATAAGTGGTGGGGTGACAATTTTGCCTGGAGTAACTGTAAATGATGGATGTGTGGTAGCAAGTGGTGCTGTTGTAACAAAAGATTGCGAAGCATATGGGATTTACGCTGGAATTCCGGCTAAGAAAATTGGAGTTCGTAATAATAATCTTCAATATGAATTTGATGGAAGACATGATTGGTTTTTATGAAAGAAAATGTTTACAAAGCAATAGAGATCAGACTGTATAATAGTCGGGAGTATCCCAACGTTTGTGTAAACCTTCAAACTGATGTAAGGTAAGCGCAAAATAATTCGACGGATTGTGTTGCCCTAAAAATCAATCCATAATAATCATTAGAGAATGCAAGCATTTCACTTCATTTTCTCTTGCTAGAAATGATAGATGCGAGCATTTTACTTTATTCAAATTATGGAGGAGTGCTCATGAGAAGCAAAAGAATACCTGCCGAAGAACAATACCGCCTCATCATGGAATGCCGTCAAAGTGGATTAACAGATCATCAATGGTGTATGGAACACGATATCAAACCGGGAACTTTTTACAACTGGGTAAAAAGGCTGCGTCAGAAAGGTTGTGTGGATTTGCCAGCGTCAACCGGACGTAGCTATCATGCACCAGAAAGCCAGGAAGTTGTCAGGTAAACGGTAGAATACGAGTACCTTGACAAATAGCAGACCGCTTTTGCGGTCTGT